>Ga0335075_10007887_pt1 | contig 16344 bp, 16 predicted proteins | sample Lox_Sample_24_FD_206723 | JGI IMG/M metagenome (GOLD analysis project Ga0335075, IMG submission 206723) | Soil microbial communities from Loxahatchee National Wildlife Refuge, Florida, United States - Lox_Sample_2.4 | ecosystem: Environmental > Terrestrial > Soil > Wetlands | place: USA... | reverse complement strand
CGAAACCGGCCGGGATCGGGCTGACACCACACCGCTCCCTGTTACGGCCATCGCTGCGCCGCCGTGCTCGCAGCGATCGCGTTGGCCACCGTGCGCGGACCCGTCGCCAGCGCCCGTGATGACCCTCGGCGGCCGCCCGCTAGAAGCTCCCGCCCGCAGCACCGTCAGCTTCCCAGCCGCCCCGCCCTGCATGACGCGCCGCCATAGCAGACCGGAACCACGGAAAGATACGGAACGGAGGGCCGGAATCCGGAATCTGCACCCATTCCGCATTCCGGCCCTCCCCGGTGCGGTCATCGCCCGATCCGGCTTCTCGCGGGGCGGTCGGGGGCACGGAACGCTCCGCCCGGCCATTCCGCTGGGCAGCGGAATGCGGTGCCGCGTGGACAGCCACTCAAGACTGTGGCGCAAGCTCCAGAGGATGCTTGAGTTCCTGTCCGCGCTGACGTCGCCGGGTATCCCGTCAAGCCGGGAGTGGGTTGTCATGTCGCTGCGGACGGCCGGACGCGGCTATGGCCCGGCTACTGCGGAGCGGCATGCGCGAGGTCGAAGACGCAGACTACGGGATCGTGATCGGAGTCAGGGTCGGCGCAGGTGATTACCTGATGGCTGATGATCGCACCCGGGGGCAGGTTGGTGTAGCACCTGTCGCAGCGGTATTTAAGGCCGCCAGGTTCGTGACCGACGGTCGGTGTCGGATCTGCGCACAGCGCGCCGACATCCAAGAGCCCGTTGTCTTCCAGCGCCTGGGCGGCGCTGCGGTCGAGTTTGCGCTGCACGTGCCCCGGGTGCCGGGTCGAGGGCGGCGGATCGGGGTCATGCAGGGGCATCGCGTTGATGTCGCCCATCGCGATCAGCGGCCCGGCCTCGGCGATCAGCTCGAACGCCTCGGCTTCGGCGAGCCGGATGACCGGGGAGCTGGGGGCGAAGTGGAGGCTGGCCAGGTACAGCGGATCGGGCAGACCCTCGGCCCGAACGAGCACACGGGCGACGGCATGCCAGTACGGGTGCCCGCGTTCATGGCGCGGCTCGATCACCTGGAGCCCCGCCGATTCCCGGACGAACACGGCCAGGTGGCACCCGTGGTGGGCAGACTCGGCGAGGAAGCCCGTCATGCCGAGCTGCTCCTCGGCCAGGTGCAGCAGCGCCGAGTCGTCATCGGCCCAGTGCTTGCACTCCTGGAATGCTGCCACGTCCAGGTTCAGGCCGGCCAGGAGGGTGAGCTGGCGCCGCAGCCGCGCGTCACTGCCGTTGTCAATCCCGCCGCCTAGCAGGTTCCAGGTGGCCGCGGTTAGAATCACAGCTCCTCCAGCAGGCCGGGCAGTTCGTTGACGTGGCGGATAAGCAGCGCGCTGTGCGGCAGTTCCTCGCCGGGCCGGAGCCCGTGCGGGCGGACGAGCGCGGCGCGCATGCCGTGGGCGATCGGTTCGGCCACGTCATATGCGAGGTTGTCGCCGACGAACATCACCTGGCCGGGCGGTGACTCGGCGGCGGCGAGGACCAGCCGGTAAAACAGCGGTTCCGGCTTCCGGACTCCCAGGACATAAGACAGCAAGGCCACGCTGAACAGGCGGTCGATCCCGGCTTGCTGGAGGGCGGGCCAGCGGGTCTCGCATGGCATCGTATTGCTGGCCAGGATCAGGCGCAGGCCGTGGCGATCGTGCAGGACGCGCAGCGCAGCGGCGGCTGCCGGGTCGACCGGTTTCTGCCCGATCACGTGGTCGATCGAGTCAGCCGAGATCGTGCCGCCATAGTCCAGAGCAACAGCCTTGATCATGGTGGCCTCACCGCTCAACCGGGACGTCGGGCAGCAGCATCTGCGCGGCGGCTAGCCACGGGACGAACCCGGACGCGAACCGGGCATCACTGCGCGCCCGCTGAATCAACAGCTGGGCCAGGCCGATGAGAAGTGCGCGGTCGGGCTCGCTTACGGCGCACGCCGCCTCCACGGCGCGTCCCTCCGCTGAGTAACGCCCGCATATCCGCGTGGTCATACCAGCCAGCGCCGCCCATGCCCGCTGGCTGGGTTCCCCGCCACTGTGTACGAGCGCCGATAGCACCCGCGCAAGAACCTCAATATCCAGCATTCACCCTCTCTTACTCGTACGGTCGAATCCGGCGAGATCACGACCGGCTCCGGACGGGCGCTCTCCTGCTTCTGCCTTACGGTGGCGCGTCGGCACTGGTGATCTCCAGGTACTGGCGAGCTGCGCTGTTTACGTCTTGCGAGTTGCGGGCCACCGCGGCCAGCCACTCTGCGCTGGTCCGGTATCCGGGGTGCTTGCCGTGCTCATCAAGTAGCTGCTGTGAGACCACGGCGCTGGTCAGCCCGGCCGCGCTGGCGGCGAGGCCTCCGGGGTTCGCTCAGTCCCGGCCTGCGGGAAGGCTGTGAACCGCATCGCACCGAGCCGCCAGCACGACTGGACGCGGCGGGTCTCCCCTCACCGGGAGGTTGGTGGCTCCAGCCCGCCGCGCGCTTACCTGCTTAGCCGCCCCCGCCGCGAGGCTCGCGGGTCATCGGATACATGGGCGGGCCGTCCGGCAATTGAATAGGGCTCCCGTGGTCGGCGTAGCCGTGCCGCAGGTAGATGCTGCGGGTTCGTTCGTCGGATGCCTCCAGATAGGCCGCGGTGCGCTCCTGGTCGAGGACGGTGTGGTGGGCATCTAGCAGCGCAGTGCCGATCCCCCGGCCCTGCCAGTCCGGGCGGACGGCGAGGATGGCGAGGTGGTGGTGCGTCACGCCGTCCAGGTGGTGGGCGTCCAGTTCCCCGTCGAAGATCACGAACCGTTCGACCCACTGGCCGGTGACGTCGGCCAGTTCTTCGTCGTAGTCCTCGGGAGGTTCGGCTGGCCCGGTGCCGGGAATCCACAGCGCGGCGGCGGTGCGATCCGGGGTGGTGTAGACCAGCCCGTCAGACACGGCGTGCACTACGTACATCCGGAAGTAGCGGGGGAAGATCTCACGGCGGGCCGTCCGGTCGGCGATCAGCCAGTGGCATGGCGGGAGGTCGAGGAAGGCGTCAGCGATGACCTGGCTCAGCACGTCGATGTCGGCCTCGCTGGCGCGGACGAGGCCATCGGCTGTCCTGTCGCCTGCCGCGGGCTGGTGGCGCGCGGTCATGACGCTGCTCCCCGGGCGGCAGCGGCCTGGACGGCGTGGTGGCCGAGCCCGATCGTGGCATACACGCCGGGCCGACGTCTCTTCAGGACGATGCCCCAGGCCAGCCCTGCTGCGGCGGCGACGCCGTAGGCGGAGGGGAGCAGCCAGGCGGCGGGGTTGCCGGGGGCGGTGCCGAGCAGGGTGCCGTAGTGCATGATGGCGAGCACAACCGCCCCGGCCAGCAGGAGGGCGGACAGCGCGGGCGCGGTCATCCGGGTCCACACGCTCTCCGCGCCCGGGTTCTGGTCGAAGTAGCGGACGATGCCTGCCGAGGTAATGGCGAGCAGGATCATGACTCCCAGCCCGCCGGTAGCGCCGCCGCCGAAGAATAGCCCGGTCATGGGAGGCCAGCCGAAGATCGCGAACAGGCCGATGACCACAAGGCCGCTGGCGCTTTGGGTGATGGAGGCGGCGCGCGGGATGCTGTTGCGGCTGGTACGGGACAGCGCGGTCGGCAGGACGCCTTCCCGTGACAGGGAGAACATGTACCGCCAGGTCACGTTGTGATACGACAGGGCGGCGGCGAACAGTGAGGTCATGAACAGGAGCTGGGCTGTCTGGGCCAGGGCGCCGCTGGAGGTGAGGGTGTACAGCAGGCCCGGCCCCTGCGCGGCTGCTGCGGCGACCACGTGGGAGCGGCCGGCGTGCACAGCCATGGCCCACGCGGCGGCGGCGTACAGAAGCCCGGCGGCGGCCACGGCCGTGTAGGTGGCGGCGGGTATGGTCCGCCTCGGGTTCCGCGCCTCCTCACTGAGCACGGGCGACTGCTCGAAGCCGACGAACCCGGTCAGCGCGATCACGGCCAGCACCCCCGCGGCCCCGGCCCCCGCCGCGGTCATGGTCGACGGCGATAGCGCGCCGAAGTCCAGGTGGCCGCCCGCGGGGCGGGCCAGCCCGGAGACCGTCTCGACGAGAACGATGATGATCTCCGCGGCGGTGAGCACGGCCAGCACCCGGCCGGCGACCTCGACGCGGGCCAGGCCCAGCGTTGCGACCAGCGCCCAGAACATCAGCGCCCACGCCCACCAGGGCCAGTTCACGCCCAGGTGGGCGGCGGCTTCGGCCTGGGCAGTGACACCCAGCGCGCCGTAGGCCGCCACCTGGAAGGACTCATAGGCAACCAGGGCCATCAGCGCGGCACCGACACCGGGCACCTTGCCCAGCCCGGCCGTGACCATGGCATAGAAGGCGCCCGAATTGCGGATGCGCCTGCTCATCGCCATGTACCCGGGGCAGAACAAGGCCAGGATCACCGCGACCGCGATGAACGCGAACGGGATACCGGTCAGGCCGGTGACCGCGTACGCGGTCGGGATCACCCCGGCGCACACCGTCATCGCGGCGATGGACGCCAGCACGAATGCCAGCACGGACGGGACGCCGAGCCGGTCCCGGGCCAGTGCCCGGGATACCGTGCCCGCACGGGCGACCGGAGTGGTTCTGGACATCGGTAACAGCCTCCTGTTCGGGGTGGGGGAAGGAGTTCACGTGCGGCGGGAAAGAACCGAGCTGTCGGCGGCAGCCTGCGTCTCGGCGATCAGTTCCCGCAGGTCGGACGGGAGCGGCCGGGTTGCCTCCACGATGCCGCGGCCGGATGCCAGGTACTGGTCGATGCGGAACCGCAGGCCGCAGGCGGCGGCCAGGCCGGCCAGCGCCGCGTCCGGGGCGGAGAAGGGCCGGGACGGGTCCAGTGCCGAGCGGACGCGCAGTAGCGGCGCGAATGCCCAGTCCGGGTCCACCGGGACCCACCGAGGCCGGCGCCAGGGCAGGCGGCGCCGGGCCTGTGCCAGGTACCCGGCTTGCCCGAGTCGGCGGGCTACGTCGTTTGGGGCGGTCAGGGCAAGGAATCCCAGCCAGTCCCGCACCGTAAGCGGCTGCTCGGCCGCGATCAGGCGGTGTACTCGCTGCGCTAGCTCATCGGCTGGCCAGGTCCGGCCTACTGCTACCGTGCCATCGGGTTGCAGGCCGGCGCTGCGTCCCAGCATGAGTTCGGCGAGCAGCGCGCCGGCCAGGCCGAGGCCCAGGCCGCGTGTTTCCAGCAGCGGCTTGCCGGTCATGTCGTGGTGGGCCATCAGGTACAGGTCGTCGCCGACGCGGCCGGTTCCGCTCAGGCCGCTGTTCAGTGGACCAAGGTGTCCGTGGCGGCTGACGTGCCCGGGTCCGTGTCGCTCATGCACGGTGCCGCCTCCGTCCGGGGAGACAGCCCGGAGCGGGCAAACCGGGCGAGAATCCGTGGCTGGCTGCGATGCGCACGGCGGCGCTGACATCCTCGGCGCCCGCTCCGTGCTGGCGGGGGCGGGCACGGCGGATTAAGGTCAGGCCGGTCACGGTTTCCTCCCGATGCCGCCGAGGAACAGGACTCGGCCTGGCTGCCCCGGCCCGGGGATGGCTCGCCAGGACACGACATCGCACAGGCCCGGCGGGACCATCTGCAAGCCGCCGAGGAACCGGGCGATGCCGGCCTCGGTACGGGGAGCGGCAGGAGCAGTGGCGCCCGCGTACACCTTCTGCATCTTCTCCACAGCGTTGGGCCCTAGGTTGTCTCCGGTGCCGTGGGACACCACCAGGTAACTGCCCGGCGCCATCGCGGCCGTGAGGAAGCTGACCGCCCGGTACGGGTCCTCGCTGTCCGGGATGAAATGCAGCACTGCTACCAAGAGAATCGCCGCAGGCTGACGCAGATCGATGTGTGCCTTCAGGTCCGGGTGGTCCAGGATGCCCGCCGGGTCGCGCAGGTCACCCTGGATCGCGCACACCTCGGGGATCTTGCCGAGCAGCAGCCCTCGCGCATGGGAGATGACGACTGGGTCGATGTCGACGTATGCCACCCGCGCATCGGGCGCCACCTCATGCGCTACAGCGTGGGAGTTGCCCATGGTCGGCAGCCCGGCGCCGATGTCGATGAACTGGCGGATGCCGGCTTCTCTGGCGAGGAACCGGATCGCGCGGCCGAGGAACTCCCGGTTCGCCCGTGCTCCGGCAGCGACATCGGGAATGGCGGCGATCAGCTCGCTGGCGGCCTGCCGGTCTTCGGCGTAGTTGTCCTTGCCGTTCAGCAGCGCATCGTAGATGCGGCCGACATTCGGCGTGCGGGAGCCGGGGCCGGTCATCTGCCCGCTTCTCCCGGGAATTCCGGCTGGCATGGGACGCAGAACCAGACCACGTGGTGCTCGCCGGGCCGGAGTTCCGCCCCGCAGGAAGAAGAAGTCAGCGCCAGGACAATGGACAGGCCGGACTGGTCACGAGCGGAGGCGGCCAGGTCACCATCCCAAGGGCCGCCTTCATCCTCGACCTCACCCCGGACACCCTCACCGGGTGAATGCTGGAGCCGGACGATGAACTTGCCGCCCGGCTTGCCGCTGCGGCTGTGCTGGCACGCGTTCGCGCTGATCTCGCTGAGAATATGGACGACGTCATCGGCCGCCGGGCATCCATCCAGCACCATCCGTACCGCAGACCGCACATGCCGGACCTGATCCGCAGAACCGGGGAACGCCTGCTCCCACATCCACCCGCCGCGTGCCCGCCTCGACACCGATACCGAGGGCTTAGCCGTCAATGGCCATCCGGACGCTGCGCTGGAGGCAGGGCAGCGGTTCACGCTTCGCCCACCACCGGCCGGAGAACTTCAGCGATCTTGCCAGCGACCGTCTCCAGATCATCAGCCGGCCCGATCGGCTTCTTCCACGGCCACTGGAACACCCACGAGCCGTCGTCGCCCTGCTGGCAGTGCACCTGTTCGTTCAGTGTCGGCGTCCGGGCGTTCGCCACCTTCAGGTACGGGCGCGAGATCGTCCTGACGACCTCGGCCGTGAACGCGCCAGGGTCCAGCGCCCGAGCCAGGCGTTCAAGATGGGCGAGCTGCTCCTCGCGTGCCTCCATGGGTAATGGAGACTAGAACGCGTCCCCCGTGTCCGATCTCACCAGCGTGAAGTCATCTAAATCCGCAGCGTAAGCGCAGCTTATCAGTGCGGCAGACCCATGCGCGCAGCCATGCCCCTCAGCTCCCGGCCGCCAGCCGCGGCGGTGGCACGGTCGAGCAGGTAGGCGACCGACTCGCGGGCCGCTGGGTTGTTGCGGATCCACTGCGGTGCAGCGCTCTCGGCCCGTAGCAGCCACTGGACAGCCTCACGCCTGGTGCGCGGGTCACGGGCCAGCCCGCGACCGGTATCGGCAAGGAATGCTGCCCTGCGCTGGGAATGCGCGCTTAGGCGGCTGACGTCAACCTGCCCGGCAAGCTCCAGCATCCTGGCTCCGGCCAGTCCGCGCTCGCAGCCAACCTGAACCCGCCAGATGCCGACATTGGTCGCGGAGAATAGCTGCCAGTTGACCATGGGCGTATCCGGCACCCTGCCGGCAAGCGCACCGGCCTCATCAAGCCAGGCCCCGGCCGTGGTCCCCTGGTAGACCACCGCGGCGGCCATCGCGGCAGTAAGCGTCAGCATGCCGAGAACCTGCACGCCGAGCGCACCGCGGGCGTGCGGCTCAAGCTTGTTAGCCGCCCGTTCCGCAACGGCCAGCTTCCGCTCCGGCATCCCGTCGCGTGGCAGCGCCATCACGTGAGCCCAGGCCGCTTTCCCCTGCTGGACCGGGTCGCCCAAGATCGCCGCGGCCTCCAGGGCACGCGCCGCCGCCGCATGCGCCAGATCGGTGTAACCCAGGACATTTGCCGTTTCCTCGGCGGCAACGCACGCATCGACCAGGGTCTCCAGGGCCAGCCTCCGCGCCGCCTCATCGGCGGGCTCGGCGACGTGCACGTGCAGCTCGTCTATCAGCGATGGCAGCAACTCGCCGGCACGCAGGTAGTTCGCATCCCGGCAGGCTGGGCGCACCTCGCCCGCGACCTCCCCGGCCAGCTCCGTAAGCGCCCGCGCCCGTTCGGTGACCGGATTCGTGAGCGTGTTGCTCAAGATCGCAACCCGCAGTGCCGGGATGCTCATATGCGGGTCGGACTGCACCCGATCCCGGCTGAGGTGGGGACCTCCTACCAAGTCGGTTTCGGAGACCTGGAGCGCGCTGGCCAGCGCCGCGATGTGCGAGCGGCGGTCAAGGGGACGCTGGCCCGTTTCGACCATCGATATGAACGACGGGGACAGGCCAGCCAATCCTGCTAGCTCGGTCTGGGTCTTGCCGCGCCAGCGGCGTAGCGTGCGGAGCCGGGCGCCGATGGTTGCCTCGTCCACGACACACCGCCTTCCCGCAGCTCCTAATGTCCAGGGTAGTCATTGGTGCAGGTGTAGTGGTGATCGCAGGTCTTCCGCGGCCAGTTGTCCCATCTGGTCTAGGGCGTCGGCGGCGTCCGGGAAAGCCGACCGGCCTGGAACGGCAGCCGGTTCAGCCGCATAGCGAGGTAGGAGGCGACGTAGCCGGCGAAGACGTGGTACAGCAGCGGCGAGAACTCTTCGCGTGCCCGGCCGCGGACTGACAGCACGGCGGATGCGTCAGCGGTGAGATCGGTATCGTCTTCGTCCGTGACGGCGATGACCTGCCGTCCCTGCCGCTGTGCAGTCGCGGCGACCGTGGCGGCGTGCTGGCGGGAGCGGCCCGGCGGGGCGATCACGAAGACCGGCATGGCGCCGGGGTAGGCGAAGCGCTCGACGTGGCACCATTCCTCCAGATCCTGCCCGGCGGCGAAGACTCCTGCGGTCTCGGTCATCTTGGCCGCGGCGAACAGCGCGGTGCCGTAGCTGGGTCCGCTGCCCGTCATCACCAGCACCGGACTGCCGGCGGCCATGTCGGCTACGTCGCGGCACTGTTCCTTGATCGAGCTGGCGGTGGCTGTCACCGCCTCGGCGAGCGCGGACAGCTCGTCCCCCAATGCGCGGGCCTGCTGCTGTGGATACCTGCTCCGCGCCTCGCCCAGCTGGATCGCGACCAGCAGCAATCCGAGCAGGCTCGCCTGGTAGGTGCGGATGCCGGGGGAGGGTTCCAGCCGGTCAAGCTCGATCACCAGGGAACGGTCGGCGGCTTGCGTCACCGCGCCGTCAGGCGCCCCGGTCACCGCGATGGTCAGCGCGCCGCGCTGCCGGGCCGCCTCGACGGCCTGTGCGACGCGCTGGGTCCCGCCGGACGCCGATACCGCGATGACCAGCGGCCGTCCTGCTGGTGCAGGGTGCAGCCAGGGCGCGCAGTATCCCAGGAACCGCAGGGCGCTAAGTGGCTCACAAGTGACACCCGCCAGCGACTCGAAGGCCATCTCCGCGGCGCACGCAGCATGGTAGGAATCTCCGTTTCCAGTCAGGTATACAGCCCCTGCCCCGGCCCATTCCTGCGCCGTCAGCAGGCCGCTGACCTGCGCGCTGACCGCTCCCACGTGATCGGCAAGGTCGGCGGCCAGGCTCTCGACCTGCCGGATCAGCACCTCGGGCTGGATCGGCTCCATGATCCGTCCTCTTTCTGGCTGCCGCGGCCGCCGTTACTCCAGGCTGCGGACGATATCCATGTAGGCGCGCACCAGGTCAGCGTCGATCTGCCCACCCCAGCCGCCGCGTTCCAGGCAGCTCCCCACGAACGCGCCGTCTGCCGCAGCCAGCAGCCGCGCCGCGTTCTGGTGGTTTGTGTAGCCCGACAGGATCACCGGCACCCCCGGCACCGCCGCCCGAACCGACGCGATCATCTCCACCGTCCGGGCCTCATCACGATCAGCCAGCGCCACCGCGTCCGCACCAGCGCTGATGGCGGCGTTCGCCACCTCTGCCACCGGCTTATCCCCGCCGAACCACCGGAAATGCATGGACTCGACCTCGGCGATGATCTTGATGTGCTCGGCGCCGATCTTGGCCCGGTACTCTATTACTTCCAGCGGTCGGCCCTCAACCATTCCCTGCGGAGTCAGCGTCGCTCCTACCAGGGCACCAGCCCTGATATAGCTCCCGCCAGCCACCTTCGCGACCGCCAGGGATGCCTTCAGCGCGTTGCGCATCAACTGCACCCCGACCTGGAAGCCCCCGCCGGTCGCCTTGGCGACCTCGTTCACCACCAAGGCCATCGCCGCCGTACGGGCCGGGTCGCTCTCCTCGCCTGGATGGTAGACGCGGTCCACCGTCTGCACCAGGCAGCCATCCGCTCCGCCCTCGGCCAGGGCGCCCGCCGACTGGACCGCGACATCGACGATCCGGCCGAAACTGCCCTGCTCATGAAAAGGCGTACCGGGCAGCGGCGGCAAATGCACCATCCCGAGCACGATCTTGCGCTTCCCGAGCGCCTCGAATTCCGGCATCAGCTCTTCCCCTGCTAGCGGCCTTCCTGGCGATGCACACGCCTAGAACAAGATCGGCGATCCACTTCCCCGCTTTGCTACTTTCAAGCCACGACCGAACCCGGGGAACATGACGCGCATGGACACTCGGTGGCGACCCATCTCGGTACAGCCGCAGCCATGCTGGTGATCAGTGCGGCACGCCCATACGGGCAGCCATACCCCGCAACTCTGGACCGCCTGCCGCAGTGGTGGCGCGATTGAGCAGGTACGTGACTGTTCCGCGGACTGCCGGGCTATTCCTGATCCACTGCGGAGCAGTATCCTCGGCGCGCCGCAGCCACCGGATGGCGTCGCGCTGCATCTGAGACTCGCGGGCAAGACCACGGCCCACGTCGGCCAGGAACGCCGCGTGGCGGCCCTGCCTGCCCGCGAGCTTGCTCTCGTCCACCTTTTCCGCCAGCCGCAACACAGCAGTACCGCTGTAGCCGCGCTCGACACTGACCGCGACCCGCCAGATGCCCACGTTCGTCGTGGAAAATGCCATCCAGCTTTCATCAGGTATGTCAGGAACCCGTTCGGCCAGCCCGTCAGCTTCGTCCAGCCAGTCCGCAGCCCGCGTTCCGTCTTGGACCACGGCGGCCGACAATGCGGCGGTCAGCTCCAGCATGCCGAGTACCTGGAAACCGAGCGCGCTAGTAGCGTGCGGCTCCAGCTCTTCGGCTGCCTTCTGCGCCTGTGCCAGCGTCCGGTCCCACGCTCCGGCCTTCGGCAAGGAATGCACGCGGACGAACGCAGCCTTGCCAAGCTGCACTGGGTCGTCAAGACGGCGGCCGGCCTCCTCAGCCTGCAGGGCAGCCAAATGCGCAAGGTCGCCGTATCCAAGATCCTTGGCCGTGAACGTGGCGCAGACACACGCATCCACCAGCGTTTCCAGTGCTGCCTGATACGCCGCCTCGTCTTTAGGGCGGCTCGCGTGGCAGTGCAGCTCCTCGATGATGGCCGGCAACACCTTCCCGATGGCCACGTAGTCGCATGCCTGGTGCAACGGCTCGATCCGCGACATTTCCTGCACCAGCGCCGGCAGCGGACGTGCCTGGTCAACCGCGGGATCGCCGACGCTGCTGGTTTGCAGGGCCGCGCGCAGTGCCGGGATCACCGCGTGCGGGTCCGACTGCAACCGATCTGTTGACAGGTGCGGACCGCCTACCAGATCGGATTCAGAGACCTTCAGGGCGCTGGCCAGCGCGGCGATATGCGACCGGCGGTCGAGTGGACGCTGCCCGGTCTCCACCATAGAAAGGAACGACGGCGACAGGCCGGCCAGCCCGGCCAGCTCAGTCTGCGTCTTGCCGCGCCAGCGGCGCAAGGTACGGAGCCTGGCGCCGATGGTGACCTCGTCCACGACCGGAAACCCTCCCTGGCTACTGCGACACATTCAGGCTAGGCCACGCTGGGGCGTAAGAGCGCGTGAAATCCGAGGGGACGCCCTTAAGGACTGACTCGCCGCCAGTGGGCAGAGGCCCGATATAGCTGTCCTGTAGGGGCGTTAGCGAGCAGGATATGATTCGTGACCGATGGTAAGGGTGTAGGTCAGCTTCAGGACGGGCTGTTTAGTGCGGCTGAATACCAGGGCAGCGCGGAGCCGGTGCTGATGGCGCTGAACCCGGAGTTCTACGAGCTGATCTGGCGCGGGCTGAAGACACACGAGTTCCGTCGCCGGTTCCTGGAGGGCCGTCTGGTCCGGTGGTTCGTGTACCTGAATGCTCCAGCGGCGCGGCTGGCGGCGGTGATCGACCTGGGGCCGGCCATCGTAGATGTGCCAGAGCGGATCGCCGCGATCGCGGAGGCGGCGCGGCCGGGGAACGGGGCGAGCGTGCTGGAGTATGTCCGGGATCTGGACCGGGCGTTCGCGATCCCGATCCTGTCCGTCACGGAATATCCGGGCGTGCCGGTCGCGGAGTTGCGGTCTGAGCTGGGCGCTTTCCACCCGCCTCAGGGGTATGTACGGCTCGCCCAGCACCGTCCGCTGCTGGGAGTGTGCGAGAAGATGACCTTCTATGCCCCGGTTCGCCACAGGAGGGTGCATCCTCGGGATTAGCAGGACCGCTACCGTGTGGTGCTGGGCGATGCCTGGAGGTGACCGGGATGCCGCGCCGTCCGTCTGGACCGGTGGAGGAGACTTCGCCCTTGCGGCGAGCGAGACTGGCGCGGAACTGGACGCTGGAGGATGTGGTCGAGGAGATCGACCTGCGCACGCCGGGCGGCCATTCCGGGGTGACGCCGAGCATGGTGTCGGGCTGGGAGCTGGGCCGTCACACCACGAGCATCGGGCATCGCAAGACACTCTGCGAGATCTACGGTCAGCGGCCGGATGTGCTGTTCGCCCACCAGGACCGGGGGCTGGCTGCCGGCGCCGGGCTGCGCCTGGTGGCCGGGTTCGGGGAGTTGCAGCGGGCGATGCTGGCCACGGTGACCGGCGCACGCGAGTGCCTGGTGGCGGTGGGGTCGCGGTCGCGTGATGCACGGTACCTGACGGCGATCGAGGAGGTGCTGGCCCGGTATCCGGCCTTGGTGTGCTACCGGGTGCTGTTCGGCCCGCCCCGGCATCAGGTGCTGAAGGATCACCTGGCCCGGCTGGTGGAGCTGCGCGACCCGGCTGACCGTAGCCTGGGTGTCAAGACGCTGCATATCGGCATGGTGGAGGATACTGACAGTTCACCGGAGCGGTTCTTTTGCGCGAGCGAGCAGATGGCGGTGGTGCCGATTCCGTCGCTGACCTCCCATGAGGCGTTCGACAGCGGGGTGGTGTTCGGCCCGGCCGCGGCAGCCCGGCTGGTCGATCACGGACGGCAGGCGTACGCGGCGGCCCGCCGGATCGAGACGCTCGCGCAGATCCGCGACCTCCGGGTCGTCAAGGACGGCAGAGCTTGAGCATGACCAGGGCGAGAGGAGCGATCATCGACACGTTGCAGGCCGCTGGCGAGGATTTCGCTGACGTGGTGAAGCTGACCCAGGAGCTGGTGCGGGTGCCCAGCCGGGGCGGGATCGACTCCTACGATCCGGTGCTGGAGACCATGGCGGCGTGGCTGGCCGGGCACGGCCTGGCGTGTCAGCGGCTGACCGGTCCTGACGGTGCGGTGGTGGCGCTGACGTGCGAGGTGTCCGGGGGGCGGCCCGGTCCCCGGTATGTGCTGGATGCCTGCCTGGACACCGCGCCATTCGGTGATGAGGCCGCCTGGACGTATCCCCCGCTGTCCGGGGAGATCGCCGATGGGTGGCTGCACGGCCGCGGGTCGTCGGACTCCAAGGCAGGGGCGGCGATCTTCGCGCACGTAGCCGCCCGGCTCCGGGACTTGGCAGAGGGTTTCGGCGGCAGCGTGGTGCTGCTGTTCGACGTTGATGAGCACACCGGGGGGTTCGGCGGCGCGAAAGCATATTTCGAGGGGCCGGGTGCTCCGGACCGGGTGGACGGGGTGATGATCGGCTACCCGGGCCTGGATCATGTGATCACGGGCGGCAGGGGGGTATTGCGCGCCCGCATGCGGGTGCATGCCGTCGCCGGGCATTCCGGGTCCAGCCAGGCCGGGGCGGGCGCGGTCGCCAAGGCCGCTGATCTTGTCCGCGAGCTGCGTCAGACGCCTCTGCCCGGCCCGGCGGGCCCGGGGTTCCCGTTGCCGGCCAGGCTCACCGTCACCGCGATCAGCGGCGGCGAGGGCTATTCGATGGTCCCGGACCTATGCAAGGTCAATGTTGATGTCCGCCTTACCCCTGCACTGGACGCTTCAGCCGCCGCTGCCTTGCTGACGGAGGCGGCAGCAAGTGCCGACGCCGCCTGGCCGGGAACGCCGCGCACTGATGTCGAGGTCACCACCAGGTGGCCGCCGTACGCGCTGCCGGACGGTTCGCCGCTGCGCGAAGCGCTGCTGCGGGCGGCGGCACAGGCCGGGCTGGCCCCGGCGGCGAAGGTCGCGGGACCGTCCAATATCGGTAACTACCTGGCCGGGCTGGGCATCCCGGCCACCGCCGGATTCGGCGTCGGCTACCTGGGCCTGCACGGCACCGATGAGCGCATCAGCCTGGATACGATCCCGGTCGTGCAGGCCGCCTACCATCGGGCGCTGCTCACCCTGCTGCACGCTGCCTGATCTCCCGCCGCATTTGGCGTCGCGACCGTGACAGCAAACGGCCGGCAAAAGCCCGCGATTAAGTGAGCTGGCCGGAAGCTTGCTGTCGGGTGATGGTTGCGGTATCAGCTACCACGGCGCGCGGAGAGTAACCGCTATGCATGCAGCTATACCAAGCCCGGTGCAGGATCACACGCAGGAACGCGGGACCGGTACGCCGCAGACCCGCCTCGAGTGCTCATCCGGTCATACGCTTCCGAAACGCCGGCTGGCCGACTTGTCTATGCGGAGGGGCCGGTGATCGTTTCGCTGCTGCGGGAGTACCGGCCTGGCGAGCTGCGCGTGCTGCTCCTGCCTCAGGACGCCGGTCGGCTGTGCGAGATCTGCGACTTGCAAGTCGAGACCGGGGCCGGCTGCGGCCTGGGCATCCCCGACGAGGCCTACGCGCGGGCCGGAGCCCGGATCGCTAGCAGCACGGACGCCTGGGAGAAAGCGGACTTCCTGCTGAAGCTCAAAGCGCCGACCCTGGCCGAGGTGCAGCGGATCAAGCGCGGCGCCTCGATCGCGGCGCTGTTCCATGCCGAGGGCACACCGGATGTGGTCGCCGAGCTGCTGGCCAGGGACATCACTGCGTACTCGTTCGAGTACTTCCAGGACGACGACGGAGCCTTTCCGCTCATGGCCGCGACCGGGGAGATCGCCGGCGTGATGGCCGTCATCTATGCCGCCTACCATCTGCAATCCCATCTGGACGGCAGCGGGGTATCCCTGCCCGCCTGCACATATGCCCCCGCGGCCCGTGTGGCCGTCATCGGGTACGGGAACGCCGGGCGGGCAGCAGCCAGAACCGCGCTGGCCCTGGGTGCGCAGGTCACTGTCTACACCCGGTACGAGGGAGCTAACGGCGATCCGCACGACGGAGCCTGTCCGAAGTTCCGGCCTCTGAGCGAACCCGGTGCTGCTGACGGGCTGGCGCAGTCGGATGTCATCGTCGGCACCCTGCGCATCTCCACGTTCGACACGCCACCGATCGTGACCGCCGGCATCGTCCGGCGGATGCGCCCCGGCTCGGTGATCGTCGATGTCACCGCCGGGTTCGGCGCGGGCTACATCCAGACGTCCGCCGAGGTTACCTCGCTAGACGCGCCATACCGGATGGTCGGCGCGGTGAAGCACATCAAGATCCGGACCCTGCCACTGGGCGTACACCGCACCGCCGCTGCCCAGATCAGCCGTATGTACGCGCCCGTGATCTGCCGCCTCATCGCCAGCCTGAACGGGCATTCCGAGGACCCGGTGGCACGGCGAGGCAAGATCATCGCCGCGGGTCGTGTACTGAACCCGCAGGTCGGCAGGCACTATGAGGCCGGGTTCCGCGAATGAACGGCTACCAGAAGCGGGCACCGTTCTACCGCAGCGAGTTCGCGGTCCGCGACGACTTCCCGCTCCTGCGGCTGCTGCTCACCGGGAGCGAGAGCCTGGTGGTCGACATCCCGTCCGGCGCCGGCCGACTCCTGCCCGTGCACCAGGCGCATGGCCGGGACGTGATCATGGTCGACATCGAGCCCGCGATGACCGCGCAATGCCGGATGGCCGCCGCGTCCTGCGGCCTTTCTGCGCGCGTGACCGCCGTGCATGGCGACATCACCACCTGGCAGGCGCCGACGCCAGCGGCCCGGATCGTCGTGGCCCGGGGCGGCCTGCAGCTGCTCCCCTCACCAGAGGCCGTCACCCAGGCCGTCACGGTCAGCGCAGCCAACCTAGCCGAGGGGGGCATCCTCTACCTCGACGTGGCTGTGCCCTGGACCACGACACCGGCCGCCGCGCACCACCTGGCCCCGTTCTTGCGGTTCACCGGG
>Ga0335075_10007886_pt1 | contig 16345 bp, 15 predicted proteins | sample Lox_Sample_24_FD_206723 | JGI IMG/M metagenome (GOLD analysis project Ga0335075, IMG submission 206723) | Soil microbial communities from Loxahatchee National Wildlife Refuge, Florida, United States - Lox_Sample_2.4 | ecosystem: Environmental > Terrestrial > Soil > Wetlands | place: USA... | reverse complement strand
GGATGGCTTGGTTGAGATCGACGAGCGCCTTATCGTATTCGTTCTTCATGAGGTAGGCATTTCCGCGATTGCCTAGCGCAGACGTATCTCGGGGATTCGCTTTCAAGATATGAGTGCAGTCAGCGATTTCCTTGTCAAAATCCCCCTTCTCCTGATACGCGGCGCTGCGGTAGTGATAGAAGAGGATATTCTTCGGATCGAGCCGGATAGCCTTCGTGAACTCCGCGATAGCGCGGTCAAAATCTTGCTTTTGTCGGGCGGCTTCTCCTTTCTCGCAATGCTTGCGAGCAGCCTCCTCATTTGACTCCGCCCGTGCCGCCGTTGGGACCAGGAGAACGACCGCGATCCAGCAACGACAGTGAAGAGGGAACATACGTATCTCCTTTGTGGGTTGTTTCCCGGCAGGGGCTGGCGAGATTACGTTGCGACCGAAATGAGCTTTGGTTCTTCCGCTGATTGTAACCTGAGGAATGGATTTCGCAAGAAGGCGGTTCGGATTTACTGGCGCGGGGCTTGGAGGGCCTCGAAGACTCGACACACGTTACAATTTCTGTCCCAGCGCGTCCATCAATCCTTCGAGGATCAGCACCAGCTGCACGCGGCGGTCAATCTGCCGATCCGCTTCCAAACAGCGCTCCAGCGCCTCCAGCAAGCGATCCGGACCGGCACGCTGCGCGATGGTTTCGAGTCCGGCGCGTTCGTCGGTCTCGGTGCGGCGCGGTGTGCCGTTCATGCTCGCCGTCAGCGCGTCATCCAGGAAATCGATCAGGAGTCGTAGCATGAGCTGAGCGCGGCGGCGCTGGGCTGCGGATTCCTTGCCGGCTTCTTCGACAAAAGCCATCCACTGACGTGACACATCGACAGAAGGGATGGGTGTCTTCGTTAGTCCGGCCAGCAGATCGCGGCGGTAGTCCCACAGCGACGGATCGGCCAGCTCCTTCGCCATGCCGGGACTGCCGGCGCTTAGACGCACCAGCCGTCCGCGCAAGGTGGAATCGTCGATGCCTTGCCCCTGCAACAGCTCCTCGACCAGCGCCGGCGACAGCGGAGCGAAACGGATCACCTGGCAGCGCGAGACGATCGTTTGCAGCTGGCGATCCGGCGTGCTGCCAATCAGGATGAGGACGGAGCGCGGCGGCGGCTCCTCCAGCGTCTTGAGGAAACAGTTCGCCGCCTCCTCGTTGAGATCGTCGGCGTCGTCGATGAGGACCACCTTGCCCCGGCCGCGCGCCGATTTCAGCGCGAAGCTCCGGCATAGCTGCCGCATCAAATCAATGGGAAATTCCAGCGCTTCGGGCGGGCGGACGGCGGTGAAGAAATCGGGATGCGTGCCGGCCTCGACCTGCACGCAGGAGCGGCAGGTATCGCACGCTTGCAGGCTGCCTTCCATCGCTTTTTCGCAGAGGAGAGACCTGGCCAGCTCCACGGCGAACAGTCGTTTGCCGACACCGGCGGGGCCGGTGAAGAGATACGCATGGGCCAATCGTCCGCGATACACCGCGCGGCGAAAGCCTTCCACCAGGGCGTCATGCCCGCGAATGTGCTGCCATGCCAAGGCTTAGCCTCCCTTGATCCCAAGCACCGTGGATACTTCACGACGAATCGCTTCCTGCACAACCGCGACCGGAGCGGCCGCATCCACGACGCGAATACGTTCGGGCCGCCGCCGCGCCTCAGAGAGAAATCCCTGCCGCAGACGCGCGTGATAGTCGGCGTCGCGGCTCTCGATGCGGTCGGCGGGACGGTCGCGGCGCAACGCGGCCTGTTCGGGCGGGAGATCCAGTACAATCGTCAAGTCCGGCTCCAGGCTGCCGGCAGCGAAGCGGCCAACCTCCCACAAACGCTCGACATCCAGACCGCCGGCGTGGCCCTGATAGACGATGTTGGCCAGCAAGAAGCGATCGGAAACGACCATTTGTCCGGACGCCAGAGCGGGACGGATGACCTCGGCGAGAAGCTGCGCACGACTGGCCATGAACAGGAGCGCCTCGCACATGCGGTCGATCTCCGGACGATGGTGCAGCACCAGGGAGCGGAGCTGTGCTCCCAGCGGTGTACCGCCGGGATCGATGCAGGTCGTGACGGCATGTCCGCCCGCCCGCAGCCAATCGGCCAGCAGGCGGCACTGCGTCGATTTGCCGACACCGTCAAGACCGTCCAGGGATATGAAGGTGGGGCGCGACATCACACAACGTTCCCTGTTTAGCCGCGTTGTTTACCGTTTCGCGCGAAACGTAAACGCGCTCCGCTGCGCGTCGCGGCTAAACAATCTCTGGTTCGGATTCCATCACGCCGAGCACCTGACCCGGCGCGAGCAGATCGCGCGGCCAGGCATGGCGCTCGATCAATCGTCCCGTCGCCGGCGCCGACACATCGAAAGTGGCGCCGGCGACCAGCACCTCCACCAACCGATCGCCCTCGAAGACAACATCGCCCGGTGCGGCGAACCACAGGCTCAAGCGCACCGGCGCGGCCCCCAGCTCAGGCAGTACGATCGGGGTGCGCATGATACTCGCCTACCATCTCGTCGGCATGATAGCTGGAACGGACGAACGGTCCCGCAACCACCTTCTGAAAACCCAACGTTCGCGCTCGTACCGCCAGCTCGTCGAACTCCTGCGGAGGAACGTAGCGAGCTACCGGAATATGTTTCAAAGTCGGCGCGAGATACTGACCAAGTGTCAACGTGTCGCAGCCGTGGGCGCGGAGGTCGGCCAGCACGTCGAACAATTCTTCCGTCGTCTCGCCGAGTCCGAGCATCAGGCCGCTTTTGGTGACCGTGCTCGGCGCACGACGCTTGACGTGCGCGATCAGATCGAGGCTGCGCTGATACTCGGCCCGGCCGCGCACCTTCTTGTACAGCCGCGGCACCGTTTCCATGTTGTGATTGAAGACTTCCGGCGCCGCCTCCAGCACGCGATCGACGGCCGACAGCTCGCCGAGAAAGTCCGGCGTCAGTACCTCGACGACGGCCCCCGTCCGTTGGCGAACGGCGAGGATACAGCGGCGGAAGTGGTCGGCGCCGCCGTCGGGCAGGTCGTCGCGCGTCACCGAGGTAATGACGACGTGCCGCAATCCCAGCCGATGCGCCGCTTCGGCAACCCGCGCCGGCTCGTCGTCTTCGAGGTCGTCGGGCCGACCCTTGGAGACGGAGCAGAAGCCGCATGGACGGGTGCAGACGTTGCCGAGGATCATGAACGTGGCGGTACGGCGGGCGTAACACTCCGGGCGATTGGGACAGCGTGCGTTCTCGCAAACCGTCTCCAAACGCAGCTCGCGCAACAGCTCCTGGGTGAAAAAATTCCCATTGCCGCGCGGAAGCTTGCGCTTCAGCCACGAAGGGAGACGCCGAGCTGGAGCAGAAGCATCAATGGTCGGCAACGACAGCATTCAAGACGCCTTTCATAAACCCTCTTCGTGTGTCCATCACTCGAAAAGGAACGCGATTTCTATGGTCAGTGTAGCAATGCCTTGCCGACACGGACAAGCGGAACCGAAAGCATGTGGCTGGCCTTGCTACTGAGCCGTCCGGAATTCTTGGCACGAGAAATGCCAATCTTTTCCTGTACTTCGCGTGGGGTCTCGGGAGCCCCCGACTCTTGAGGGACAACACTGAATTCCTCAGTCAACCGAACCTTTTTGGAGACTTCAACCATGTTGCGTTTTGCGATCCTCTTTCTGGTGATCGCCCTGATTGCCGGTCTGTTCGGCTTTGGGCTGGTCAGCGGCATGGCCTGGGATGCGGCCAAAATTCTCTTCTTCGTGTTCATTGTGTTGGCCGTGCTTTCTTTCCTCGGCGGAGTGTTGCGAACACCGCCTGTCTGATGTTCGGCGAACGGCCGGTGTCGGCCGTTTCATATCATATCCGGCAGGAGGCTGACGCCGGCCGTTCGCCGAAGGCCTTCTTTGTCCCCCTCTGAGGGTCAATCCCGTGCCCACCTCTTCAACGACGAAGCCTCGCGACACCCTGCTCGTCCTGTGCGGACTGGTCCTTGTCACCGCCTGCCTGTACTGGGCACGCCAGGTGTTGATCCCGCTCTCGCTGGCGGTGCTATTAGCCTTTGTCCTGACTCCTTTGGTTGCGGCGCTCCAGCGGCGCGGCCTGGGCCGCGTTCCCTCTGCGCTGCTCGTCGTGTTTCTGGCTTTGATGCTGCTCGGCGGCGTCGGCTACGTCATCTCGCACCAGATCCACAATCTGATCGTCAACTTGCCTCAATACCGAGCCAACATTCTCGCCAAGGTCCATTCGATTCACGGCGCCGGGACGGGGGGATTTTTCGGCAAGGTTCAAGCGATCTTCCAGGACATCTCCGACGACCTGACGCAGAACGAATTTCAAAAAGAGACGAAGAAGCTGGAGAAGAAGCTCCAGCGGCGGAATACGGAAAAGGGCAAGTCAGGCGATCAAGGGTCGGAGAGGGATACGGCCAGCTCGGAGAAGGACGAGACGAAGGAAGAGCTAGAGAAGGAGGCGCGGAAGCCGGGCAGTACGCCGTCGAACCCCGTCTACGTCCAGATGGATGCCAGCGATTGGTCGGGCGCGATTCAGGCCATCGGTCCGGCTGCCGAGGGACTGGGACAAGTCTTCCTCGTCCTGGTGCTGGTCGTGTTCATGCTCATTCAGCGCGAGAACTTGCGTAACCGCCTGGTGCGTCTGATCGGCCACGGACGGATCATCGTCACGACGCAGGCCTTCGATGAAGGCGGCCAGCGCATCAGCCGGTTTCTGCTCATGCAGCTGGCCGTCAACACCATTTTCGGCGTGGCGCTGACGGTGGGGCTGTTTCTCATCGGCCTGTTCACCGGCCACCGGGAGCTGTGGCAATACGCCCTCTTGTGGGGTTTTCTTTCCATCGTCTTACGGTTCGTTCCCTATATCGGCACCTGGATCGTGGCCGTGCTCCTGACGGGCTTTAACATCGCCGTCCTGCCCGGCTGGACTTTGCCACTGGCGATTTTCGGCTTTTTCCTTGTCCTTGAGCTGCTCACGGCCAACGTGCTGGAGCCGTTGTTGTTCGGCCACAGCACCGGCGTGTCGCCGTTGGCCCTGCTGCTGTCCGCTGCGTTCTGGACGTGGCTCTGGGGGCCGGTCGGTTTGGTCCTTGCCACGCCGCTGACCGTTATCCTTGTCGTGCTGGGCAAATACGTGCCGGAGCTGCATTTCTTCGAGGTCCTTCTTGGCGACGAACAGGCCCTCAGCACGGACGTGACGTTCTATCAGCGTCTGGTGGCGCGCGATCTCGATGAGGCGGCCGATCTTGTTGAGGATTACATGGCGAGTCATCCGCCGGAGGCGGTTTACGAGGAGGTCATGCTGCCGGCATTGCTGCATGCGAAGCACGACCACGAGCGCGGCGAGCTGGAGGCGGACGGCTATGAGCTTGTCCTCAAGGGTATCCGCGACACCGAGGAAGACCTGGCACCGGCCCTGGCGGAGCACGTCCGGGAAGTGCCGGCAGCGAACAAGGCGATCGCCGTTGGCTGTCCTGGAAGCGATGAGGCCGACGAGCTGGCTTTGGTTATGCTCGCCCAGATGCTGCGTCTATCGGGCTACACGCTGGAAGTCATCTCCTCGGAAAAGCTCACCGCGGAAGTGCTTGCCCATCTTCAGCAGGAAGCTCCCGCGCTGGTGGTCGTTGGCTCGCTGCCTCCGGGCGGTCTGGCCCCGGTGCGTTACCTGTGCAAGCGCCTCCGCCACCACACGCCCAACCTGAAGATCCTGATCGGACGCTGGGGAGACGATACGAAAAACGAGCGCATGCAGAAGCGACTTCTCAGCGCCGGCGCCGATCAGGTGGCCATGACCCTGCACGACAGCCGCGCGCAGATCATCCCCTTGCTTCAAACGGCGGCCAACGCCGTCCCTGCGGACTCCGACAAGTCCGAGCTGCTCACGAAGCCATGAATTGCCAGCGGCCTTCGGGACCGCGGTCCAGTGTCTCGACCGACGCGACCGCGTCGCGATTGAGAGGGCCGTGGATGTGCGGAAAGATTTCTCCCGTGCCGCTCTCCTCCTCGCGCAACGAGCTGCGCAAGCGATCCACATCGATGTGAAGTAAGAGCAGCTCCGGGGCATCGGCGTAAAAGCGATTCGCCGACGCCGCGACCTGTTCGGCGAACGAGCAATGAATGAACCCTTCACGCTCCAGCGATTCGGGCCGGTAGGGCTGGTTGGGGTTGTCTTCCCACACGGACCGCGGCACCAGATGATAGATCGTTCGCATGGATTGCCCTCGTTTGCGGTCATTCTACGAATCGGGATGCGGAGGGCCGACCCCGCGCTCGCGCAGCCGGCTGACGCGCTTGATCAGGTCCGGATCATGCGGGTCATAGTCGAGGGCCGTCTGATACAGCTTCAGAGCGCGGCTGGGAAAATTCAGCTTTTCCTCGTAAATGCGTCCCATCCCAATGAGGGCCAGCGTATTGTGCGGATCGTAATCGACGGCCTGCTGATAGCGTTTAATGGCCTTGATGGGATCGTTTTCCTGCTCGTACAGCCAGCCATCCTCGGCATAAGCGGCGGACAGCTTCGGCTCGCGCGTCAGCCAATCCTGCACCATCCGCTGCGCCTCGACGATGCGCCCGTGCTGCACCAGCAGCTGGTCCAGGGCGTGCCGGCTTTGGTCGTTATTCGGCTCCAGCTGGAGACATTGACGATAGATCGATTCGGCCTGTTCCGCCTGGCCTTGATGGTCATAGCACTGGCCGATGTTGTAAAGCAGGGCGACGTTGCCCGGCAGGAGAGTCAGGGCAGCCTGGAAGTCTTCGCGAGCACGGTCGTACTCGCCCTTCTGAAAGTGTTGCAGACCGAAATCGTTGTACTCCTGGATGCGTTCCTGCGTCGTCGGCGCACAGGCGGCGACGAGCAACGCCAGCACGGCGATTGAGCCGACCCGCCTCATGCTCCACCTCCGCGGGGGGCTTATAATCGGTGGCCGCTCAAAAAGGAAGCCGAACCTTGTCCGTCCCGCGGATGAGGCGCTCGTGACTTCAATCGGGCAGCTTGACCCAGCCGTGGCGCTGCATCTCTTCGCGAAGCTCCTCTTCTAAACGTTGATGCGCGGCCATGGCCTGGCTGGCCGTTGGCCCGCGGCGGCTCCTGGTCGCAACCCAGTTGATCACCTGGCGGCACCATTTTTCGCCGTCGTCAAGCTCCGGACGCGGGTAGAGGGGATCGTGCCACGTTCGGATGTCTTCGTGCAGGGAGCGGAAGCAGGCGGCGGCTTCAAACAGACTCATTTCTCCATTGATCACTGCCCCCACGACCGTCTCTTTGGTGCGAATCCGCTCCATGGAGGCGGCAATCTCGCGCGACAGCTGCTCGCTTTTGCGTTGGGCCTCGAACAGCGAAATGCGATTGCCGAACGAATCGACCGGAGCGTACTGCTCCAGGAGCCAATCAACCGACAGGCTAATCACGATCAACAGCGCAGCGGTGAAAACGAGGAAGCCGCTGAGCAGACGGCTCAGAGCGTTCATTGACGATCTCCTTAGTCGTTAAAATCTCCAGGGCGTCGTTTCGACGCCTCGTTGTCGATGCACGGAGAGAGCACAACGGCGTGGCGCGATCGAGCATCAAGGGACAAGCCACTTCCGGCGGCGTCAGAGGGTCCGGAGAGGATCGGTGCGGTGGGCGCCGGTGCTTCCACCGGCGTATTCTAGGGTATTAATGTGCAAACTCGATTATCCGTTCATGTATTTCCCGTGTGTTCCGCTCAGGGTACCATACGGATTAACAATGATGTTGTGTAGCAAGCGTCATGCCAGAATCGTCGTCGGCGCCGATTTGCCATAAGCCCTTATAAAAGTGAGGCTTGCGAATTGGTTTCTGGGAGAAGGGGTGCAAATACAAAGCAACGAATTGCTTGATTTTGATGCATTCTTTGCTGTGCGTGAGGCATCCGCCGGAAAAGATCGAGCGTCCGAGCCTGAAGCGTAAGCGAAGAGCAGCGAGTCTTCGCTTACGCTTTCGGCTCGGACGACCTTTGATCAATCAGCGGTTTTTGCCGGTCAGCTCGTCGGCCAGCTCGTCGGCGTCATAGACCTTGCGGAGCGCCTCGACGATGCCGGCCGAGTGGACCGACGTGGCGCGGGCCTGCTCGTCGCTGTAGGCGAAATCCAGTGCCAGCGACTGAATGTTGCCGTCGAAGATCAGACCGACCACCTCAGCCTGGCGGTTGATGACCGGACTGCCGGAATTGCCGCCGATGATGTCGGCGGTGCAAATGAAGTTCAGTGGCGTCTTGAGATTTAATTTGTCCTTTTTATCGAGCCATCGCTTCGGCAGGTCAAACGGCTCGCGGTTGTGGTGCTCCGCCGAGTGTTTGTACATGCCGGCGAAAGTCGTCTCGAACGGAACGTGCTTGCCGTCTTGTTCCTCGTAACCCTTGACCTGGCCGAACGCCAGCCGCAGCGTGAAGGTGGCGTCGGGATACGTGTTAGTGCCCTCCAGGGCGAACTTGACCTTGGCGATTTGCGCGTAGGCTTGCCGCTGCACCTCCTCGAACTCGCTCTCCATTGTCTTCCGCACTTTCCGCGCTTCGGGATCGGCAAGACGAGCCAATTCGATCATGGGATCCTTGGCGGTGGCAAGGGCTTCTTTGCCGCCCTTGTACAGCTGCTTGCGGAAGGCCACCTCCTTGATGTTCGTGCCGCTGACCAGCTCGTAGGCGCGATCCGACGGCGACTTGCCGGCCAGCACTTTCTTCACCAGCGGATGCTCCGCGCCCAGCTCGTTGGCCAGAAACGTCAGCCCATCCGTCAATTTGACCTTCTCGTAATTGTTGTAGAGGGGCGCTTTCGAGAAGAGCTTCAGCTCCAGCGACTCGAGGTTAGACTCGCGGAACTCGCGGAGTCGCTTGCTGTTCGACTTGGCCTTTTCCTCGGCGGCGCGGAGCAGCGTGCGGGCGATGACGAACAGCTCGCTATTGAAGCCGGCGCCGCCTTCCAGCAGCGTGTACTTGCGAATGTTTTCAGCGCGGACCTTCTGGGCCTGGGCAATACGGTCCCAGACGCCGCGGGCGTCTTTGAGCGATTCATCCTCTCTGGCCTTGGCGCGGAACTTCTTTTCCTGCTCCTTCTTGCGTGCCATCAGCTGCGGATCGAGCAGGGCAGCCAAACCGCCGAGACGGGCCTTGCGGCTATTCTGCACACCGAACAAGAACTCCTTGGCTTGCCGGGCGTTCTCCTCGCTGCGGGCGCTGAATGCCATCAGCAGCACTTCCCAGCGATTCAGCCTCTGCAACAGGAAGGGGAAGCCGGTGTCGCGCAGGTAATCCAGCTCGGCCAGCGTCGCCAGGCGATCGGTGCGGCCGGGATGGCCGGAGACGAACACCAGCTCGCCCTCCTTGGCCCCGGCCTTGCTCCACTTCAAATAATGCTCGATCTTCGCCGGCTTGTTGTTCTCGTAAACGCGGAAGAAGCACATATCGAGATCGTAGCGCGGATACTCGAAATTGTCCGGATCGCCGCCGAAGAAGGCGATTTGCTGCTCCGGCGCGAACACGAGACGAACATCGGTGTACTTTTTGAACCGATAAAGGTGATATTGGCCACCCTGATACAACGTTATCACGTCGCTGCGCAGGCCGGTCTTGTCGGTCGATTCCTTCTCGATCTCGGCCATGACAGCGCGGCGAGCCGCGAACGCCTGTTCCGGCTTCATGTCCGGCTTGACCGCCGCCTTGACGCGCTCGGTCACGTCCTCGATGCTCATCAGCACGTTCAGCTCCAGATCGTCGCACTTGCGCTCGTCGGCCCGCGTGCGCGCGTGGAAGCCGTCGCGCAGGTAGTTGTGCTCCTTGCTGCCAAACTTTTGCAGACAATCGGCGCCGACGTGGTGATTGGTCATCACCAGGCCGTCCGGGGACACGAACGAGCCGGAGCCGCCGCTGTTGAAACGCACCGACGATTTCTGAACGTGCTCGAGCCAATCGGCCGTGGCGTCGAAGTCGTATTTCTTTTTGAGGTAATCGCGCGGCGGATTGTTGAACAGCCACATGCCCTCGTCGCCGTAGACGACGGGCGCGGCGGCGAGCAGCAGGGCCGTCGCGGTCAGCAGAAACAACAGCAACAACTTCATGGTCAGAGTCCTCTCCGTTTAGAGCAAGGGGATAGAGTGGGTTCCGCAAGCCGCTTGCGGCTTAGCAATGGCCCGGCTCCGCTAAGCCGCAAGCGGCTCACATCAGCCGAGCGCGCGATACACGGCATCGATGAGACTTTGCCCGCGTTCGTTGAGGCAGAGCCCGCGTCCTTGTTTGTTCATGGTATACCCAAACGCCATTTTCGCTCCGGGATCGGCAAAACCCACCGAGCCGCCCATCCCCGGATGGCCGAACGCCTCCTCCGAGAGGAGGATACTATCCCGCGCCCCCGGCGGCCCCTGGCGATTGTCCGACGACTTCCAGAACCCCAGAGCGATCCGCAGGCCGACCAGCAGCGTCGCATCGATGCCGACGGCCGAGCTGACGGCGCTCATCTGCCTGAGTGTATCGGCATCGACGAGGGAGCCGCCGCCTTGCGCCAGCGGTGCATACATCCCGGCGAGCCCTCGCGCATTGGTGATGCCCCCCTGGCTAGGCAGCACCGCTCGATGCGCCGCGCGGGAATCGTGGTCGCCGACAGACGCGCGCCGTCCGGTGTTCTTCACGGTCAACGCCTGAATGCTCGCCGGCTCCGCGGCCATGAGCGTCAGGAAACGCGAGGGCGGCTCGCCGCGCGGCGGCGGATCGGCGCGGATGGTCGGCGTCACGCGAGGCTCGTGCTCTTCCGCCAAGCCGATGTGGAAATCGAGGCCGAGCGGTCCCGCGACTTCCTCACGGAAAAACACGTCGAATGGCCGACCCGACACGCGCTGCACCAGCTCGCCGACGAGATGGCCAAACGTGGTGGCATGATAGCCTTGCCGCGTGCCCGGCTCCCAGAACGGCGTCTCGGCCGCGAGCATGTCCGTCATGTACTGCCAGTCGTAGAGGCCACCTGGCTTCAGCGGCTGACGAATGGCCGGCAGCCCCGCTTGATGATCGAGCAGCATGCGCACGGTGATGCCGTCCTTGCCCGCCTGTGCAAACTCCGACCAGTACGACGCCACCGTCTGATCGAGATCGAGCAAGCCGCGCGAAATCAACATGTGCGCGCACAGGGCCGTCGCCCCCTTGGTCGAGGACCACACCAGACCGATGGTATCTTTGTCCCATGGCCGGCGCGTGTGCCGATCGGCGATCCCGCCCCACAAATCGACGACGGTGCGGCCCTCGATCATCACGCACACCGACGCGCCGACTTCGCCGCGCTCGGCGAAATTGCGTGCAAGCTCCTCGCCTACTTCTCGGAAGCGCGCATCGCATGTCCCTTGCATTGCCCTGGCTCCTTTCAGCAGTGGAGCCGCGACCGTCATAACCTGTAGAAAAATGAGCCACAGATGAACACGGATAAACACGGATCAAAACAAGAAGAAAAGCGATACCGAGAAACGCTTCCTGCCGCTGCCTTTTTTGTCTTTCTCTCTTTTTGTCTTTATCCGTGTTCATCCGTGTTCATCTGTGGCTCCTTTTTCTACAGGTTATGACGGTCGCGGCTCCGCTGTCAATCGTGCCGCACATGTCCCTCCTCGAACACACGCGCGATGACCTGATCGAGCGGAGGATCCTGTACGCTCATGTCCACCACGGTGTAACGATCGAGAATGCCGGCCAGCACTTCCGCTACGCACGTGCGCTCGACTTTCAGCTCGGCGACCGGCCCGACGCTGGTGTACTCGCCAAAGCGATCGAGATCCTTCGGCGTCTCCTCACCGGCGAACTGCAAGCGCACCAGCTTGCAGCGGCCAAATCGCTCGGTGATGCCGGCCAGCGGACCATCGTAAATGACACGCCCGTGCGTGATCACCAGTACGCGCGAGCACAATGCCTCGACATCGCGCATGTAATGGCTGGTCAACAGCATGGTGACGCCGCGCGTGGCATTGTATTCTTTCAGGCAGTGCTGGATGGCGACCTGGGCGACCACATCAAGACCAATCGTCGGCTCGTCGAGCAGCAACAGCTGCGGCTCGTGCAAGAGGGCGGCGATCAATTCCATTTTCATGCGCTCGCCGAGCGACAATTCTCGCACCGGCTGGCGCGTCAGCTCCTTGACGCCAAACATTTCCGTCAGCTCGCCGAGAGTACGGTTGAAAGCGTCCGCGGGCAACGAATAAATCTCGCGATGGAGATGGAAGCTATCGCCGGCCGGCAGGTCCCACCACAATTGATTTTTCTGCCCCATGATGAGCGAAAAGCGGCGACGGAAGGCGTCGGGGCGCTCCCAGGGCGTGAAGCCGAGCACCGTGGCCGTGCCCGCGCTGGGATAGATCAAGCCGGAGAGCATCTTGAGCGTGGTGGTCTTGCCGGCGCCGTTGGGACCGAGGAAGGCGACCATCTCGCCCGGCTCAATCTGAAAGCGGACGTCCACGACGGCACGGACCTCCTTGTATTGCCGGCGAAAAAGCCCGCGCAGCGCGCCGCCGAGTCCGGGTTGCTTTTGAAAAACGCGATAGGTTTTGCTCAGACCATTCGCCTCAATGATTGGCATTGCGACCGCTCACTTCCATTGCTTTTAGAGCATTCTATGCTCGTTCGCTGTCCCGGCGAGCGAAGTCGGTTTCTCCGCGGCCAGCAGATAGCCGTAGGCACGCAGCCAGCCGAACCAGGCGGCACACGGCAGCCGGCCATCCGACCGTAGACTGATGGGTCGCACTTCCAGCAGTTGAAACCCCGCATCGGTCAACAGCCGGCACGCCTCGCGGCGCGTGAACAGATGCAGCGTCAGCCCGGCAATGCCCTGATGCACCGGCATGACGCGATCGCCGCTTGCTCGCCCCATCCACGCGCGCAAGCAATCGCGCAGGAGCCAGGCGCGGCCGGCTCGGTCCCTGGCGTTGAACCAGCGATTGTGGACGTGGAGAAGGAAGCGGCCGCCCGGCCGCAGGACGCGAATCGCGTGCGCCGCCACGCCCCGCCGCTGCTCTTCTCCCATCACCATGCCGAGCGTGCTGAAGAGACAGGCCACGGCATCGAAGCTCTCATCGCGCAGGCAATCCAGCTCCGCAATGTTGGCCCGCAGCAAGTCGAGAGCGAGATTCGCTGACAACGCCTTGTCAGCGGCAACACGCAACATCTCCGGCGACAGATCGACCCCAAGCGTCCACCAGCCGCGCCGCGCCATCGCCAACAGTAAGCGTCCGGTGCCGCAGCCGAGATCGAGCAGCCGGCCCGGATGCGGGCAGTGTCGTTCGACGAATGCCTGATCGACGGCGAACAGCGGCGTATCGGCGAGACTGGCATCGTAGCCGCGCGCGATGCCGGGATCGTGCAGGTAATCCCAGAGGCCGCGATTGACTCCGGGCGGCAGCTGCCAGTCGGCGGGAGGCGGTTTTTGCATAAGGTCGCGTGTGCAAGTGGGTCAATAGTTTCTGGTTTTTTCGTTAGCCCAGCCCTTCAGGGCTGGGGATACAGGGCGAGAGAACGGTTTGGGCCTTCAGGCCCTCTGACGCGCTTTGCGGACACGCCCCAGGGGCTAAAGCCCCGAAGGCTGAGGGGCTAAAGCCCCCAAACCGCCAACCTTCGACGCCATTCCCAGCCCTGAAGGGCTGGGCTAACGAAAAAACACACCCTCGTCCAGTCCGTGCAGGCACCCGTCCGCTGCGTGGATCAGATTCTTCTTGCTCTTGTCATTATCCGCGTCATACTCACGAGGAGACAGCTCATCCTCGTGGTGGGAGGAACGCATGAACGACGATCGCTGGCTGGTGCGCGGTTATCCCGTCCTGGTCCGGTGAAAAGTGCTGAATCACGCCCTATTCAGGACGACATCGACAACCCAGCAGCCCCGCGCATGCTCCACTTGTGCCCGGCAGTGTGACAGGATAGCGGTATCGTTGCACCCTGCTTCCTCCAAAACATCGGCGAGGATGGACAAGTTGCGGAAGCAACGCTTGCGGTAGATGACACGAGCCATTTTCGGAATGAGATTGTTTTTCCAGCAAAGCCAGCTCGGATCGAGAGTCACTGAGCGGAAGGGATTGCCGAAGATCTCGCGGACCAGCTCGACGGCGTCTAGGGCATGCAGGCGTCGGATCGGCTCAATCCGCGGAGATTCATCCTGAGCGCGCTGCGCTTCGGCGGCGCGGGCGGCGGCGCGTGCCGTGCGCGTGGCGCTGACCACGTCGGGCGGCTCGCGAATGTCGCGAGGCTGCTTGAGAATCGGTTCCGGCTCCCAAAGCAGCGCTTCGACCGCCTGCGCCGCCGAACGTGCCGCCCGAGCCATCCAGGTCGCTTCTCGTAGCTCCGCGGCCTCGCGCTCCTCGCGTAGCCGTCTCGCCAGTCGCTGCGCTTTCTCCAGGATCTTCATGGGGACGCGCCCATCGGCGAAGCGCTCCCCCACCTTAACCGCCTGTCGTAAACGATCGTCTCGCAACAACGGCCAGATACGCCGCACACAGGCGCAGGCGAACAGGCGTCGCTTGCGTGAGCTGGCCCGTTCTCCCAGATAAGCCAACATCAGCTCCGGGGAAATGCATTCCAGCCATTGCGTCTCGGTCATGCCCCGCGATCCCGTCCGCGCTTCGAGCGATCCCTTTTCCGCATCCCATTCATTTTACCACGTCAAGCGACGACGAGGACGACCGCCATTGCCTTGGACGGTGGGAACGCTATAGAGGCGACATTGTCCGATCCACGGTCCCCAGCCAACGGAGGGATTCGCACATGTTCGCTCGCTGTCGAGCTGTCTATATGCTCGTGGCCCTATTGCTCTTCGCTAGCGCCGGACAGGCCGGTGAGGGCCGACTGGTCCAACGCGTTTACGCCGTCTCCGATCTCGTTGTCGCGGCGGACAACGAATCCGAATCGACGACGAGTGAAGAGCAGCTCATCAAGCTCATCACGGACACGATCGCGCCACGGAGCTGGAGCGGGAAAGGTGGTCGCGGCACCATCGATTACCATCCATTGACGATGGCCCTTGTTGTCAATCAGACGCCGGAGGTTCAGGATCAGATCGCCGATTTGCTTACGGCCCTGCGCCGCCAGCAAGAGATGCAAGTGAGCGTCGAGGTCAAATTCGTCGAGGTGCCCAAGGAGATGTTCCAGGATCTCAAACGCAAAGGGCTTCTCGGCAAGCCGCACAAGAAGAAGCATGCACCCGATAACGTGTCTTTTCTCGACGATGCCGGAGTGCTTCGTTTCATCGAAGCCGTCCAGAACGATCCGCACTTCGGCGTCATGCAGGCGTCCAAGATGACGATGTTCAGTGGCAAAAAGACGGCGTTCAACGCGGTCGAGCCGCGGAAGTTCGTGACGGGCATGGAAGTCGTTCGGGGGGACAAAGGGCCTCAATATAAGCAGAAAACCGAGATTATTCCCCTCGGCGTCCAGCTCTCCTTGCAGCCGCTCATCTCCGCGGATGGACGCTTTGTTCGCGTTCACCTCGACGCCAAGATGAATGATCTTGTCTCCGACGACCTTCCCTTGCTGCCAATCACGACACGGATCGAGCCGAGGCAAGACGCTGGCCCCGATGCGGTGCCGGTTGTGTTCACCACATTCACTCAGGAGCCGCGGGTAAACAAGCTGGGCGTGAACCGGACGTTGAACATCCCGGACGGAAACACCGCCGTACTGACGGGGCTGTCGAAAAAATGTGAAGTGAGAACGGAATACGAGGTGCCCGTTCTGAGCCAAATCCCCGTTGTCGGCCGCATGTTCCGCAGTATCGGTTACGGTTGCGAGACGCATCAGGTTCTCGTTTTGGTAACTCCGCGCATCCAGGCTCGGCAGGAAACAAAAGAAAAACATGCGAGAAAAGTGGTAGCGGACATGTTCGAGGCGATTCATCGCTGCCACGGAGAAAAGACCGACTACGCTTACCGAACGCCGATCTTCGGACCCTTTCGTGGGCAAGATCCGCAGTGTTCCGAAGCACCGGCTGAGGGGCGGATCTTACGAGCGTTGCCTCCGCTGAGGCGCCTCGCCGGCGTCTTGGAGGAATCTCGCGATAATGTCCAGATCGCGACCGAGCGTATCGTGGATAAAATCGATCCGCCGCGTTTCTTTCCGCTCGTCGGACTAGCCCAGCTGCACCGCTGTCAGTGGAAATGTTCGGTCTACTACCAGGAAACCATCAAGGTCAGCTATCCGTTCTGTTTCCGCTGGACGCAGCCACGAATGGATGTTGTCTACGTCGATACCGGTCACCTGCATCTAGTGGCAAAGGAGGAATCGCCCGCGAAATAGAGAACGGGGTCGCCAAGGAAACACTGGTTAGCCGCGACCCTTCTCCTTGCCGGTGAGGGAATTGCCGGTGTAAA
>Ga0335075_10007884_pt1 | contig 16351 bp, 12 predicted proteins | sample Lox_Sample_24_FD_206723 | JGI IMG/M metagenome (GOLD analysis project Ga0335075, IMG submission 206723) | Soil microbial communities from Loxahatchee National Wildlife Refuge, Florida, United States - Lox_Sample_2.4 | ecosystem: Environmental > Terrestrial > Soil > Wetlands | place: USA... | reverse complement strand
ACCGGTCGTCGCACCGGGTCTATGTGGCTCACGGCGATCGCCTGACCGTGGTGGACGGCGACAGCGGCAGGATCGTCGGCCAGGTCGCGGGCATGCCGGGCGGCACGCACGGCATCGCGATCTCGCACGCCGCGGGACTCGGCTACACCGATGACGGCCGCGCTGGCGAAGCCGTGTCGTTCAGCCTCGAGACACTGAAGGTCGTCAAGCGGCTGACGGCGGCGGCGGATTCGGATGCCGTGACCATCGACCCCACGAGCGGACATGTCTTCGTGGTCGACGGCGATCCGGGACTGCTGACGGTGATCGATCCCGCGCGTGACCAGGTGATCGGGACGGTACCCGTGGGCAGCAGGCTCGAGTACATCGTCGCGGGCAATAACGGCAAGGTGTACGTGAACGGTGTCGAGAAGCGGGAGATCTTCCGTGTCGATACCGCGACGAACCGTGTCGATGCCAGGTGGCCGATCCCGCAGTGCATGGCGCCGCACGGGCTCGCAATCGACACCGCCACCCATCGACTCTTTTCCAGCTGCGAGAACGCGCGCCTCGTCGTCGTCAATGCCGACACGGGGACGACGGTCGCAACGTTGCCGATCGGTCAGGGTACCGACGCGGCCGCTTTCGACCCTGCACGCAAGCTGATCTTCAGCTCCAACGGCATGGATGGCACGCTGTCGGTCATCCGCGAGGTCGATGCCAACACTTTCGTGCCGGCGGGCACGGTCAAGACGGCTTTGTCGGCGCGTACGATGAGTGTCGATCCGGTCAGCGGCCGGATCTTCCTGGTGGCCGCCGATACCAATGCCAGGGCGATGGCGGCATTCCGAGCAGCCCGCGAGGCGGGCAGGCGCGGACCCTCACCGTTCGTCCGCGGATCCGTCAAGCTGCTTTTCTTCGATCCGGGAAGATAGCGCGGCTCCGGGGAGATAGCGCGGACGGGGAACCGCCTCCGGGGCGGGGCGTTTGGGTGGATTGCGGTCAGCCGGGGAGGCCCTTTCGTGAAGGCCAGCATCACCCTGCGAGTCGACGGCGAGCCGCGCTCGCTGGAGCTTGACACGCGCACGACGCTGCTCGATGCGTTGCGCGAGCATCTGGGCGTCACTTCCGCCAAGAAGGGCTGCGACCACGGCCAGTGCGGGGCCTGCACGGTTCTCCTCGACGGCAGGCGCGTCACCACATGCCTCTCTCTGGCTGTCGCTTGCGATGGAGCCCGGATCACGACGGCGCAGGGACTCGCCCGCGGCGGCAAGCTGCATCCGCTCCAGCAGGCTTTTCTGGAGCACGACGCGCTGCAGTGCGGCTACTGCACGCCCGGCCAGGTGTGCTCCGCCGTGGGAATGCTGGAGGAAGCCAAGGCGGGGCACCCGAGCTACGTCACGAGGGGACTCACCGCTCCCGCGGAGCTCAGCGACGAGGAGATCCGGGAGCGCATGAGCGGCAATCTCTGCCGCTGCGGCGCTTACGTGAACATCGTCGCCGCGATCCGCCAGGCCATCGGCAAGGAGGCGGCGCCATGACCCCATTCGCATACGAGCGCGCCACCGACGCCAGCGCCGCGGTGGCTCGGGTAACCGGACATGCAAACGCGGCTTTTCTCGGCGGGGGTACCAACCTGGTCGATCACATGAGGCTGGGCGTGGCGCACCCGGATCTGCTGGTGGACGTGACGCGGCTGCCGTTCTCCAACATCGAGCCGCTGCCGGACGGCAGGATTCGGGTCGGAGCCAGCGTCCGCAACAGCGACCTCGCCGCCGATAGGACGATCCGGGAGCGTTATCCCGTCCTTTCACAGGCGCTCCTCGCCGGTGCGTCGGGTCAGCTGCGCAATCTGGCGACCACGGGCGGCAATCTTCTGCAGCGTACACGCTGCGCCTATTTTCAGGACGTGACGACACCGTGCAACAAGCGCAAGCCAGGCACCGGCTGTTCCGCCATGGAAGGACACAATCGCGATCACGCGATTCTCGGTGCCTCGGAGCATTGCGTGGCCGTTCACCCATCCGACATGGCGGTCGCGCTCGCAGCGCTCGACGCCACGGTCGTCGTGCTCGGCCGCCAGGGTGAGCGGCGAATTCCGCTCACCGCGCTACATCGACTGCCGGGCGATGCGCCGGAACGCGATACGGTGCTCGATCGGGGCGATCTCATCACGGCGGTCGAGCTACCGGCGTTGCAGATGGCCGTGAATTCCGCGTACTACAAGGTGCGCGACCGCGCCTCCTACGCTTTCGCGCTGGTGTCCGTCGCAGCGGCGCTCGACGTCCGCAACGGCCAGGTGGCGGACGTGCGCATCGCATTGGGCGGAATCGCTCACAAGCCGTGGCGCGCGCTGCGGGCGGAGGCGGTCCTCAAAGGCGCGGCGGCGAGCGACGAGACTTTCGATCGCGCGGCCGACGCCGAGCTGGCCGATGCGCGAGCTTTACGACACAACGCCTTCAAGATTGCGCTGGTCCGCAACACCTTACGGATGGTGCTGCGCCGGCTCACAAGCGGAGCGCCCGCATGACAGATTCGTCCGGGACCGCCGCAGGCACTGGGTCGATCGAGTTGCTGCAGACACGCACGATCGGGATGCCGCTGCCGCGTCTGGACGGCGCAGCGAAAATTCTCGGCACGGCGCCTTACGCGTTCGAGCATCCGTTGCAGCGGCCAACCTATCTGCATCCCGTGCAGTCCACGATCGCCCGGGGTCGGATCGCGAAGATCGATGCCAGCGCCGCTGAGTCCGTCGAAGGCGTCATCGCCGTCATCACCCATGAGACGGCATCGCGCCTCGCCTCGGACGAGAACAAAGAGCTCTGGATATTGCAATCGCCGGAGGTGCATTTCCGCGGGCAGCTCATCGCGGCCGTGATCGCCGACAGTCTCGAGACGGCACGGCAGGCCGCCGGTCTGGTTCGAGTGGAGTACGCGCCGGCGCCTCACGATGTCAGCTTGCGGCCCGGACGAAGAGATCTCTATGCGCCCAAGTCAGTGAATGCGGGCTACCCGACGGATACGGACCAGGGCGATGCGGAGTCTGCTTTCGAGGCCGCCGAGGTGAAGGTGGATTCGACGTACACCACGCCCATGGAGCACAACAACCCCATGGAGCCGCATACCACGGTGGCTCTCTGGGAGGCCCCGAAGCTCACGCTGTATGACTCCACGCAGAGCGTTCACTCGGTGCGGACCACCGTGGCAAAGACGCTGGGCCTGAAGGCCGAGCAGGTTCGAGTGGTGTCTCCGTACGTCGGCGGCGGCTTCGGCTCGAAAGGCGAGCCGCACGCTCACAACATTCTGGCCGCTCTCGCGGCGATGCGGGTGCCCGGCCGGCCGGTCAAGCTGGCACTGACGAGGCAGCAGATGTTCTGCCTCGCGGGGTACCGCACGCCGACCATCCAGCGCTTTCGCCTGGGGGCCACGAAAGACGGGCGCCTGACTTCGATCATTCACGACGTGGTGGAGCTGACTTCGCGCTTCAGGGAGTTCGCCGAGCAGACCGCGGTGCCGACGAGGTTGATGTATGCCTCCGCGAACCGGCGCACCCGCCACCGCCTCGCCGCCCTCGACATGCCGAAGCCGTCGTGGATGCGGGCGCCGGGCGAGACACCGGGGATGTTTGCCGGCGAAGTGGCGATGGATGAGCTGGCGATCGCCTGCGGACTCGACCCGATCGAGCTGCGGGTGCGGAACGAGCCCGAGCGTGACCCCGAATCCGGCAAGCCCTGGGGCAACCGACATCTCGTCGAGTGCCTGCGGGAGGGTGCGCGCCGCTTCGGCTGGAGCAGGCGCGATCCCGCAGCGCGGCGACGGAACGAGGGCGGCTGGCTGATCGGCACCGGGGTGGCCAGCGCCACGTATCCGCGCTACGTGCTGTTGGGGTCGCGGGCCACCATCCGGGTTGCCGACGACGGTCATTACATCGTGCGGATCGGCGCGGCCGACCTCGGCACCGGCACCTGGACCGCGCTCACGCAGATCGCCGCCGATGCCCTGGATTGCCCTGCCGAAGCCGTGCGGTTGGAAATCGGTGATACCGAGCAGCCGAATGCAACCGTTGCCGGCGGGTCGTCCGGCGTCTCCTCATGGGGGTGGGCGATCGTGGCGGCCGCCCAGGAGCTGCGCCGGCGGCACGGAGCTCGCCCCTCACCGGGCGCCGAGGCCTGCGCGGATACGCCGCAACCGCCCCACGACAAGGAGCTCGCGCAGCATTCCTTCGGGGCACAGTTCGCCGAGGTGCGGGTCAATGTCGAGACCGGCGAAGTCAGGGTATCGCGGATGCTCGGCGTGTTTTCCGTCGGGCGCGTCATCAATCCGCGCCTGGCGCGCTCGCAGTTCATCGGCGGGATGACCATGGGACTGTCCATGGCACTGCACGAGGAGGCGGTGGTCGACGAGCGCTTCGGCCACGTGATCAATCATGATTTCGCCGGATACCACATCGCGACGAACGCCGATGTAGCCGATCTCGACGCCATCTGGCTGCAGGAGGTCGACGACCGCTCCACACCGATGGGGTCGCGCGGCATCGGGGAAATCGGCATCGTCGGCGCCGCTGCCGCGATCGCCAACGCGGTCCATCACGCCACGGGTGTGCGAATCCGCAGCCTGCCGATCACCCCGGACAAGCTGGTGACCTGATCGATCCGCGGCCACTCGCCGCCGCCACCCGCCGAGGGCTCCCGCATCGATCGACTCGCGTATGATCGACCGAAGGGGGTTGGCTCTCATGAATAGACGCTCTTTTTTGAACGCGGCGGCCGCCACGGCGGTCGGCTCGGTAGCGGCCGGCTCGGCATGGGCGAGAGCGCAGTCCGATCCGCCAGGCAGCTCGCCGCCGCCGCGGGACTGGAAAGATCCGGCCTCGGTCCCGTACCCGGATCCCGCAATCGAGGCGTTCGATCCGCGGTTCAATAAGTACATCGTCGGCACGACGGAGATCCGCCGGCTCTGGACCGGTGCGGAATGGACCGAAGGGCCGGTCTACTTCGGCGACATGCACAGCGTCATCTTCAGCGATGTGCCGAACAATCGCCTGATGCGCTACGACGAGGTCACCGGCCAGACCACCGTCTTCCGCTATCCTTCCAACGAGGCCAACGGCAACACGCGCGACCGCCAGGGACGGCTGATCACTTGTGAGCAGCGCACCCGGCGCATCACCCGTACCGAGTACGACGGCAGCATCACCGTGCTCGCCGATCGATATCGGGGCAAGCGTCTGAACTCGCCGAACGGTGTCGTCGTGAAGTCCGACGGGACGGTATGGTTCACGGATCCGACCTACGGCATCGAGGGTGACCACGAGGGCTGGCGCGCCAAATCCGACTTGCCGGGGAGCGTGTATCGCTACGATCCGCGAAGCGACGCTTTGACTGCCGTGGACACCGACTACAAGCAGCCGAATGGCGTCTGCTTCTCACCGGACGAGAAGAAGCTCTACGTTTCCGAAACAGGCGGCCCGCCATCGTGCGTCTACGCGTACGACGTCAGTGACGATGGGAGACTTGGCAGACGCCGCTTGTTGCACGACTTTGCGGATACGCATGGCGGCATCGCCGATGACATCCGCGTCGATGAAGACGGAAACCTCTGGTGCGCCGGCGGCTGGTCGCCCAACAAGAACTTCAACGGCGTCAGCGTGCTGGCACCTGACGGTGCCCCGATCGGCCGCATCGTTCTTCCCGAGGTGGCGGCAAATCTGTGCTTCGGTGGATACGAGCACAATCGCACCCGGCTCTACATCTGTGGCAGCACTTCGCTGTATGCCGTGTATGTGGGAGTGCGCGGCTTGGGTGTCTGAGCGCGGCCCGCGCACGCGTCGCCGGCATCGGCGAGTCTCAGCCACTGTCTCGGTAGTGGACTAATCATGGGACTTTGAGGCCAGATTAGGCCACTGCGCGGTGCAATACGTCTCTAGGGGGCATCGTTCCCACGCCGCGAATCACCGCGAAGTCGATCCTCAGACGTCCAGGTTCGTCACCGACAGCGCGTTCTTCTCGATGAACTCCCGGCGCGGCTCCACCTGATCGCCCATCAGCGTGGTGAAAATCTCATCCGCGGTGAAGGCGTCCTCGATCTTCACCTGCAGCAGCCGGCGGGTCTGCGGATTGATGGTCGTTTCCCAGAGCTGCTCGGGATTCATCTCGCCCAGGCCTTTGTAGCGCTGGATGGACTGACCTTTGCGAGCCTGGTCGAAGAGCCACTTCATCGCTTCCTTGAAGGAACCGACGTCCTGGCGGCCGTCGGCGCGGCTGACGAAGGCGCCCTCGCCGATGAGGCCGGCCAGGGTGCGGGCGAGGTCGGCAATGCGCTGATACTCGGCGGACTCGAAGAACTCGCGCGGCAGATACTTGTGGCTGGCTGTGCCGTGCTCGGTCTTGTGGACCATGATGCGCGCCGCGTGCTCACCCGACGGGTCGCGCAGCTCCACCCGATAGGCGCGTGTTGCGTCGTCCAGTGAATTGAGCCGCTGGTTCAGCTCCTGCGCCCAGCCTCGCAGCCAGTCCAGCCGGTCGAAGTCGGCCGGCTTCACCTCCGGCATGTAGATGAGCTGCTCGAGCAGCCGATCGTCATAGCGGCGCGACCAGCGCTTGATGATGGCCTGGACCTCCATGTACTTGCGCGACAGAGCCTCCAGTCCCGGACCCTGCAATGGCGGCGCCGACGCATTCACGTGCAGCGCGGCATTTTCGAGGGCGGTGTTGAGCAGGGCGGCATCGAGCTCCGCCTCATCCCGTACGTACAACTCCTGCTTGCCTCGCTTCACCTTGAAGAGCGGCGGCTGCGCGATGTAGATGTGGCCATTCGCTATGAGGTCGGGCAACTGGCGATAAAAGAAGGTCAGCAGCAGGGTGCGTATGTGGCTTCCATCGACATCAGCGTCGGTGAGGAGCACGACGCGATGGTACCGCAGCTTGGTGAGATCGAAGTCGTCCTTGCCGATACCGCATCCCAACGCGGTGATCAGCGTACCCACTTCTGCCGAAGCCAGCATCTTGTCGAAGCGCGCTTTCTCCACATTCAGGATCTTGCCCTTGAGCGGCAGGATCGCCTGCGTACGGCGGTCACGCCCCTGTTTGGCGGAGCCGCCGGCGGAGTCGCCCTCGACGATGAAGATCTCGGAGAGCGCCGGGTCCTTCTCCTGACAGTCGGCCAGCTTTCCGGGCAGGCCGGCGACGTCCAGAGCGCCTTTGCGCCGAGTCATCTCCCGTGCGCGGCGCGCCGCTTCGCGCGCCCGCGCGGCCTCGATGATCTTCGCGACGATGCCCTTGGCCTCCTGCGGATGCTCGAGCAGGAACTCCTGCAGCTTGCCCGCGACCGCCGCCTCGACGATTCCCTTGACCTCGGAGGAGACGAGCTTGTCCTTGGTTTGCGAGGAGAACTTGGGATCGGGGAGCTTCACCGACAGGATCGCCGTGAGTCCCTCGCGGGAATCGTCTCCGGTCGTCGGCAACTTGTCCTTCTTTGCGGACAACTCCTTCTCGATGTAATCGTTGAGCGTCCGCGTGAGCGCACTGCGAAAGCCGGCGAGATGAGTGCCGCCGTCCCGCTGCGGGATGTTGTTGGTGTAGCAGAACATGCTCTCCTGATAGGAGTCGTTCCACTGCATGGCGACTTCGATCGTCACCGGTCCGTCCTGGCTCTTGAACCAGAACACGGTGTCGTGGATGGCGTTACGCGTGCGATTCAGATATTTCACGAAGGCTTTGAGGCCGCCTTCGTGCTGAAAGACGTCGGATTTGTTCTCGCGCTCGTCGATGAGCTCGATGCGCACGCCCGAGTTGAGGAACGAGAGCTCGCGCAGCCGCTTGGCCAGGATCTCGTAGTTGAACTGGATGTTGGTGAAGATCTGCGCGCTCGGCTTGAAGCGCACGACCGTCCCGCGCTCCGTGGTGTCACCCACGACGGCCAGGGGAGCGGCGGGGTCGCCCAGGTGGTACTCCTGGCGATGCACCTTCCCGTCGCGATAGACGGTCAGGAGCAGATAGTCCGATAGCGCATTGACGACGGAGACACCCACGCCATGAAGGCCGCCCGAGACCTTGTAGGAGCTGTCGTCGAACTTGCCGCCCGCGTGGAGCACGGTCATGATGACTTCCGCCGCAGAGCGCCCCTCCTCCTGGTGCATGTCCACCGGCATGCCGCGGCCGTTGTCGGAGACGGTCACCGACTCGTCGGCGTGGACAGTGACTACGACCTTGTCGCAGTACCCCGCCAGCGCCTCATCGATTGAGTTGTCCACGACCTCGAAAACCATATGGTGCAGACCGGTGCCGTCATCCGTGTCACCGATGTACATCCCGGGGCGCTTGCGCACCGCGTCGAGGCCCTTTAGAACTTTGATTTTGCTGGAGTCGTAGACGTCTTCGGCAGCCATGAAAAGGTCCGTGCTCAGAATGAGACATTATACCGGTCTCACCCTCCCCTGTTCCACGTGAAACACCCTGTCCGGGCTACCAAAAGCCGGCGTTTCGGGCTGCAGAGACGTGATCACCAACTGACAGCCAAGTAACGCGATCTGGCGAACAAAATGACCCAAATGCACCGCATCCAGCTCCGCGGCCGGATCGTCCAGGAGCAGGGTGGGAATGGTTCCGGAGACCTCCTTGAGGAGCCGCAATTGCGCCAGCGTCAATGCCACCGCCATGAGCTTCTGCTGTCCTCGGGACAGCACCTCGCGCGCCGGCTTGCCCTCCACGCGCAGCAGCACGTCCGCTCGGTGTGGCCCCGCGTGGGTCACGCCCCTGAGCTCGTCCCGCGGCCGGGATACCTCCAGTGCTTCCGCCAGCGAATGCTGCGCGCCCCAGCCCCTGAAGTACTGCAGCTCCCCCAACGGGCAGTCCAGACCCGAAATGACTTCCCGCCAATAGGGCTGCATCTGTTCCACCACGTGCCGCCGCGCTTCGGAGATACGGTCCCCCAAGGCCGCCACTTCCATGTCCCAAGGCTTTGCCGCGCCGCTCCGCTCCCGCAACGCCGCATTCCTCTGTCGAACGGCCCGTCCATACCGCACCCACCAGTCGGCAAATCGAGGTTCCACGTGGAACACCGCCCAATCCAGCCACCGTCGCCGTCTCCTTCCCCCCTCCTCGATGAGCTTATGAATCTCCGGGTCGATCACCTGAACCGGAAAGATTCGCGACAGGTCGGCCAGTGATCCCACCGGCGCGGCGTCGACCCGCGCCCGCGTTCCGTCCCGCCGGTCGACCTCCACCCCAACGGCGTGGATGAGTGCGGACGGCTCCGGTGCCGAGGCCTCCGTTCTTCCGAAGACCACCAGGCGCTCGCGGCCATGACGAACCAACCGCTCTGAGTTCCGGGTTCGGAACGAACGCCCCCGCCCCAGGAGGAAGATGCCTTCCAGCAGGGAAGTCTTGCCGGACCCGTTCGCGCCCCAGATGAGATTGCGCCCCCGATGGAGACAGGCCTCTGCCCCCTCGATGCAGCGGAGATCGCGAACGGTGAGCTCGCTGAGAGCCATGAGATTCGATGGACGTTTGCAGACGGAGAAGAGATTGTGACACTCAGCGCCCGGAGTCTCACTTAAAGACTCTAGAGCCTGGCGGATGGTCGAGAGCCATCCCGCCATGTCGCCCCAGCCGCGAACGCGAGCCCTCCCTTAAAGGGGGCTCTCGACTTCTTTCACATGGACGCGGATCGGCGCAGCCGCCCAAGTGATAGGGAGCGAGGTGCGCAAGGGGAGTTTGCGGGGGCCTGCGGAGTCAGGGATGACGGAGCGGAGCCTCCAGGGATGAGTGAGCGGGCGGTCAGCCCGCGCAACCGGATTCACGGCGTCCCCCGCAAACTCCCCTTGCGTGGCTCGCTCCCCGCCCAGTCGTGCTCAAACCGCCTCCGTTCTCCCCCTCGTGCGTCCCTTATAGCCTCATCGGCATCACCACATACCGAGTCTGAGTCAGCCCCGGCGCGTGGATCAGACAGCTGCTATTGGAGTCCGTGAGCCCAATCTCCACCTTATCTCCCTCGATCGCGCTCAAAGCATCCAGCAAATAGTTGACATTGAACCCGATCTCGACCTCATCTCCCGCGTACACGACTTCTACCTGATCCTCAGCCTCCTCCTGCTCCGGATTGTGCGCCTGGATCGTCAGGAGGTCCGTCCGCACCGCCAATCGGATGCCGCGGTACTTTTCGTTCGAGAGGATCGCAGTCCGCTGCAGCGCCTGCCGCAAAAGCTCGCGATCGCCCTGCACCAGCTTCGCCGGACTGCTGGGAATGACCCGGCCATACTCCGGAAATCTGCCGTCGATCAGCTTCGAAGTGAACCGAATGTCGCCGATCTGGGCGCGAACGTGATTGGTACCGATGGCCAGCTCCACATTCCCTTCCGTCCCCAGGATCCGCTGCAGCTCCAGCACTCCCTTGCGCGGCAGGATCACCTGCCCCGACTTGGCCGGGGAAGCGAGCGCCATCTCGCACAGCGCCAGGCGGTGCCCATCGGTCGCGACGGCGCGCAGGGTGCTGTCCTGAGTCTCCAGGAGCAGCCCATTCAGGTAGTAGCGCACGTCCTGCTGCGCCATCGAGAAATGCGTCTTGTCGATCAACCGCCGGAATTCTCCCTGCGCCACGGAGAGCGTCTGCGCCGCGTTGATCTCCTCCACGACCGGGAATTCCGCCGCCGGCAATGTCGAGAGCGTGAACCGGCTGCGGCCGGCCCGCACGCTCACCCGTTCCCCTTCCGTACTGAGCGTGACATTCACGCCCTCCGGCAGGGCGCGCAGGATGTCGAGGAGCTTGCGGCCCGGTACCGTGAGATCGCCAGGCTGTTCGAGGCCCACCTTGCTGGCGGCAACCAGCTCGACCTCGAGATCCGTGCCGGTGATCGCCAGCCGGTTGTCACGTGCCGACAGCAGCACGTTCGCGAGTACCGGCATCGTCTGCCGCCTCTCGACCACACCGATCACGCTCTGCAGGGGGGCGAGAAGATCTTCGCGCGTTGCTGTCAGCTTCATAATCTATTCTTTCTTGAGAATCTTAGAATTCAGATTGTAGTAGTCATAGAGCCTGAGGATTACGGGAACAACTCCTTTTGGCCCACAGGATCAACGGCTTGGCCCCTGCCCGAGGCGCACGGCTTCGCGGTACGACCTGCGCGGCGACTGTGGGCGGCCTGTGTGTAACTTTATCCCCTCTGATGCTCACAGAAAATCCACAGGGCTACCCCCATCAACCTGTCAGGGTTCTCAACAGGTTCGAGTAGTCCTCGCTCATGCGGACCTCGGAGCTGCGCAGCTCCTTGATGCGCTTACACGCGTGCAGGACCGTCGTGTGGTCGCGGCCGCCGAAGGCATCGCCGATCTCCGGCAGGCTGTGGCTGGTGAGCTCCTTGGCGAGTGCCATGGCGACCTGGCGGGGCCGCGCCACGGAGCGGCTGCGGCGCTTGGACAGCAGGTCCGCCATCCGCACTTTGTAGTAGTCGGCGACGGTCTTCTGGATATTCTCGATGGTGACGAGCTTCGCCTGCAGGGACAGCAGATCCTTCAGCGCCTCGCGGGTGAAGTCCAGCGTGATGGCATGTCCCGTGAAGCGTGAGTTGGCGATGACGCGCCGCAGCGCGCCTTCCAGCTCGCGCACGTTGGAGCGGATGCGCTTGGCGATGAAGAACGCGACTTCCTCGGGCAGGTGGGTGCCGGCGTGCTGCGCCTTGGTCATCAGGATGGCCACACAGGTCTCGAGCTCCGGCGGCTCGATGGCGACCGTCAGTCCCCAGCCGAAGCGCGATTTCAGGCGCTCCTCGAGCCCGGCAACCTCCTTCGGATAACGGTCGCAGCTCAGGATGACCTGGTGCTGGCCCTCGAGCAGCTCGTTGAAGGTGTGGAAGAACTCCTCCTGAGAGCGCTCCTTGCCGGCGAAGAACTGGATATCGTCGATGAGCAGGGCATCCAGCGACCGATAAGCGGTCTTGAACTCATTCATGCTGTTGTGCTGCAAGGCACGCACCATGTCCCCGACGAAACGCTCCGAGTGCACGTAGGCGATGCGCGCCTCGCTGTCCCGCTCCTTGATGAGGTGCGCGACGGCGTGCATGAGATGCGTTTTACCGAGCCCTACGCCGCCATAGAGGAAGAGCGGGTTATAGGCGCGGCCGGGATTTTCCGCGACCTGCAGCGACGCGGCCTTGGCGAGCTGATTGCTCTTGCCTTCGACGAAAGTGCCGAAGGTGAAATCGGCATTGAGGCGGGCGCCGACCACCAGCCCTTCCGCGCGGCGCGCCCGCTGCGCCGGCAGTCCAGGCCCCGGCGTCGCGGGTGCGACCGCGGCACGCATGGGCGAGCTGCGAGAGCCGACCTCGACGGTGATGATGGGTGCATCACCGGTGCTCTCGTCGCGTAGCAGCTCCCCGATGCGCGGCAGCAGATGCTCATTGATCCACTCGACCGCGAAGCGATTGGGCGCGAGCAGCTTGAGCGCGCCAGCGCCTTCCAGCGCCTGCAGCGGCCGCACCCAGGTATTGAACTGCTGCTCCGGGAGCTCGGCCTCCAAGGCACATCTACACCGAGCCCAAAGCGACGCTTCCACGCGGTTGCCTCCGCGACCACTTCGACGGGGAAAGGGCTGCGGAGTCTATACCCTTGAGCGCCACTGCTGAAGATTCCGCGACGCCTAAAAGTGTTGACACCTTGACGCTCAACGGCTTAGCCTTGCCGCCCCTTTTTGGAACCCCCGCGGATCCTCTGGAGCCTCCTGATGAAGCGTACCTATCAGCCTAGCAAGCTGCGCCGCAAGCGCACGCACGGGTTCCGGGCACGCATGGCGACCCAGAATGGCCGTAAGGTGCTGGCCCGTCGTCGCGCCAAGGGACGGCGGAAGCTGATTCCTTAGCGGGCGCCGAAAAAAGGCTCCGCCTTCCAGCGTTGCCCGCTCGGCCGTACGCCCTGCGGGGCCGGCGGAGGTCTGCTGGAACGCTCCCATGGGTCGGCTCCAGCCAATAGACTATGCACCGGCTCACATTCCCGGCGCACAAGCGTCTGCGGCGCAAGTCGGAGTTCGACGCCGCATATGCGCGCGGCCGGCGCTTTGGCAACGGATTCTTCTCAGTGACAGCAAGCAGCAACGATCAGCACGGTGCGCGCCTCGGCATGGCAGTTGCCGTGCGCACGGCCGGCAATGCGGTGGAGCGTAACCGCATCCGCCGCATCGTTCGGGAATCATTCCGGCTGCACCAGCACACGCTTCCGGCCGTCGATCTCGTCGTCAGCGCGCGGCCGCAGGCGCGCGGCGCGCCGCGTGCCCAGCTGCACGCCAGCCTGGCTGAACTGTGGAAGAAAGTGATCGAGCGATGCGCGTCCTCGCCATCTGCCTGATCCGCTGCTACCAGTGGACGGTCAGTCCATTCCTCGGCCCCTGCTGCCGGTTCCATCCGTCGTGCTCCCAGTACACCCTCGAAGCGATCGGGCGGTTCGGAATGCTGCGCGGCGGCTGGCTCGGCGCGCGGCGCATCGCGCGCTGCCATCCGTGGCATCCCGGCGGCTTCGACCCCGTCCCGCCGGGAAACGGGCCGCTCAGTGATTCGCTTTCGGACATCAGATGAACAACAATCCGCGCTTCTACCTCTGGCTCGCGCTCGCCATGGTCCTGTGGTTGAACTACACGACCTGGCAACACGACTATCCGCCGCCCGCCGCCGCGGCGGCACCGCCCAGCCAGATGGAGCCCTCCAAACAGACGAGCTCGCTGGCCAACAGCATCCCGCAGGCCCAGCAGCCACCGGTGTCCGGCGCCCCGGCAGCGACCGCGCCAACGCCGCCGCCCGCTCCCGCCGCCGCGGCCGGCATTCCCGCGGTGACGCCCGCGGCGGCGGCAAACGCGCCGCTCGTTCACGTCCGCACCGATGTTTATGACATCGACATCAGCACCAGCGGCGGAACGCTCGAGGACGTGCGCCTGCTCAGATACGCGCAGGTCAAGGGACAGGAGCCGCGGGTACAACTCGAGAACGACGCCAGTCCGGAGACTGTCTATCTGCTGCAGACCGGCCTCATGGGCCCGGGAAATACTCCCTCTCCCAACCACGCCGCGCTCTTCTCCGCGCCCCAGAAGAGCTACGTCCTGGACGGCGGGCAACAGTTGCGTGTGCCGCTCACCTGGAGCCGCGACGGCGTCACGGTGACCAAGACATACGTGTTCACCAAGGGGTCGTACGCCATCCGCCTGGAATACAGCATCCGGAATCAGAGCGCGGCGCCGTGGCAGGCGATACCCTACGCCCAGGTGTATCGCGACGACCCGCGCACCAAGAGCAGTTATTTCAACCCCAACAGCTACGCCTACCACGGGCCGGCGATCTGGAACGGCAAGAAGTACGAGCGGCTCGATCCTTCCAAGGGCGAGTGTCAGAACTTCTCGCAGTCGATCACCGACGGCTGGATCGCTGCGACGCAGAACGACTTCGTGAGCGCGGTCGTGCTGCCGAAGGGCGTGCCGTACCAGGTCTCCTGCAGGGTGGCCGGCCCGGAGTACCTCCTGGCGGCGGTCGGGCCGCAGCAGACCGTCGCCGCGGGCGCCACGGCTACCATTCAGCAGACGATCTATGTCGGTCCGATGCTGCACGCACAGCTGGAGAAGATCGAGCCGAGCCTGCAATATGTCGTCGGCTACGGATACCTGACCGTACTCGCCGGGCCGCTCTTCTGGCTGCTGAGCAAGGTGCACGCGCTCACCGGCAATTGGGGCGTGGCGATCATCCTGGTGACCTTCCTCCTGAAGCTCTTGCTCTATCCGCTGTCGGAAGCCAGCGGGCGCTCGATGGCCAAGATGAAAGCGCTGGGGCCGCGCATCAAGAACATCCAGGAGACCTACAAGGACGACAAAGAGAAGCTCGGTCGCGCCATGATGGACATCTACAAGCGCGAGAAGGTGAATCCGGTCTCGGGCTGCCTGCCCATGGTCGTGCAGATCCCCGTGTTCCTCGCCTTCTACTGGGTGCTGCTCTACAGCGCGGAGATGCGCCAGGCGCCGTTCGCTTTCTGGATCCAGGACCTGTCGGCGCGCGACCCTTACTTCATCCTGCCGGCGATCATGGCGATCGCCATGTTCGTGCAGTACAAGCTGAATCCGACCTCGCCCGATCCCACGCAGGCCAAGGTCATGATGATCATGCCGATCGCCATGTCCGCGATGTTCGCCTTCTTCCCCGCGGGCCTGGTGCTTTATTACGTCACGAACACCATCCTCGGCGTCGCCCAGCAATGGAACATCAATCGCCGCCTCGGCGTCAGCACGACGCCGCAGAAAGCCTGAGGCGCATCGGGCTTGGGGGGCGCGCGGTCCTGCGCGCGGCCCTGCGGCTGTTGCAACCTCGCGACCCCGGGGGCGGTGCCGGGTCGTTTTTTGGATCGCTTTCGGAACACTGGGTGTTGGCTGAGCGCCTGGCTCTTCAACCGGGGCCATACCGGCGGTAGCCTCAGCGGAATGAGCCGCACCGATACCATCGTGGCGGCGGCCACCCCGCCTGGAAGAGGTGGAATAGGGATCGTACGGATCTCGGGTCCGCGGGTACCCGAGATCGCCGCGGTGCTGCTCGGCGAGCTGCCGCTGCCCCGCCGCGCCGGGTTTGCGCGCTTCCTCGACGCCGCGCAGGAGCCGATCGATGCCGGGCTGGCGCTCTTCTTCCCCGCACCGCATTCCTATACCGGCGAGCATGTTCTCGAGTTGCACGGCCACGGCGGACCCCTGGTGGTCGAGGCATTGGTGAGCCGGGTGGCGGAGCTCGGGGCGCGCCGCGCGCTGCCGGGCGAGTTCACCCAACGCGCCTTCCTCAACAACAAGCTGGACCTTGCGCAGGCGGAGGCCATCGCGGACCTCATCGACGCCGGCTCCCGCGAAGCGGCGCGCGCAGCCATGCGGTCCCTTCAAGGGGAGTTCTCCGCCATGGTGCGGGGCCTCACGGAGGCGGTCATCGACCTCAGGACCTACGTCGAAGCGGCGATCGATTTCCCGGAGGAGGAGATCGATTTCCTCGCGGACCGGGAGCTCGAGGAGCGTTTCCAGGCCGTGCACGACCATTTCAAGGGGGTCGAGCAGAGCGCCCGGCAGGGCAGGTTGCTGCGTGAGGGGATGACGATCGTGATCGCCGGCCGGCCGAATGCGGGCAAGTCGAGTCTGCTCAACCGGCTCGCGGGATATGACGCGGCGATCGTGACACCCATCCCCGGGACCACCCGAGATATCGTCCGTGAGCGCATCGACATCGACGGCATGCCCTTACATATTCTTGATACGGCCGGTCTGCGGGAGGATGCGGACGTAGTGGAAGCGGAGGGGATCCGACGTGCACATGCCGAGATGCGACGGGCAGATCGGGTTCTTTTCGTGGTCGACGCGGCCGAGGATCCGGCCGCATCCG
>Ga0335075_10007883_pt1 | contig 16353 bp, 24 predicted proteins | sample Lox_Sample_24_FD_206723 | JGI IMG/M metagenome (GOLD analysis project Ga0335075, IMG submission 206723) | Soil microbial communities from Loxahatchee National Wildlife Refuge, Florida, United States - Lox_Sample_2.4 | ecosystem: Environmental > Terrestrial > Soil > Wetlands | place: USA... | reverse complement strand
TAGCTGCCCCCCGCCACTTTGGTGGCAAATAACAATCTTCTCTTCTTCATCTCACACGGCTTTATTCCGTCGCGAACCTGCGCGGACCCCTCCATGATTTCGCTGCTTGGCGAAGAGGAAGACCGATGGCGTTGCTGATACATAGAAGGCCACGACTGGTGCATCGCGTTGACCCCTTTGGGTTTGACGCTCCGGTCGCTGAGGCTCTGACCGTCACTGGTGGCCGAGCCTTGAGCCTGACCGTTAACGACAGGCTTAGCAGGAACATCAGGGACGGAGATATGAGGGTCATTGGCATCGGGCGGCGGAGTAGCCCCAAGAGTCCGGTCATCATCATCATCAGATGTAGCAGCATCGAGCTCAGTGTCCGGCCTGTCATCTTCCAGCACGATTGGCGCATCTACAGCGTCATGTGAGCAAATGTCCATCTCCTTGCCATCATTGAGCTGCTCCGTGAGGCTGCTTTGTGCTTGAAGTCGGTTTCGATTTCCTCTTTCGTGAAGCACTCCTTGCCTCGATGCTTCTGGATGTGCTTGTCGATGTGTGCAGCACCCGCCGCTGGGTATTCCTCTCGATATTCTCGGAATTCCGGGTATGCGGTTTCCTAAAGCCCGCTCATGCCTATGTAGTTTCCGGACTCGTCCGTCGAGTCGTCAACAGTAGGAAGCTTTGGATAGCCCGCACTCGAGATCTTCTGACTCGGCGCCATTCTGATGAACTGATTCTTCTGGTTTGCTTGTTGCTGATGGCAATTTCTGTTCGTCTACCGCAAGGCTCACAGGACCCTTTGCCTTTGTTCGTGCTTTTCGTGTGGCCTGCCTCCTCGACAGAGCTTCCGGAGGTTCTCTCGAAGGTGTGCCTACTCTCTCCAGGACTTCCGTTCTCACGCTCGGATGTCTACCCGCGGTAGGACTTTGATTTGAAGATCGTTGGCGAAATAGAATTCCGCCTATTCGCTCAGTCCTGACCCTAGTGACCTTAGTGTGGTGGCGGTTCAAACACAGTTGAAATGGTGATCTATTAGTGGCTGTCTTTTGAAGGGGAAGGAGGTTCAGAGTTGAACGCACTGAAATGGCCCGGCCCATGCGCACATCCTGAAGTAATACCGAAACGGCCCATGTGACATCGCTACACAAAGCTCCTGTCAAGACAAAAATGGTGACACCGCCTATTTTTGCTCGACACATTCAAACTTATATTCCAACATCCTCACTCAAGCTCCTTCACGCGTTTCCACCAGGGTCACTTTCTTCATCTCCTGCTACATCCTCACTCGTTTAACATGCCGACAATCGGCAACCTGTGTATAATCCTATGTAGGCGCTGCACAGTTCCAACAAGTCTCCCGCTTCCTCACGACTCCCTCCGCCGGTGCCATGCTCTCAGAGCACGGATTCCTCTCGTGCCATACCGCACAAGTTCCACGACGCGACTGAACTCGAAGCTCGTGGTAACCGGTGAGCTGAAACGGTTTGCCTTGAGCAGATCAGACTTTCTTCAAATTCGCGAGCCTGGAGTGGCATACTTCGACAAGACGGAATATATCCCTGTGCTTGAAAACGAGAGAGACATTCAGCTCGTTTGCCGCCCCAGGCGATTTGGAAAGTCGCTCACCGTCTCGATGCTGCAATACTTCCACGGAGTCCAGTTCCGCAGCAAATACGATAAACTTTTCAAGGTCTGTGAATGCTCTTAGTGCAAGATTCGCTTGCACATAATCACTGATACTGAAAACTAGGGTCTCGACGTGGATGAGGCTGTCCAAAAGGGCACAGTTCAGCCTGGACGATATCTTATTTTAGATTTCGACTTCTCCCGCGTCAGCCGTTCTGGCAGCATGAAACAGTCTGGGAAGTTCCTTGAGACACTAATTAACGCTGTGTTGTCGGAATTCAAGCTCAGGTACACCAAAGCTCTCGGCGAATCATTTGCATCGGAAACCTCAAATTTTATTGAGAATGACCCAATTGCAAATCTCACAGTCCTTGTTCGGGCTGTTAATCGTGCGCTGGAAGGTATCCACGATAGGGGCGAGAAGGACAATCCCCTATGGGATGCAAAAGGGGTATGCCTGTTCTGGACCCACTACACGCTATAATGCATGCTAATACCCAAAGATCTATGTGCTAGCAGATGAATACGATGCTTATGCCAACGAGTGCATGGATCCACATGACCAAAGGCCGTGGTCCGAGGGCGATCCCTATCGTGTCCTAAAGGCATTTTGGACCGCTGTCAAAGCTAGCGTGATGTGGGAGTACGGTATCAGAAAGGCGTATATCACCGGCGTCACACCTCTCCTTCTAGACGACCTTGTCAGCGGTGCCAACAATCAAGAAAACATCTCTTTCGATCCACAGGTTTCAACTATTTGCGGATTGACTCGATCCGACGTGCTAGGAGCACTAAGGGTCGTGTGCAACAATGAGGAAGAGGTGCAAAAGCATCTCAGGGAATTGGAACGCCATGCTAATGGTTATCACTTCTGCCAAGAACAGAGTGTAGACCCAGTTTTTAACACACAGACAGCGCTTTCATATCTTCAAGTAAGTAGACCCCTTTTTTAACACTCAGACTACTCTTTCATATCTTCGAGAAGTACCATCTAACTCTAGTACTAATTGTTGGATATACAGTCAGTCAAGCGAGGACTAAGAGGTCAAGTCGACAACCCCCCAAACTCTGAAGTTTCCGAGCACTTCTTACGCATTTGTGCCAAGGCGCCTGCCGCCTTGAATGAAATGCAATTTGCACTTCAAAAAGACGAACATGGATCTTACCAAAAGATTCCATATCAGAATGTACTCCTCAGCTTTAAGCTATCCGAACTAGTAAGTTATGATCATTACCAATAGGAATATTAAGTGTGAATCTCACATTCTTGTCTGCATGGGAATCCTTAATGGTCTACATGGGTGGCCTGACTTTTGACTCGGCGGAACCGTCCAAGTTCTTGAAGATACCTAACCTCGTCGCTGCGAAGAGGTTTGGACTTGCGCTCCTTGATCGACTTGGTTCATACCAATCCATGCGAGATGCTTTATATACTCTTGCCGAAACTGGGAGCCCAATAGACGTACTTGCTCGGTACTGTCACCTGATGCGACAGCGTGATGTTGGCAGAGCTGCATTCGCTAAGACAGAGGAGCACCACCGAGACAGCATCTTGATCACGATTCTGGAGAACCCTGCCATTGAGCCAGCAGCTGAATACGAAGTTAGGAAGGTGAGATCACTGTTAATATTCCATACTAGCTAACATGAAGCTGACCTGAATAACAGACTACGAATAGCAAAGGGTTTATCGATCTGCGCATTACGAACGACAAGAACCTCTACACTCTTATCGAGTTCAAGAACATTCAAATCTCCTACTTAGGGCTCGATGGGGAGAATACCACCGACAAAGCGGAACAGCTCGAGGCCATGAAGCTGAACCAGATTCTTGGGCTGAAATTCGAAGACGATATATTCCGATCAGGTACTATCCGCAACTGGATTGATGGAAGTCGCAATACTTCGAAATCTGGGGCTGTCCGCAAGCAGCTTCAGGATTATATTGCGAGCCCCACCGTGCAAAAGGAGATTGTCGACAAAAATTTCCGTGCCTTTGTAGCGGTTATTGTTGGATCGCGCCAGATACTCGTGCGCGAGATGGATAGGCATGGCAACTGGGTCAAGGGGTTTCAGCTTTGCAGGATGAATACCAGCGTTGCCAACAAGCGGACCTCGATTCATCGGAGCACCTAGTCATTGGCTTCGGATCACTCGTCTGAGCTGATTCGACTCAGTGGGTCGGATCGGTGGGGGCCAAAACATTGGTTGATCAGCAAGCATATCTCCGCGGATAGACTTATGCTCTATGACTTGAGGGGTATCATTTCTGGCAAATGGGTAGTAGGGATCCGCTGATCCGATTCGTGTCATGGAACCATACGGTAGCATCAATTAGCTTTGTATTGGCTGTGAACGAGAATCTTGCTACGAGGATTCTAGCTAAGATTTGAGAGAAGCCGATTGAGCAAGCGAGTGAACCCTCCACTACTCTGAGCATGCTGAGCATATCACCTCCCTTCTCCATCGCACCGAGCAAGCCCTCCACTACCTCCAACATACAGAGCATCTCCCCCCACCACACGCAGAGCAGGTCCTTCACGCGTTGCATACCTTCCACACCGAGCATTACCTCTAGCATCACCATATGTTGCATGTCGCAAGCCCTCTGCCACTTCTACCACACGTCGCATGCCCTTCACCACTTCCAGAATACAGAGCACCACCTCCGCCGCCGCCAGCATAGACGTCTCATGCCCTCCACCACCTACATCATACAGAATTTGTCCTCCCCACTCCCTGCACGCACGGCGCATACCCTCTATTTCCACCACCACACGTCGCATGTCCTCTGCCACCTACAGCACACTTCCCATGCCCTCCACCACCTACAGTACACGTCAAGCATATCCTCCACTGCTTCCTGCATGCGTCGTGTAGCATCCACTACCTCAACCATACGTCGCATAGCTTCAACCGCCGCCATCGAGCATGTCCTCCGCCACGCCGAGCATCGCCACCTGCTTCGCAAACACAAGTAAACGGCGTGAGATGCGCCGTCTCGCCAGCAAGTGCCCAAGCACTGCAGCATCCACCTGACATACTTTCACGATTTCGAACAATAGGCACCTGCGAAGGCTTCCCCGGACGGCCCTTTACGCACGGTATACACTACGGCCGCAGGTTGCAATCCAAGACTTCAACCACCACCTCAACCACGGTGAAACAGTCAATATAGGACGATTCCAATGAATTCTATCTATCGCTGACCGTTTCGTACAGCAAACACTCGTCAATCCATCCAAGCCGATGCCTGCTTCTCTATACAACGCGATGGCCAGATCCAGGCGATCGAGGCCAAAGACTGCAAGGCTCTCGAGGACGTAGCCGTTCTCTTCAAGTTCGCCGTCACGAGCCGTGAACACGCGAACCGCCACCGGTGCCGCAACCCTCAACGCCGTGCAGGCAAGATTTCTACTGCTCAGCGTTTTGGGTACGTCACTCATGAGGAAGCGAAGTTATACTAGAAGCCGAATGTGCTTCTCTAAGAAAGCCTTCCACCTCGTGGCGGTCATTCCTCCTTGACTCGGCACCGATGATGGTATCCAGAGCACCGTTCTCTGTGGGTCTGGCATTTGCTTCCATAGGTGCCTGCTATTCCACGAACATACTATCAAGAGCTTGAAGACGCTGCGTCCACGCAACTCAGTCAGCTCGACCAGGAATTCGACAACGTCCTCGAACCCATCTCGTAATCTCTCGTTCTCCTCTTGGACATTGATATCCTCAATAGCGCAGAAGATGATGACCTCCGGGGCCAGCTCACAGATGAGGGACTCGAAATTGCTGCAAAGAATATCAAACTCAGAGTTGTGGTTTTTGCGCGGCTTGCGGAGTGAGCTGGTGTCGATCTGTGGAAGCTGCAGAAGTAGCTGAGTAATGAGACCTCTAAGGACACCAGTAGCACCATACTGAGGATCAGATGCGCTTCGGTGCTCTCCACAAGAGAATTTTAGCGACAAAATCCGTTCTTGCTCATGGCTGATTGCGTTGGTCAGCTCATTACAGAGATAGGCGGCTGGTGTTGCGCCAAGTTGTGCGGATGAAGGACAGTTGACGAAGATGGCTTCTGAATCCAAAGAGCCCATCCACTCTTGAAACTGCGATTTCTGTACGATCTGAGCAAGTTGGTCCTGCGATATTTTGGACAGGGCTTCGATTGCGGAATGTCGTACTTGGCTGCCGATGATTTGATCCGGATCAAGGCCAAGCTCCTGGATGAAATGGCGACTGTCATGCTCCATTGAATCTACTCTTTTGTCAGTGCAAAGTAAGAGTGCGTTCTTGCCGTCTAACCTTTCAATCTCCTTTTGTACATTGGTCTATCGTCAAGAGCTATGGCTGCAGCTCACTCGTTAGCTTTCTCTAAAGCTGGGCAATATCAAACTAACCTTGTGAAGCGCGAACAGGCAGTGCTGTTTCCCGCTGGGCAAATTGTGAAAACCCCTCTTCAAGATGCATCCATCTAGACAGTAACATTTTGGCCACTTGCTCAGTTGCCTCTACGGAGTTGACCATTCTGCTTCCCATACCTTTGATGTCCTGGTACTGCGAATTTGAATTGACTTGAGATTTGTATAGAATGCGAATGAGACTGTCGTATGCGTTCTGGGACATCCTTTGATGTTCTTGGAAGTCCAACCTGGTATTGGCAATTTCTTGGTAAGAACAGAGCTGAGCGAAGTCCGCAAACCGTTTCGACACAGTTCTAATTGCATTGATTTTCTCATTCAACTCGTTTTGATAGGCATCTTGCTTAAACAAGCTCTTTGCAAATTTCTCTTCACGATATGTTAGCATCGAGTTCAGTGAAGGATGCCAGCTGCTTACTGCCAGCCTTTTCATTGTACCAGGACAGGATATGTTGGAGAGCCGCGAGCGTTGCCACGTACAATTCGACACTACATTGTCGAAGCTCATCTGACGCTTGGAATATATCGAGCGCAATCCTCGTTTTCGACAACAAGACAGGTATCTCCGATAGAGCGTCTGTGATGTCTGCCCTAAGATCATGCATTCGAGCAGCAGCCTTGAATAAGGGTCAGAGTACTCGAGGCTGCAAACAGAGAGCACATACTCCGATTATTAGCTGTAATCCACCACATAGTATCGAGAAGTATTGCGACTGAGAAGGAAGAAGTCGTGCCCAGGCGTCAAACGCGTGGCTATTCCGCCCAAACTTGCGCAGCGCCTTTCGGATCTTCCCCCAGTGGCCTTTGGGATGATCGTACAGAACAGACGCATCATTAACGGCTTGAAGAACTTCGCTCCAAGAGTGGAGTTTGTCCAGATCCAAGCTTTGGCTGAACTTGGTGCCGCTGGTCTGTTCTTGATACTTTGCTAGAGCCGCATGGAATTGCTGCACTTGCAGATCTAGATCTGAAGTATCCTCATCACTAGTGATTGTCATGCCAGCCTCTATTACTAATTGATATACTTACTTGGCTAAGTTCACACTCGTTGTGTTCGCGTTGATATCGCTAGACGCAGCCAGTCGGTCGTCCAACTTAAACATGAAACTAGTTAATCGGGTGCTCTTCAAAGCACTTGCCGCCCCTATGGCTGGTACAATTGGTACACTGTAGTAAATTTCAATGATGTGTATGTAAGAGGAATATGCTATTGAGACATAATGTCGATGGTGTGACGGCCGAATGTTGGCAGTGCAGCAGAAAACGACCAGCGATGACGCGAGTAGAGAATAACCGGATGTACCGCATGCAAATTAGGCACCAGGCTCAAGGAGAAACCAGACAACTATGCATCGTTCCATTCGCGAGGCGACGTCGCTCCTAGGTTGATCGGGGCTGAGCAATGCAGTCATTGTGTGACGCAGCGAGGCGGAGCACACCCTGGACGCCGAGGGCTATTCTGAACCGCCTTGTCGACATCGGTCGACGTCCAGCGTCTTCAATGACTTTCTGACGATACTTGCTTTGTGTCCCACAGTTTACAAATTAATAACGAGTACCTATGGGTGATTCAGAAAATCATACGAAACAGAGCGAGGAGAATGGGGAGGTGGAGAAGTCTAACCACAGACCTGAGCCGAATGATACACGGGTTAAAGAGGGGCATGAATCAGCCTTAGAATCCAAGTACATTCAGGCCTTAGAAGCGAGGATTAAGCTACTTGAAAAAACGCAGTACCAACCGTCAGTTTGAGTGGCTGGCATTTAAGTACCAACCTGCGATATTGACCAAAGTTGTAGGCCTCCGATTCCACCAACTGGTCCGGCCCCTCCACCGCTCCGAATGCCGAATCTTGAGATTACTAGAACTCAACATGAGGCATGGCGAGCACTGAAGCCTTTTCCAGGCCTCTTTATGAGCGGCGTCTTATTAGTCAGTAGCACCTCAAACAAAACATTTGCGCATTCGACGAATGAGATTGGAGGGAGACCGACGCGACTCGCCGTCAACTCGCCTCTTCTTCTGGATATTCTCGCCAGAGTAACTGGTGAGCCATTTTCCGCCACGTCGAATGTTATTGTTCGGCCGTTTAAACACCTGGTCTATAATGAAAACAAAATCCGCGAGGCTCTTCAAGAGGCAGAAGAACAATGCCTTGCCTCCAGCGAAGCTACGGATCTGAAAGAACAGGCCCGGGAGCAACGCATTCGAGACGAACTTCAGTTACTCGTGGAATTCATGGATAAGGACATGGCGGACATCTTCGCCATGCGTAAACAAATCGAAACACCAACACTGCGCTCGAACCTCAGAACAATTGCCTTTGAACACTTATGGCTCTTATTTAAGCCGGGGGACATAACACTCTCATATTCTGGACCGGGCCGAAACTATCCGCAGTTTTTCACAGTGTTGCAGGCGACTGGTGGTCGTTCGCTGTTTCCGTCGATAAGGACTAACAATATGCCACAATCAGATGGCAACCCCATTTTCGAAGATTCTGACTCTGAGCAGCGAGAGAAATATGTTAGTACACTTGCATTTTCCAACAGAGTCAGCTCCTTCGTTTTAGATTGCGTTTATGTCGATAGCGATGGGTTTCGTCTCGGACCAAAAGCAAAGCGCTTTATCATCCCTTTATTCGCCGGGACGAAACCGATAAGATCACTTGAGGTGTACCCCGCAATATTTCATCCAGAATATGAGAGCATCATGGATCGGTTAGTGAAGAGGGGGAAGAAGCTGGTAGAAGTGTCCAGTGGCTCGCATCGGCGGTACTCTGGAATGACCTTAAGGGATTCACAAAGAGTCTCGACAGAGTACGAGACGCGTGAAGTGGCCGCTGAAGAGGTATGTGAAACCTATACTTCTTTGAGGTGTTTTTATTCCTTTTACTTCAATACTGATCTAAATTAGCTCCATAGCGAGGTAATGATTGACCAGGCGGCTGGTATAACCCATTTTACCACCGAAGGGAAAATGGAGTTTAAGTTTGGGGGTATTCCTATCACCATACCATTCCTACAAAAGAGTAGCGAAACGTTTGAGCCATTCTCATTAAGGAGCAATGAGAATAGAGGGACAGACATTCTCGATGACAGCATGGTCAATGTAGATCGCAGGGCCGAATATCTTGCCTCGACGAGCTTGCTTGACCTCTTTACCATTGGCAGCGAAAATATCCCCGACATTGTGCTTGCGCATCTCAAGCCAAGGGTGTACGGGTTCGGAATGAGGGTGCGAAAGTGGTTACCATTAGACATCGATTGCGTGTCGCAAGGAGAGAGCAAGTCAGAGCGTTCGGCGAGTCCAAAGACCAGGTACAACGATTTGATACTTCCCAGGGGGCACAAGAAGCTCCTGCAGGCGCTGGTCTCATTCCACACCCAAGACAGAGGAAACTGGTACAGTTTTGAGAATTCCTCGATGTTGTCAATGGATGTTGTTTCGGGGAAGGGTGAAGGACTCTTTATCTTACTTCATGGTCCACCAGGAGTTGGCAAGACTTCAACTGCTGAATGCGTGGCTGCTCAACTAGGAAGACCTCTCCTCCAGATAACGTGTGGAGATCTTGGCGAGCATGCCAGCACCATGGAAAAGAAGCTGGAAACATTTTGTCGCCTAGCATATAAATGGCGATGTGTCTTGCTGGTTGACGAAGCCGACGTATTCTTAACCAAGCGAGAGAAGAGCGACTTTGATCGCAATGCAAAGATTGGAGGTGAGTCATGAATGGTTGCATATTCAGACCTTTGGCTAATTCTCACGCTCAGTCTTCCTCCGTGTGCTCGATTACTACCCGGGAGTGATGATCTTTACATCTAACCGAGTTGGCCAAATTGACGAAGCTTTCCGCTCGCGTATTCACCTATGCCTATTCTTTCCCAAGCTAGACAACGCTTCGTTTATGCGTATTTGGACTAAGGCGATAGCACGGGTCAAGTGGTCGCATCCCGAGCTGAACATGGACGACGAAGGCATCCGTGACTTCGCCAAACTGTTGTGGCTCGAGAACGAAAAGCATCCGTCGCGGCATTGGAATGGACGGCAGATCAAGAATGCATTTCAGACGGCCATTGCTTTGGCGAATTTCGACTTTCGGCAGGGGGGAGAGGGCAACAAGAGTAAGAAGCCGACGCTGAGGGCTACGCACTTCAAGAGGATCGGAGAAGCGAGTGCACATTTTGACGACTATATTGGCAATCTGTACGGGCTAGAAGACCAAGATGCATATGCGGTGCTGGCGGCTCGGGAGGAAATCCGGAAAGATGTGGTACCGCTGACAACTTTCATGAAGTCAAAGCAACCGCAATTCAGAAGGCGGGGGAAGCTCTCAAGGAAAAGTACATTGCAGGACTACTCAAATGGATCGGACAGCGGCAGAGAGCGGACTGGGAGCGAAGATGAGTCGGATTTGGACGACTTGCGCGAGTCAGGGCAGAGCGGCGAGAACACGGAAGAGGAGGATGGTGAAAAACAAGAAATATTGAAGTTGAAAAAGAGGCTTGCGAAACTGGAAAGAAAGCAGGCAAAGGGGAGAGGAGAGGAGAAGAATTGGTGAATTTCGGCTGACGATCCTTCGTGTTTATGCAATGCCAATCCGACGTCAGGGCCGGAGCTGGACCCGCCGAACAATCAGGGGCGAAAAAATGGATCAGATCTGGGACATCTCGGACTAGCTGAAGCCCAAATCAGGCTCAATCACGCTTCGCTCAGGCATTATTTGCGCTTGCTTGGGCTACTTAAGCCTACTCAGGATGAGCTCACTCCAACTCAGCCACGGCTCAAGCTGCTTACTCATTGCTCACATCCTATCCCTGTGTAACTCATGTCTGAAAACAGAAGTAGATTTTATAGACATTAGTTTCCACTTGAGAGTATACCGCTATTGCTTGTCTGCCGCTGTTTGTGCTCTGCTTGCTGAAGGTGGAAGTGCTGGACTGGAGAGAGGTGCGGCTCTTTCTGTGTTTGCGTGCCGCCGCTAAAAAGCCCCTTATCAACTGTCATCAAGGAATCAACATCATCAAGGAATCTGGGAGTTACGGTCAGTTTTGCATCAAAATAAAGTCAGAACCGAACTCGCATTAGCGAAGAGAGTAAATTTATCCCATTTAAAATTTATTAGGGAATAAGGTCAGCGAATGCAAGGTTGAAAGTAGAAGTGAAATCATGTGATGTGTACGCACGAAACAGGAAGGTCCACCTACGGAAACAAGAATTTGCCAAGCCAAGGATCTTTTATAAAAGTTTAGCAGATTGATTTACAATCGCCTAAAATTAACCTCCCTCGACTTTCAGCTGAATCTGTTGTTCTAGCGATCTGCAAGTTCTCAAGGTAGGTTAACCGGTAAAGACAACAGGACAGAGGACAATCATTTTGTTGTAGCGGAGTGTATGTGCAATCACCCCATCGTTGCATTGTGGATTCAGCGCGAGCGGAGGGTTGGAGCCGTCAACTTGGAGAAGTTAATTCTATTCTAGCATGGAGGGACGAAGCTTCTAACCGATATGTTTTCCGTCTCTTTGTACCAAAAAGCTCTCGCCGCAATAGATTGTTACTAGTAGATTCAGATTCCGTATATTGCGAAGAGCGTTTAGGATATCTATATATTTGTTAATTGGTTATAGTTATAGATATTTCGTTGAGGGAAGTGACATGCCTAATAGCAATGTGATAGTAGCCGGAGTCTACAACACCTGAATCTTCTCCTCCAGCCGGGACTACAACACCCGAATCGTCTCCTCCAGCCACGACTACAACCTCCACATCCCCCATGTTTAGTGTTCTCATGCCTTCTGCGTCTGGAGTGTCCTGTATCACTAATGCCGACCAACCAACCTTTACCGACTGCGAGAACATCAACGCAGGTAATTGGGACCCTGATACCTTCTACTCAACTACGAACCCAAATTGCCAAAAGGAAGGAAAAGTCGTGAATCAAGATGGTGAAATAGGGAACTGGTGTCTATTAGATTCTTTCGGTAGCTGCTCCTTTGTCTTCGGATATAGCACGGGTGCGAATTCGATAGGTTTCTATGGGCACGATGTGTCGAACTTCTTCTCTGACGCTGTTGGTACATGCAGCAACGTTGGTCAACTTGTAGCGGCTGTCGGTAATACCATCCGAGACATTGAAAGTGTAGACGCTGAGTGGGAGCAGAGTTTTTGCTTCATAGCTACGGGATATGAAGGGGCCTGTGGATATAATCCACAATATTAGCCGGTTACGAGCCTGTCTTCCTTTCACACCTCGCGGAAACCTATGGGCAACGCCGGGATTTTACTTCGCCATGGGCAACACTTCTTGTTTATGACTCAATGTGTCAACACTTTTCTTTATTTCTTCTCCATTAGCTTTACGATTCTTAGTTTAGCTAGTAATTTGAATCACTCTTCGACTACTCGCTCGTGTCTGCTCGATCAGTGCAAGGCTGTAACACCTAGTCGATTGGCGCATCTACAGCGTCATGTGAGCAATCGTTCATCCGCGGGCCAGTGATAAGAACATCAAGGACTCAGGGTGCTCACCTTGACTGCCGCCCGGCAAACTGTCGACGTCAGTGTCAGCGTCAGCCCTCTGTCTAGCGCTTCTCCCGCCGGCAGGAAGACCGCCCTTCAAGCTTCCATTGTGAACCAGCTGTAGCCTGTAGCTGCCCCTGGCCCGGTCTAGACACAGCTATACACTCTTTCCTCGCCGCCTTGGCTTGGGAAATGAGGTCTTCGAGAGCTGGAAGGCTGCTACCACTATCACCGTCATGACCACCATCGACAGTGACTGTACTCTCACGAGAGCCCATCGTTTGCAGCGGTGGAGTCCCCTGTATTCGGTTGGATGCTGTCGGAACAAAGTCTCAACGTCATGTTACGTTCGCGCTCACATTCTGTTCCGGGTTGGCCATCTTCAGCTGCCTGGCGCTCCGAAAGAGGGTCTTCCTGGTCTGAATCCGTGAGGTCCACAACTTCCACACCATCACGGTATCCCAGAGTATGCGATCCAGCAGGCTGCCCGTTTCGTCCGCTAGGCATGCCGGTGGGAAGACCGAGAGGAACAGGGAGGCCGGAAGGGACAGGGAGGCCATGAGGAACCGGAGGAAGCTGGTGACGAGCGGCAGGACGAGGGGATTCGCCTTGGGGTGTTGGAGCGGCCGGTCGAGGGGGTATGTATGGGATAAACGTAGGTGTAGCCATTGGAAGACTAAACGAGATCGTGAATCGTACGGTGATCGAGATTGCCTTGGAAAAGTGGGAGGTGTGAATGTAGTGTACGGAGGTACAGGCGAGCGGAGGAAATCTTGAACGAGAGGCATGCCCTTCTTATACGCGAGCTGCGGTCTTTTCCGCCTTCCCCCTCGCCTTCTCCTCTAGTCCCTCCCGACGCCCATCTCCTTCCAATAAAAACACTTCTCCCCCTTGGGTGTGTGCGTGTCTCGTCGCCTCTGGATCAGCATCTTTGCCCATCCCAACGTCAGGGTTCCTGCATATGCCGCCCGCTGTGACTACTACGGTGATGAAAGCGTCGCATTGCATGAATCGTCACCCAAATCATCCCTCAAATCACTGTCCTAACCCCACTACATGCCGTGTGCCACCGTGGACAGCTGCAGCCGCTGCCAGCAAGGGATGTGGCACAGGCGAGACTCGGTGGATGATGGACTCCGCTTCAGCACGCCTTTGGATCAGTGGGCTAGGGGAGCATGGGCTCGTAATAGCTGCCTAGTGTCACCTCTCTTCTTTCCCGACTTTATCGAGCAGAACAGCTTGATATCGCGACTCTAGTGCAGGAACTCAGGCACCTTCACCCACCCACATCCTTGTCCTCCTCGCCCTGCAGCAGCAGTATCACTGTCGTCCACTTGCACCGAATTGTAGATAGGGACGGTGAAAACTTGGCTGTCAAGAGCATGGCCGTCTGATGCCCTGTCAGACGAGAAATCAAAGTCCGAAAGGACGGCGAGCGCGGGCCGTGCTCCCACAGGGCCTTCATCCTCAGTGGGTCATATCCCAAGCGCGATGCCGGACACCGAGAAGACGAGTAGGCTAATGCCATAGCGAAATTGGTCAACCGATGGCCCAGGAGCTCTCAGTGCCGGGACCCCGGAGGGGACGTGATAGCTAAGCACAGGGGAACAAAGCGGGGCAAATCCAGTCATTCACCAGTACGCAAGCAAGGAAATCGTGCCGCGGATGTGATAAATTCACCGGCATAGAGACACCCTTCAAGCCGCAGACCTCCTGCGCATAAAGTCTGCCTCGTACTCGAGAGCGGAGCTCGCTGGGTCCGGCGCAGCTGATGCCGGTCAGTGTCGCTGCAGTGCCGTACCATCGTGCCGCAAGAACTGCACGGACTAAACGGACTGCAGGCTGATTGGATAGCTTGCAAAATGGGAGACCCCGTCAGGGCGCAGCGGAGATGAGGCATTTTAAGGTGATTGGGCATGTCGCAGTAGGTTTTGACGTGACCTCACCAGCCCTCGTCGAGAAGTCGTACGCGCAACGGCCGGCCCGGCTCCAGTGTCGCACTGTCAGTCGTAATTGGCACGGCGAGCGATCCGCAGCACGATCCAAATATCCCCTTCAACCCTTCAATCTTTCCCCGACAAGGAAATACCGATATTGGAAAAGGAGCGGCCCAACCCAAATGATATGTGGGGTTCCCGTCCAGTCCACCTCTGCATCGGCAATTCCCACTTTATCCAGGGAGATCAGATGACCATAGGGAGTGAAACGATGGAGTTCGGAAGCGGCTTGTGCTTGTGACATTCCCGGGCGTGACAGGTTTGGACGCATTCCAAGTCCCGCTAATTTCATAGCTGACGCGGCAAAAACGAGCGAATAGTCGTGCCGCATGGTATGGAGCGGTGAGAAGCGGTGTGGAGTGGTGTAGAATGGAGTGCTTTCGGCCAATTAGCGCGGCATGGTGGCATGACGATACGGACGTATGGCGGCATCGCTGGAGGATCTACCAAAATGACAAGAGAGACGCTCGGCCTCGGTCAGGCGCTTGGACTTGGAGAGGACGAAATTGGACGTGCGTGGGTCCGGTGGAAAGGAAATTGGAGCAGTCAATTGCGCTTCAGCCGAACCGGAGCGAACGAAGCAGGCTCATATTCGGAAGCGCTCCAAAAAGGCGATGCCTGCGGAAAGGGAAAACGATTCGTTAGTATACAACGAGTCAAGAAGGGAAGGAGGGAAAGGAACATTCCAACTTGCTTTTTAGGGGATTGTCGGTTGTTGGGCGCAAGTGTAGGACGAGTGGGACGGGCTGATGATCGCGGGAAAGCAATGGCAGGGTTCAGGTAGGTTCAACTGTAACAGGGATTCGGGGCAGCCAGAGGAAAACCGGGAGGGGAGGAAAGGGTAGGGAAAGGAAGTTGGAAGGGGGCGAAGCGAGGAGCGAAAAACTTGAGAGGTGGGTGGAGGGAGGGAGGAAGGGAGGAAGGACGTGCTTTTAAGTCGGGTGTGGATGGAGATTGAATACACGGACGTAAAGGTTTCCCCGAATGGGGGCGTCAAACCCAGGGGGGAAATCACAGGTGGTCAAATTACAGCATTGATTTTGTTGCCGCGAGAATGATAAACTGCCTTGACTCGCACAAGTTTGCTGGTCAACACCGTTTTCAACTAGGTGAAATGATGTTTGAAAATTGAAGCTTCCAGATCTCTCGGAGGTTCAGCCGAGAATCTGGGGCAAATTGCCGAGATTAAGCCGATCGAGTGGTTTACGTACCAGATTGCTTCCACAAGCCTAACGCACTTCACTTCGCTTGAAAATCTTTGTATGTGACAGTACCTCTCCTTTGGTTTCCGCTTTGACTTTGCTATTCAAAGGTCAATGAATTTAGGCCTGTGCGTGTAGTAAAAAAGCTTTGTTTCCAAAGAGTTGTGGAGGCGTCCGGCGTCGACAATTCATCGATTCATTTGGCTGGCAATCCGAGGAGTTGCATACTTTCAACTTTCGGACTGACTTTGCCTAAACTACCTCTAACCTCCAGGAATGTTTCCACCTCATCAGAATGTAGACTTCGACATCAGGGCCTTGAGCGGCATCTGTGGATCGATATCCATTGCTTGCTGGGTCGTCGTATTCTCGCCTCAAATCGTTGAAAACTTCCGACGCGGCTCTGCCGAAGGACTTTCTATAGTTTTCATCGTCGCATGGCTGGTCGGCGACGTATTCAACATTCTGGGCGCAGTCTTGCAAGGAGTCCTGCCCACGATGGTACGTACTCTCAGGTGACTGCTTCTAAAAAACAACCACTCTAGCTAATCCCTCGAAAAAGATTATTCTCGCAGTATACTACACCCTTGCCGACATCGTCCTTCTC
>Ga0335075_10007882_pt1 | contig 16353 bp, 17 predicted proteins | sample Lox_Sample_24_FD_206723 | JGI IMG/M metagenome (GOLD analysis project Ga0335075, IMG submission 206723) | Soil microbial communities from Loxahatchee National Wildlife Refuge, Florida, United States - Lox_Sample_2.4 | ecosystem: Environmental > Terrestrial > Soil > Wetlands | place: USA... | reverse complement strand
CATCCGCGCCGATCTCATCGGCAAACATCTGGCTGATCGGGGCGCCCCCCACGGCCATCTTGATATGCCCGAGCCCGGCCGCCTGGAATCCGTCGATCACCGTTTTCATGTACATCATCGTGGTGGTCAGCAGCGCGCTCATCCCGATAATTGTTGGCTTGCACTTCTCTGCCGCCGCCATAAACTTCTCCACGCTCTGGTCGACGCCGATGTCGTGCAGCTCAAAGCCCGCGCCCTCGGCCATCATCCCAACCAGATTCTTGCCGATGTCGTGCAGATCCCCACGCACCGTCCCCATCAGCAGCACACCCTTCGGCTTCGTATTGCTTTCTTTCGAAGTCAGCAGCGGCTTGAGCACGGCCATCCCCGCCTTCATCGCGCGTGCCGCAATCAGCACCTCGGGCACGTAGAGCACGTTATGCTTAAAGTCCTCGCCTACCACGCTCATGCCCGCAATCAGGCCCTCGTTCAGCACCTCCTGGGCGCTCCGCCCCTCGGCGAGCGCTTCCTTCGTCAGGCGCTCCACTTCCCCGGCGCTGCCTTCGTACAGATATTGGTTCATCAGCGCGTAATCGGGCATCCATGCACTCCGTCAGCGACTGCCGGCAAGCGCACCGGTGCGCTTACCGTTGTATTCGTTCAGGGCCTCCAGCATGGCCAGGATATTCTGCTTCGGCATCCCCGGGCTCGTGCCGCCGCCCACCGACAGGATGATCCCCTCGCCGCCCGAGCCTTCCAGCACCTCCAGCGTCTCGTCCTTCACCTCTTCGGGCGTCCCGCGCACGCCAATCTCCAGGGGATTTACATTACCCATCAGGCACATCCGGTCGCCCACCCGCCGTTTCACTTCCGTAATGTGCCTCTGCTTGCCCCAGTTCAGCACGTGGAATCCCGCATCCGGCAAATGATCCAGGCACGCGTCCACTTCCGCGTCATTGTGGTACACCTTCACCCAATCCTTTGGAAACGCGTCGCAGATCCGCTTCAGGTACGGGTGCGCAAACTCCAGGTAGTGCTCCTCGTTGATGAAGCCCACAATGTCATCGAGGATAAAGATGCTCTCCACCGTGTCGCCCATCACCTTCTGCTGCGCCTTCAACCAGTCGATGATCACGCGCGTGCACAGGTCGATGAGCCTGTGCGCTCCTTCGGGATTTTCCACCAGATCGATCATGAAGTTCGTGGTTCCGCGCACAAACCCCGCCGTGCACAGCGGCCCGCGCGAGGTGGCCATGGGCAGGATGTACCCTGCGTCCAGGATCCGCTGCTTCGCCATCTTAATGCGGTGCAGCGTGAGTGCCGCGAACGCGTCGGCCTCCACCTCGTATTCCGGAAACTGATCGATGTCCTCCACGCGATACAGCGTGTGGTATTCGCTCGGCGTGTTGTCCTGCCAGAATTTGATCTTCGCACCCAGCACGGACGGCTCAGCCGCCATCCCGTACTCCATCCACCACGACGGAACGAAGATGATCTCCGGGAACTCCCGCATGATCTTCAGGTTCGACTGGAACCACAGCTCCGGATCGAGGAAATAGTCCATGTGACTGATGCCCAGGTACCCCGGAATCCACGGGCTGTCCACAATCAGCGCCATGGGAATCCTGTCCATCTTCTCGCGGCGAGCCGCGCGCTTAAATGTTTCCCATTGTTCGGGGAGCATATTTTCCTTTCCCGCGCCGTTCCGCGAGAGCAAATCCGGCCACCTTTGCCAATACCGGCTGAGGGATGCCGGCTCTTCCCGGAGGATATTGTTGTACCACAAAACAAATGCTCTAACGAGGCCTGGTGCAGGTGCTGTCCTCTCCAGTGTAAGAGAGCCGCAGGAGCTCTCTTTCCCCTCGCAAACCCCATCGGGGAATACCCGCCAGACAGAGGGACGCCCGCGCAGCAGCCGGGCCCGCTCCACGGTGCCTGTGTTAGTGTGAGGTTAAGTCGTCCCGGACGCCTGAGCGCGACTCAGGGCTGCCGGCGCCTACAGCGGTTACAGGGTTGCTGTACCCCGAAGCCGCGCCACTCAAGTTGACGCGACCCACCCCAGGGTCCCCGGCAGGCCAGCCGATGGCAGACTGGGGCGGGAACAACAGGGAGCGGCGACCTTGAATGCAAGTCGGGAAGGGTAGCCTGCCCGGGAACCGCCGTATGTCCTTTTCGCCCAATTTGGCAACGCCGCCTTCCCCTTCCGCTCAACCCCCATCTGCCCCTCCGCCTCAGGCGCAGCACTCCGGCCGCTGGCTTCATCGCACCGATCTTTTTCTCCGCGTCATGGTCCGCCTTTACGCCGGTCTGATCCTCTTTTTCCTGCCCTGGACCCACCTGTGGACCTTCAACCGCTTTTTCCTCTATTACGCGCCGGTCGCGCACCTCGTGGAAAGCGGCGCCTTTCGCGGGGTAGTCTCGGGCGTGGGCCTCCTCAATCTCTGGATCGCCATCTCCGAGGCGATCCATTACCGCGAGAACTGACCATGTCCCGCAAGCCGCCATCGCCCCTCGCCAGCGCCTCCCTCGCTTACGAAAACGACGCCTTCCTCAACAGCCCGGACGGTCGCATCATCCGCATCCTGGCAGAATACTCGGAGCCTCTGGCGCGATTCCGGCGCGAGCGCATTCAGGACACCGTCGTCTTCTTCGGCTCGGCCCGTTTTCGCGCCCTCGACGAGGCGAACCGCGAGCTGGAGCTCCTGGAAAACACCGGCTCCAGCCAGCCTGCGCCCGAAGAAGAACAGCCCGCCCGCGGCCCGGTAGAGGAGGAAACGAGCGAGCTTCGCCGCCATCGCGCTGAAGCGGCGGTGGAGATGGCCCAGTATTACGAGGACGCACGCCGCCTCGCTTCCCTCCTGACGAAATGGGCAAAGGATCTGAAGTCGCGACGCAATCGCTTCGTCGTCACCTCCGGAGGGGGGCCTGGCATCATGGAAGCGGCCAACCGCGGCGCGTGGGAAGCCGGCGGCAAGTCGATCGGCCTGAATATCAAGCTCCCGTTTGAGCAGATGCCGAACCGGTACATCACTCCGGCGCTCAACTTCGAGTTCCATTACTTTTTCATGCGCAAATACTGGTTCGCGTACCTGGCCAAGGCGCTGGTCGTCTTCCCGGGTGGGTTCGGAACCCTCGACGAAATGTTCGAAATCCTCACGCTTTCTCAGACCCAGAAGCTCGCAAAAAAAATCACCGTCGTGCTTTACGGAGGCTCCTACTGGGAAAAGGTCATCAATCTCGACATCCTCGTCGACAGGGGGGCCATCTCACCACGTGATCGCGAGCTTTTCCAGATTGCAAACACGCCGGAGGACGCCTTTGAGATTCTCCGCGACGGCCTTACGCGAAACCACCTCGAGCCTGAGCCCGCCCAGGAATCTGAAGTGCCGGACATCGCACAAACCCGGCGATGACGAACCTTGGGTTAACTCATTGGCGTCCCTTCGGTGCCTGGCAGCAACGCCCTCCAATCGGATCAATTCTTTACAGATTTCCCGCATTATCAGCAATTTGTATAGGCTCACAGGGCCTTGGCCGCACGTTACCTTCGGGGATACTGTCTTGCATTTGACCGACCTTTTTTCGCCCCGTAATGCCCTATTCACGGTGCAATCGCGACAATGGAACCAGTTGGGCGCTCTCGGAGGGACCCCATGGCCGGACTGCGACGCATCTCGTACCTGTGGAAGGATGTAGACGCCGCTCGCAATTCTTCGACCGCCGTCTCGCTCCACAGTCATACCAATCAGTCGAAGGAAACCCTCGACTTTTTGGCGAATCTTGGCAACCAGTACCCGCTGCTGCGACCGGTTCTGGCGCGGTATGAGCGGCGCGCGCGCGAGCTGCACGGCAATCCGCTCAACTACGCCGCAGCCTACTGGACTCCGCCGCTGACGCCGAAACTGGCCTTCGATCTGGAAAGCAATCAGATCGCGCAGAAGCTCAATCTGCGCCCGCTGGTCTCCATCACCGACCACGACACGATCGCGGCGCCCATGCTGCTGCGCACCGTGGCCTCCGCGCGCCACATTCCCGTATCGGTGGAGTGGAGCGCCCCCTTCGGCGGCGACCAGGCTTTTCACCTGGGCGTCCACAATCTGCCCAGCGACTCCGGCGCCGCATGGATGAAGATTTTCGAGGAATACACGGCCAGTCCCGGCGAAAAACGGCTGACCGAGATTCTGGCTGCGCTGCACGAACTGCCCAACGTTCTGATTGTCTTCAACCATCCCTGCTGGGACCTTTATCTGATCGGCAAGGACAAGGCCGCGCAGCGAGTGCAGGACTTCCTGGCCGCGAATCACCAATTCATGCATGCCTTTGAGCTGAATGGGCTGCGCCACTGGCGGGAGAATCGCGAAGTCATTCAGCTGGCAAAGCAGTGGAACAAGCTGCTGATCTCGGGAGGCGACCGCCACGGCCGCGAGCCCAACGCGAACGTCAATCTCTCCAACGCATCGAGCTTCACCGAATTCGTGCATGAGGTCCGGTACGAAGGGCGCAGTCACATTCTGTTCATGCCGCAATACGCGCAGCCCTGGAAGCACCGCATTCTCCAGTCCACGCTCGACGCTGTCCGCGACTATCCCGATTTCCCGCTGGGCTCGCGGCGCTGGGATGATCGCGTCTGGCATCCAGGACCGGACGGCGTCATCCGCCCGGCCAGTGAGCTTTGGCCCACGGGCCAGGCTCCGGCACTGCTGAATTTCGCCATCCGGGCCGTACGGCTCATGGGCACCAGCCCGGTTTCGGACAGCCTGCGCCTGGCCTGGAGCGAATCCCGCGAACTGCGCTTCGCCCTGGGCGAGGACGCGATCGGATGAGGCTCCCTGACGGCGTTGGCAAACGGTGCGATCGGCTGCGTTGATCCGCGTCGCCTATTTCCCCGACTCTTTCCATGAAGTCAACGGCGTGGCCCACACTTCCCGCCACTTCGAGGATTTCGCCCGCCGCCGCAAATTCCCTTTCCTGTGCGTGCGCGCCGGGGATCGCCGCGAGGCGTTCCGGATCGAGGGAAATCTTTCTACCCTCGAGTTGCCGCGCGGAGTTCTCTCCCTGCCGCTCGACAAGGACCTGCGCTTCGATCCCGCCTGGATCCGGCACGTGCCGGCGATTACACGGGCTCTGCGCAAATTCCGGCCGGACATCGTTCATATCACCGGCCCCAGCGAACTGGGCATGCTGGGCGCGGTGCTGGCGTCGCATCTCGGCGTGCCGCTGGCGGCCTCGTGGCACACCAATATTCACGAGTACGCGGCGATGCGATCGCGCTGGCTGCTCGACCGGCTCCCTGGGCCGCAGGCGGAGGCCGGAGCGAAACGGATCGAGCAACTGATGCTCGCCATGATCGCGTGGTTCTATCGCCACGCGCGGGTGCTGTTTGCGCCCAACCCCGACCTTTGCCGGCTGCTGGAGGCGCGCACCGGGAGGCCCTGCCACCTGATGCAGCGCGGGATCGACGCGCAGCTCTTTTCGCCGGAACGCCGCGAACGCGAACCTTCGGACCGGGAGCTGGTCCTCGGTTTTGTCGGGCGCATGAGCGTGGAGAAAAATATTGCCCTTCTGGCGCGCGTCCAGCAGGAGCTGGAAGCGAGCGGAGTGCGCAACTTCCACTTTCTCATCGTGGGCCAGGGCGGGGAGGAAGCTTGGCTGCGCGAGCATTTGTCCCGCGCCGAGTTTACCGGTGTGCTGCGCGGAGAAGCGCTCGCCCGCGCCTACGCCCGGATGGATGTCTTTGTTTTTCCCTCGCATACCGACACTTTCGGCAACGTGGTTCTGGAGGCGCTGGCCTCAGGAGTTCCCGCGGTGGTGACCCTGGATGGCGGCCCGAAGTCGCTGATTCGCGATGGATGCACGGGATTCATCGCACCGGATGCGGATTTTGCGGCGGCGATTCTGCGCATCGCCGGCGATGCGGAGATGCACCGCCAAATGCGGGCGCACGCCCGGAGTTACGCTCTTTCCGCCTCCTGGGATGCGGTGTTTGAGAGCGTCTATGAAGCTTATGGTCCGGCGCTGAATCCTGGCTAATCGACAAACTGGACGACGGATTACGACGCGGGCGGCGTGAAATCGAGGCCGGCTTGCTGCGCCGCCTGCTGGGTAGCGGGCAGATTCAAATCGGAAAGCGGGATGCGGGGCTCGCGTCCCGAAGCGGCATCATCCATCACAACGACATCCGTGGGCGTGAGCATATAGTTGCGGATGGCCTGGGTGTGGCCGTCCCTGAAAACCAGTGTCAGCTGCGGCTCGGACTGCAGCGGCGCGGGCGATGCAGCGCGGGGTGCGTACGGCGCAGGAGCATAATCCTCGCGGTACCCTTCGCCGGGCGCAGCAGCGTCGTCATAGTCCGGCGGTGGAGCCTGCTGGACCTGATCGGAGGGCTGAGCCTGCGCCTGGCTGCCTTCGTCCTCTCCGTAGCCGGTGAAATCCGGATAGCCCAGGTCCCACGGCAGCAATCCCCATGAATTGGCGTAGGGATAGCCATATCCGTAACCGCCGTAGCCGTAGCCGCGATAGGGAGCTCGATAGCGATGGTCCCAGCCACGGACGCTGCTGTAAGACGGCCGATAGCCTGAATAAGCGCCGGAGCGAGGAACAAAACTGTAGCGAGGAGCTGTCCAGTTCATCCGCGGAGCCGCGCCGAAGCTGCGCGAGCCATAGCCAGAGAAACCGCTGAAGGAGCGGGGAGCGGAGAAACCTCCGCGGAAGCCGCCGCCGGAAAAGCCACTGGCATGTCCGCCGGAGTGGCCTCCTCCGCCATGTTGCGCGAAGGATGCAGGAGCCAGGGTGAGCAGGAGACTCAGAGCCGCGACTGGAAAGACCCGCCGCATGGTGACGATCCTATACCTATAAGAAAGACGTGCGAAAGGGGCAAATTGCTCCATAACTTTGCTCCGGAACCTGGCACAACGGTCAGATCAGCTCGGTTCCCCACAGATCGTGGAGGTGAATGACGCCCTCGATCCGTTTGGCTGCGTCGACGACGATCAGGGAGGTGATTTTTTGCTCCTCCATGGTGTGCAGAGCGCGGGCGGCGAGCTCTTCGCCGGAGATCGTCTTCGGTTCGGGGTTCATCACGTCCGCGGCGGATTTGCGCAGGCCATCGGGCCCATCGCGCTCGAGGAGGCGGCGCAGATCGCCGTCGCTGATGATGCCGGCCAGCTGCCCGTCCTGCTCCACGGCGGTGATGCCGAGCTTTTTGCGCGACATCTCGTAGATGACGTCCTTCATCGGGGTGGTGGCGGCCACACAGGGAATGGCATCGCCCGAGTGCATGAGCTGGCGGACGGTGGCCAGCCTTTTGCCCAGTTTGCCGCCGGGGTGGAGCGCGGCAAAATCCTCGGCGCGAAAGCCCTTGCGGAGGGAGACGGCAATGGCGAGCGCATCTCCAAGCGCCAGCATGGCGGTTGTGGAGGCCGTGGGCGCGAGACCGAGGCCGCAGGCTTCCGCCGGAACCGAACAGTCGAGCGCGACGTCGCCGGCTTTCGCCAGAGTCGACTGCGTGTCGCAGACGAAGGCGATCAGGGCGTTCCCGAGGCGCTGGATGGTGGCGAGCAGGCGCAGAATCTCCTCGGTCTCGCCGCTGGCGGAGAGCGCGATGACCAGGTCGCCCTCGGTGATCATGCCCAGATCGCCATGCACGGCCTCGGCGGGATGCAGGAAGAGGGCCGGGCTGCCGGTGGAGCTGAGGGTGGCGGCGACCTTTTGCGCGACGATGCCGCTCTTGCCCATGCCGGTGACGACGACGCGACCGCGCGCCTGGCCGCAGCGAAGCACATGCTCGACGGCGCGCTCGAAATCGGCGGCCATGGGACCTTCGAGGCGTTCGGCCAGGGCCAGCAGCGCATCGGCTTCGATGCGCACCAGCCGGGAGGGTGTATGGGAATCCGTCATGCTCTGAAACACCTGATGCTATCACCAGCGCGACCCCGCGATGGGCGCGCGAAAGCGGCTGCGCGGCTAGAATAGGGAGGAAGGCGGAAACGGCTTGCGACGCAATCTTTTTGTTCTGACAGCCATGGTGGCCGCGGTGGCTCTGATGATCGCGGCGGGCGTGGTGAACTTCGTCCACCGCCAGCGCGAGCAGCGGGCGCGGCTGGAGGCGATGCGGATGCAACTGGTGCCCGCGGACGGATCCGGCGTCCCGTCGGCGGATGAGATGGCCGCGGACGCAGACCCCTACTCGACACCGCTGAACGGGCAGCAGGCAGCCAATTTCACGCTCCAGGATCTGAACGGCAAGGAAGTCTCGCTGGCGAGCTATAAAGGCAAGCCACTGGTCGTCGATTTCTGGGCCACGTGGTGCGGGCCGTGCAAGATCGAGATCCCATGGCTGGAGAAGCTGCAGGACCAGTACGCGAACCAGGGGCTGGCGATCATCGGCATCTCCGCGGACGACCTGGACAAGGACGATCCGGCGAAGCTGTTCACGGAAAAGCGGGAAATCAGCGATTTCGCGACGAAGATGCATATCAATTACCCGGTGCTGCTGGATGCCGATGCGATTGCGGATTCGTACGGCGGAGTGGACTCGCTGCCGACAACGTTCTTCATCGATCGCACGGGAAAGATCGTGGCTTCGACGGTGGGCCTGGCGTCGCGCGATGAGATCGAGGCCGACATCCAGAAGGCGATCGGGGGAGCGCACTCGTGAGATCGCTCGCACTGTTTGCGGCTCTGGGCGTAGCGCTGGCGGCGGGGCCGGGCGTGCAGGCTCAGAAGCTGCCGTGGCAGACCTCCGACACGGCAAGCGCCAACGGCGGACAGCTGGTTCGCTTTCTGTATCCGCAGCAGGTGGTGGTCGCCGCGGGCAAGCCGCAGACAATTGAAATGCACTTCAGGATCGCGGGCGGATTCCACATCAATTCGCACGTGCCGTTGCAGAAGAGCCTGATCCGCACCGATCTGACCGCGCCCGATACGCCGGGCGTGAAGATCGCCGGAGTCGATTTCCCGGCGGGATCGCCGTATGCATTCCCTGCCGACCCGTCGCAGAAGCTGAGCGTGTACGCGGGCGAGCTGGTGGTGAGGATGCATATCGTCGCGCAGCGGGGCAATCATCTGATCCAGGCATCGCTGCGTTATCAGGCGTGCGATACGAATACCTGCTTTCCTCCACGAAACGTCGCGGCGGCTGTGGACGTGATCGCTCAATAGCCGCACCTGCAAGGACTGCTGTTGCCAGAAGAGGAACATCGGCGCGGCAGGAAACCAGCATCTGAAAAGGCTGGCCCACAGCTGAGAATCACGGAGTCGACGATGCGTTCCTGGATTGTTCTGGCGGCGATGGCCGCACTGGCGGCCGCGGTTCCGCAAGCGCACGCCCAGCAGAGCGCCACGCACGAAGAAGTGACGGTGGACGCGCACGCCGCGGGCACGCCGTTTCCGCACTTCTGGGAGCAGATGTTTGGGTCGGGGCGCGCGAACCTGGCCATGCGGGCGCAGTATCAGTCGGATATCCGGCTGGTGAAGAAGGCCGCGGATTTTCGCTACGTGCGATTCCATGCGATCCTGGACGACGAAAACGGCGTGTACAGCGAGGATGCGCAGGGCCATCCGATTTACGACTGGACATACGTGGACCACATCTACGACGCGCTGTTGGCGAACGGCGTGCGGCCGTACGTGGAGATCAGCTTCATGCCGAAGGCGCTGGCGGCGCATCTGGACTACCACCCGTTCTGGTATCACGAGATCGTTTCGCCTCCGGCGGATTACGCGAAGTGGGACGCGCTGATTCGCGCGTTCGCGCAGCACCTGATCGATCGCTACGGGATCGAGGAAGTGTCGCAGTGGTACTTCGAGGTGTGGAACGAGCCGAACATCGACTTCTGGGCCGGCAATCCGAAGGAGCAGACGTATTTCGAGCTGTACGACCACACGGCGCGGGCGCTGAAATCGGTGAGCCCGCGGCTGCGCGTGGGCGGTCCGGCGACGGCGCAGGCGGCGTGGGTGGGCGATCTGATCGCGCACGCGACCGAGAACCATGTGCCGCTGGACTTCGTGTCGACGCACGTGTACGGCAACGACAGCGCGGAGAACGTGTTCCACGACAACCGGCCGATTGCGCCATTCCAGATGGTGTGCGCGGCGGTGGACAAGGTGCGCGAGGAGATTCTGCATTCGGCGAGGCCGGAGATTCCGCTGATCTGGAGCGAGTACAACGCGACGTACATGACCGAGCAGGCGGTGACGGATTCCATCTTCATGGGACCGTGGCTGGCGGACACGATCAGCAAGTGCGACGGGAAGACGCAGATGATGTCGTACTGGAGCTTCTCGGATGTGTTCGAAGAGCAGGGCGTGAAGAAGACTCCTTTCTACGGCGGGTACGGGATCGTGGCCGAGGACGGCATTCCGAAGCCGGCGTACGATGCGTTTGAGCTGCTGCACGAGCTGGGCGACGAGCGGCTGCCTGCGCCGGTGAATGAGGCGCTGGTGACGCGGCGAGCCGACGGGACGCTGGTGCTGGCGGCGTGGAACCTGGTGGATCCGGGCGAAACGGGATCGGACAAGACGATCACCTTCGACCTGAAGGGCGTGGCGGACGGAAGCTGGGCGGCGATCCGGCGGGTGGACGCGGAGCACGGCGACACGCTGGCGGCGTGGAAGAAGATGGGCAGCCCGAAGGATCCAACGCCGGCACAGGAGGAGGCGCTGCGGAAGGCCGCGGAGCCGGGAGCGCCGGAGGGCGTGGAGATCCACGACCACCAGCTGACATTGACGCTGCCGCCGATGGGGCTGGCGGTGATTGAGGTGAGGTAAAGGGGTACCCCCTCCCGTGGGGTGGTTGCGCAGATAACTGGATCGGCGCACGTTGGCTCTGTGTACCGATTTGACATGGGGGGGTCCGGTTGCGAGTCCCCGGTTGCCAGTTCCCAGTCCCAAGTCCCCAGTCCCCAGTTCCAAGTCCCCAGTTCCCGGTTCCCGGTTCCCGGTTGACGGTGTGGTTTTCCCATGTCCGGGCCGGGCCCACCTTGTCTGTGGTGAATATCGTGCTCTCCCATATCTGCCAAAACCGGGCAGATATGGGGCACCCGGAGGGTCGGCGGAGGCGTTGAGGTCCGCGAGTGTTCCGGGCAAGGGGGGCCGCGCGCTGAATCTTCAGGCCGCGAGAGATGGACTGAGGAATGATGGCCGACGGACGTAGAATCGCTGCAAGGGGAGAATCGCATGGAGTACCGGAAAATCAACGTGGAGCTGGCAGTCTTCGCGGACGAAGCCGATGCGGTTGTGGCGGAGCTGAACTCGGCGATCGACGGGCTGGAAGAGAGGCACACCATTTTCGGCGGCGATATTGAAGTGGTCGCGGTGGAAAAGGGCGGGGCGCGAAGGAAATCGGCGCTGACGCACACGCTGGCGGCAGGAGGCACGGCCGTGGCGGCCGTCAAACTGGCGGGCGACAAGATTGCGGGCGCCTACAGAAAAGTGATCTGAATCGGGGATGGTGCGCCGGGCTGCGGTCCGACAGGCCGGGACCTCGGCGAGAACCGAGGAACTGCAAAAAATACGGCGCGCGAAGTGCCCGATGAGAGGCTTGCGGCAACTTTGCCGCTCAGGCGGCGGGGGTAATCAGCAGGGGTTCGATGAGAGGCGGAGGCGCCGGCTGGGGTAGCGCCGCGGGGAGATACCGTCCCTGGGAAACGTCGGAGAAGACCTGATTGGCGGTGTCCTCGGTTCGGGTCGAGTCGACGTGCAGGGCGCGTATGGCCCGAATGACGACCGTGGCAAGGAGAAAACGGTTCTCGATGGCGCGGCCGGCGGAGTACACCAGATCAGATCGCATAGCTGCCTCATTTCCCGGTAGTGGTGCGTTTGCCACGAAAGCCGGGGCTCGACGGACGCATCCAATGCGGGTCTGCCTGCCGGAAAGCTCCGATCCGGCAACCATGGAGCGAGCCGAGTGGAGGCGATCGGGGTGCTGGCTGGAAACTGCAGATCGATCCAGGTTCAGATCGGGTCTGCTTTGAGCATACGCTCTTTCCCCGTGTTCCATGAGATTCTTTCCGGGCAGCGGACTCAGCAATGCTACACTGGAGTGGATCGTCGAATCCGACCTGGTGTTCTTGCCTGTTCCGCGTCATCGCTTAACTCGCAAAAAATTCCACTTGAGTTCAGCGATACATTTACACCGAAAAAAGGAAATACAGATATGGAACAGGGAACCGTGAAATGGTTTAACGACGCCAAGGGCTTCGGATTTCTCGCGAGGCAGAACGGCGAGGACGTCTTCGTCCACTACTCCGCGATTCAGAGCAATGGCGGCTTCCGCTCGCTGCAGGAAGGCCAGGCCGTTCAGTTTAACGTGGTGAAGGGACCCAAGGGCTGGCAGGCTGAGAACGTCCAGGCTCTCTAAAGAGTCCGAAACGGAAAGATCGAAAGCAAAGGCAACGGGAAGAATTTTTATTCTTCCCGTTTTCTTATTGGAGTCCGGCGAGGGGGATCCAGTCCCAAGTCCCCAGTCGCCAGTCCCCGGTTGCCGGTTGCAAGTCCCCAGTCCCCGGTCGCCAGTCCCCAGCCTTCAGTCCCAAGTCCCCAGTGGACAGTTGCCAGTGCCAAGTCCCCGGTTGACAGTCCCCAGTCTTCAGTCTTCAGTCCCCAGTTGACAGTTGCCAGTGCCCGGTTCCGGGTTGACAGTGTGGTTCTCCGCTCGGGCTGGCGGGCGGGCTGGGTGGGGTGCCCGCTCCTTCTGTATGATTCGGGCGGGGGCGGGTTCCATGGCGGAGGCGAACGTGAGGGGGCGGTCCGGAGCAGCGTGGAAGCGCCGCGGGCGCTGCCGGGAGACTGGACGCGGGCACAGGGACGCGGCGTGATCGTTCGCGAGCGGCGCAACCGGCCGGCTCCGTGGCGAGAGCGGAGAGCCGCTGCGCGGCATGGCTGGCTGATGGTGCTGACCGGCGCCGACTGGGTGTGGGAGTGGGTGGCATATTTCCTCTCCAACTGGGCGTTCCTCGAGGTGCTCGAGTATCTGGGCAGCTTTTCCATCCTGATCGGAGTGATCTTCTGGTTCGCGGAGTCCGGCGAGCGGGTGCAGCAGCGCCACTATCAGGCCTGGCAGGTGATCAACACCGCTCAGGGCAAGGGAGGCAGCGGGGGGCGGATCGAAGCGCTCGAAGAGCTGAACCGCGATCGCGTTTCGCTGACCGGCGTGGATGTTTCGTCTGCGTTTCTCCAGGGGCTGCGGCTGCCTCGCGCGAAACTGGCGCGCGCCAATTTCGAATCGTCCGACCTGCGCAACAGCGATCTCGATCGCGCCGACCTGACCTGGGCGGACCTGCACTTCGCCAACTTCCGGAACGCGAATCTGGAGCGCGCCGACCTGGAGCACGCTACCCTGCGCGACGCCGATTTGTCGGACGCGGACCTGGCCGGCTGCCGGCTGGACCAGGCCGATCTGAGCAACGCGGACCTGCACGATACCGATCTGCGGGGCATCGCCTGGCAGGGCATCGCGGGGGTGATGAACACGGACATCTCGGGAGTGAGGAACCCACCTGCTGGATTTGTGGCCTGGGCACTGAAGAACGGCGCCGTGGAGAATGCGAGCGATCCATAGCGAGCAGGCTGTGTTCCGGGACGCGCAGCGGGAGGCGCGATTCCCTTCCCCGGCAGGGGCTGTTGCGGGAGATATTCGCGAGCGGGAAGAGCTGCTGTCGGCATCGATTACGGTAGCGGGCGCTGAGTACGGAGGTCAGGGCGCAGAGCTCAGAGCCCCCGGTTGCCAGTCCCCAGTGGCTTGCGGCCGGTTGCTGGTTGGGAAAGACATAGCGGGGGCGCAGGGTGGAAGGCTCAGGATGAACGACGAAGCGAAGAAGGACCAGGATTCCGGAGCGCGGGATGAGGAGATCCGCGCGGCGCTGGATGAGCACTGGGCGGCGTCGGATGCCAGCGATTTCGAAAGAGAGCACCGCATCTATCACGAGGACGCGGTGCTCGAATACCCGCAGTCGGGCGAGCGATTCCGCGGGCGGAGCAACATCCAGAGCCAGCGCGCGGGGCAGCCGAGCGAGAAGCGGTTTACCATCCAGCGAATCGTCGGCGGGGGCGATCTGTGGGTGACCGAATTCATCCTGAGCTATGACGGCAAGCCGTCGCACACGGTGAGCATCATGGAGTTCAGGGGCGCCAGGGTTGCGCGGGAGACGCAGTACTTTGCGGATCCGTTCGCGGCGCCCGCATTTCGCGCGCAGTGGACCGAGCGGGCGAGCGGATAATCACGGCGCGGGGACATTTGTAACCGTCACAGTTACCAGAGAGGCCGACCGTATGACGTGGGGCATGGTTGCAGCACATCCTGCGATGGGCTGGAAGCGGCTGGCCGAGGCGGCGCTGCTGGGCAGCCGCGAGTGGGAACAATATGCCATTCTGCTGGCGAGGGTTTCGCTGGGGCTGTTCTTTGCCATCTCCGGGGCGAACAAATTGTTTGTTGCCGGGGGCAGGCAGCGCGTTTACGAGACGCTGGTTGCGGCCAGGATCCCGTTTCCCGAGGCGATGGCTTATTTCGTGTCGGGAGTCGAGCTGGTGTGCGGATCGATGGTGGCCGTGGGACTGCTGTCGAGCCCGGCGTGCGCGGCGTTGACGATCGACATGGCCGTCGCGATCCTGACCTCCACGCTTTCCACCATGCCGAAAGGGCTTTCGCCGCTGAACTGGCTGGACGATTTCCTTTACCTGCCGGAGGTGCTGTACGTGCTGATGCTGGTGTGGCTGATCTGCGCGGGTCCGGGGGAGTTCAGTGTCGATGCGTGGCTGGCGGGGGTGATGGGGAGGTGAGGGGCGGCGGCGCCGGCGGGGGGATTGGGCGCGGAGGCCCGGGGCTGAAGCCCGTCTCTCTTAGCGGAAGCATATCCACGGGCTAAAGCCCGTGGCTTTCCCCGGGGTCGTGCTGGCGCACGACGCGCTTCGCGAGGGAAACGGATTGAATGAAAGCACCCGGCCCACTCAAGCCAGGTGAGGGCTTGAATCGGGCACCGGGGAGGGTTGAGGGTTCAACGAAGCCTCGGAACGCAGGTTCTTCACTCCGCTTGCCCCATTCCGCGCGGCGGAACGGGGCCCCTGCCGCGCTTCGCTCAGGATGGATGACAGCGTTTTGGTTCAGAGGATTTTTTTGCCGAAGGCGGAGGAGATGAGCTCGACGGCGAGATCGGCGGTGCGGTTGTGCTCGTCGATGACAGGGTTGACCTCGACGACTTCGAGCGAAAGCATGCGGCCGTGGTCGGCGATGATCTCCATGGCGAGGTGCGCCTCGCGATAGGTGGCGCCGCCGCGGACGGGGGTGCCGACGCCGGGGGCGTCTTCGGGGTCGATCCAGTCCATGTCGAGGGAGACGTGGTAGCCGGCGGTGCCGCGGCCTGCGGCGCGGAGGGCCTCTTCCATCACGGTGCGCATGCCGCGCTCGTCGATGTCGCGCATGGTGTAGACCTCGGTGAGGCCGGCGCGGCGGATGTTCTCTTTTTCGGTGGCGTCGACGTCGCGGACGCCGATGAGGACGGTGTTTTCGGGAGCGACGTGAGGGCCGGCGCCGAGGATGCTGGCGAGGGAATCGGGGCCGAGGCCGAGGAGCGCGGCGAGGGGCATGCCGTGGACGTTGCCGCTGGGCGAGGTGGCGGGGGTGTTGATGTCCGCGTGGGCGTCGATCCAGATGAGGCCGATTTTTTGCTGCTGGCGGCGGAAGAACTCGGAGACGCCGGAGACGGAGCCGGCGGCAACGGAATGATCGCCGCCGAGGATGAGCGGGGTCATGCCTTCGCCGAGCGCCTTGAGGACGGCTTCGGCGGCGCGCGTGCAGGTGTCGGTGATTTCTTTGAGGTAGCGGGCGCTGGAGTGGCCGGAGGGCTTGGTTTCGGCGAGGGGGACGCTGATGTTGCCGCCGTCGCGGACTTCGTGGCCGAGGGATTCAAGGCGGGCTTCGAGTCCGGCGACGCGGACCGCGGAGGGTCCCATGTCGACACCGCGGCGCGAGGCGCCGAGATCGAGAGGGACGCCGATGACCTTGATGCGGCGGGGCGGGAGGGTCTGGACGCCTCCGTAGACGCCGGCGGAGCTGGCGGCGCTGGGGATGGTGGGCTGGGGTTGGGGTTCGGATTTGGGCATAAGGGGATGGCCCTGGGGCACGGTTCAGGTTACAGGAAACGTCGGGGAGGCGTCCGGTGGGGGGCGCATATTCATTTCTGCGACGTTTGCGGCCGGAGCGAGGAGTGGAAAAGCAGATTCCTCGCTCACCACCCCCGAGCTAAACTGCGCTCGGGGCCCCAGCTCGCTTGATTGAATAAGCCGGAAGGCTCCCTCGAATCCCGGTTAGGCTTTGGTGTTGTGGAGGCCAGAGCTTCACGGGAAGGAAGGAGCCGTGATGAGGATTATAGGTTGTGGTTT
>Ga0335075_10007881_pt1 | contig 16354 bp, 17 predicted proteins | sample Lox_Sample_24_FD_206723 | JGI IMG/M metagenome (GOLD analysis project Ga0335075, IMG submission 206723) | Soil microbial communities from Loxahatchee National Wildlife Refuge, Florida, United States - Lox_Sample_2.4 | ecosystem: Environmental > Terrestrial > Soil > Wetlands | place: USA... | reverse complement strand
GATCGAGCATTTGCACGCTCGGCGAGCACCCTTTCGATAGCGGCGAGACGGCTGTCGGGTGAACTGCGCCAATTCGGGCTTGGCATCACCCTTGCACGTTTCCGGACGACAGAGATCCGGGGATGAACCCCCGAGCCATTCGCAACAACAGGCGGAGGCCGGTCCATGCAGCTGGGTGTTTTTATTCCGATCGGCAATAATGGCTGGCTGATATCGACGACGTCGCCTCAATACCGGCCGAGTTTTGATCTCAACAACGAAGTGGTGCAAAAGGCGGAGCGTTTCGGCTTTGATTTCGCCTTGTCGATGATCAAATTGCACGGGTTCGGCGGCCGCTCGCAATTCTGGGATTACAATCTCGAATCCTTTACACTGATGGCCGGGCTCGCGGCTGTGACGAGCCGCATCCAGCTGTTTGCGACCTGCGCCGTGCTGACCATGCCACCGCCGATCGCCGCGCGCATGGCGGTAACAATCGATTCGATTTCGCATGGTCGCTTCGGTGTCAACATCATCTCCGGCTGGCAGCGCCGCGAATACACGCAAATGGGGATCTGGCCGGGAGCAGAGCATTATCGCCGCCGCTACGATTACTGTGCCGAATACGTCACGATCATGCGCGAGCTGTGGGAAACCGGCCGCTGCGATTTACATGGTGATTTCTTTCACATGGACGATTGCCGCTGCCTGCCCTTGCCCACGGCCAAGATCCCGATCATCTGCGCGGCGCAGAGTGATGCCGGGACGCGATTTGCCGCGCAATATGCCGATTACAACTTCTGCGGCGGCGGTGGCGTCAATCAGCCGGCGCGCGTGGCGCCGAGCGTCGCCCGGCTGGTCGAGGCGACGGCCGCTACCGGGCGCGACTGCGGGGCTTTGATCCTGCAGATGATCATCGCCGATGAGACCGATGCGGCGGCAATCGCCAAATGGGAGCACTATAAGGCTGGCACCGATCTCGAGGCGCTGGCTTGGCGTGACGCGCAGGCCAGGGACGATCCGAGCCCGGATCCCTATGCAGCGCCAAACCGGCGTCAAACTCTCGGGGTCGACAAACTGCCGACCAATCAGGGCGTGTTCGTCGGCTCCTACGCCTCGATTGCCGAAATGCTGGACGAGCTTGCGGCGGTGCCGGGGGTACGCGGGGTCATGCTGACCTTTGACGATTTTGTCATCGGCATGGAGCAATTCGGCACGCGCATCCTGCCGCTGATGCGCTGCCGCAGCGAGGTGCGCCGGGCGGCGTAGCATTGACGCCAGGACCGTCCTGCCATCGGCCGCCACAGGTTCAGGTGAATTTCGCGGCGAGCGGGATGGGGCCGAGCGCTGCCGGGTCGAGCCGCCGCAGCAATGTCAACAGCGTGTCGACGAGCGCACTCAAATCGTTATGCGCGGCCTCCGATGCCAGCGCGCCGTCGCGGAAATCCGCTCCGGTGAGATAGACCCCGACCGGTGCGACCAGCGCGCCGAACCAGCCGAGGACCTGGCGCAACTGCGTATCGACCGCGAGGTAGTGATGAGCAGAACCGCCCATCGCGACAATCCCGACCGGTTTTGCCTGCAACGCCGCGACCGGAGCAATGTCGAGGAGATTCTTCAGGACACCGGGAAAGCTCGCGCGGTAGACCGGGGCGGCGATCAGCACGGCCGCCGCGGCGGCGATGCGGTTGATCGCTTGACGGGTGTCGGCGCCATATCGCTCCAGCGGCCGACCATCGCAGATATCAATCGTGGTTTCGGCGAGGTTCATGACATCGACCCGGAGGTCGGTGGCATCGCGGCACACCGCATCCGCCGCTGCGGCGATCGCTGCAGCAAGCCGGCCGGGCGGCGTCGCCGCTCCGATCAGCATTAACAAGCATGGCAATTCAGCCATCGCCGAGCCTCCCCTTGGGCCGCGCGCACATCAAAGGCGAAATGTCGTGTCCGCCAGAAAAGAGGCGGCGGACGCATGCTGGCAGATCGGCGCCGATAATGGCCGCGGCGTACTGTGCGCTTCCATAGCGTGACCAGATCAAGACATCACTCTTCGAACGCGTAGCGGTAGGCGCTGCCGTGGCGGACGATGTGCCCGACGGTTGGCGACGGGAAATGCGCCGGCAACAGCCGGGTGCCGCGCTCGGCATGCTCCTCGATCAAGCGGGTGCGGGTGCGACGTGACAAGTCGCGGTCACTGCAGGCAAAAGTCGACCATTCCGGCTTGAGCAGCTGGATCGGATGATGGATCACATCGCCGGTAAACACCGCGGTCTCGCCGCCGGAGCGGGCGTGGATCACGACGTTGCCCGGCGTGTGCCCGGGAGCGGGCTCGAACCGCAACCCGTCTTCGAGTGCGAAATCGTCGTCGACAAACTGCGACTGGCCGGTGCGCACGACCGGCAGCACGCTGTCCTCAAAGGCGCGGCGGTGCGGGCTGTCTTCGCCGTCCTTGTGCACGCTTTCCCAATGGTTGTATTCGCGTCGCGCCATCACATAGCGGGCCTTTGGGAAAGTCGGGACCCAGCGGCCGTTGTCGAGCCGAGTATTCCAGCCGACATGGTCCCAGTGCAGATGGGTGCACATGACGAAATCGACCTCGTCGGGCTTGACCCCGGCGGCGGCGAGGTCGGCGAGGTAGCCGGTGCGCATCATGTGGAATTGCGGGCGAGAGGGGCGCTCCTTGTCGTTGCCGAGGCAGGAATCAATCAGGATCGTGTGATGCCCGGTTTTGATGACAAAGGTGTGAAAGCTGAACATCAGCTTGCCGCTCTGCGGATCGATCAGGCGCGGACCGAGCAGATCGGCGTTGGCACGGACCACTTCGGGGTCGAAATCAGGAAGAAACTCGTTCGGGGCTAGAAACGGCCCCTCATATTCCGCTATCCGATGAACCTCGAAACCGCCGATCCGCGCGACCTGCATCACTTCCTCCGCATTGTCATCGGCCCCTATGCGGAGAGCCTACGCCGGCCCGCAGGCGCCGTCGATAGCTCGGAATTCACCTTCCCGCTTTGTCGGGCAGACGAGGTCGGCGCGGCAGATCATCGCCGGGCGTGGTAGGCGCGAAAGGGAATCGAACCCCTGACCTCTCCCATGTGCTAGGAGCGCTCTGCCACTGAGCTACGCGCCTGTTGAAGGCCGGCTAGTCCGGGCACGGCAGGCGTCACCGGCGTCGACGCGGCGACCCCTTGTGCGAAGGGCTGCCGGTATGAATGGCGCCACCGCATCGCGCTACGGCGGGATATCGCGGAGTTTTGTGCCGTTTTGCACGGTCTGTGGCGCCGGCACCGGTCATCGACATGGCAGGAGCAAATATCTCGGGCTGCCGCCTGGCACAAGCGGCTCCGCCCAGTGGCATGTTCCCTCGTCAGTGAGCCGGTAATGCGCCAATCTTTCACTCGGCCCAAGCTCCATTCCGCTGATTTGCACGATATGCCGCCGACCGCTACTCTGTCCCGGGCGCGCGAGCAAGGACGAGGAGGTCGCAGGTGGCTTTATTGTTGGGGGCGATCGCCGACGATTTTACCGGCGCCACTGATCTGTGCAACACCCTGGTGAGGCGCGGTATGCGCACCGTGCAATTGATCGACGTGCCGCGGGCGGGAACCGAGCTTCCCGATGCCGAGGCGATCGTCGTCGCATTGAAGAGCCGCACGATCGCGGCTGCCGACGCAATCGCGATGAGCCTTGCCGCTCTCGATTGGCTGCAACAAGCAGGCGCCCGGCAGATCTTGTTCAAATACTGCTCGACCTTTGACTCGACCGACGGCGGCAATATCGGTCCGGTCGCTGAAGCGTTGATGGCCGCCCTGGGCACCGATTTCACCCTGTTCTGCCCGGCATTTCCGGAAGCCGGACGGACGATCTACAAGGGTTATCTGTTTGTCGGCGACGTGCTGCTTTCGGAATCGGGGATGCGCGATCATCCACTGACGCCGATGCGCGACCCGAGCCTGGTGCGGGTGTTGCAGCGGCAAAGCCGTGGCAAAGTGGGGCTCGTCCCCTATCGTGCGGTCGCGCGAGGCGCCGCAGCGATCCACGACGCCTTTGCCGCGCTGCGGTTGGCCGGTCATGCCCATGCGGTCGTCGATGCGATCGAGGATCGCGATCTTGAAGCGATCGGCGAGGCCGCGGCCGATTTCAGCCTGATCACCGGCGGCTCGGGGATCGCCCTCGGTCTGCCAGGGAATTTTCGTCGCCGCGGGCTGCTTGGCGACGGCGCCGCCGCCGACACTCTGCCCGATATAGCCGGGCCGGCCGCGGTGTTGTCGGGCTCGTGTTCGACCGCGACCCAGGCGCAGGTCGCCTATATGCGCGAGCGGGCACCGGTCTTTACGATCGACCCGGTCGCTGCGGCGGCCGGGCGCAACATCGCCGAGGAAGCGGTTGCCTGGGCAAGCTCGCGCTTTGGCGATCGGCCGGTGGTGATCAGCGCCACCGCCCCGCCGGAAAAGGTCGCGGCAATCCAGGAGGCGCTGGGGCGCGAGCGCGCCGGCGCCTTGGTCGAGGGCCTTCTCGCCGATATCGCGCGCGGGCTCGTCGCGCGCGGCGCGCGGCGGCTCGTCGTCGCCGGCGGCGAGACGGCGGGTGCGGTGGTGCAGGCGCTTGACGTTACCGGGTTGCGGATCGGCCGCCAGATCGATCCCGGCGTGCCGTGGACCGTCAGCCTGCCCGGCCGGCGCGGTGAGCCGGCATTGGCGCTGGCGCTCAAATCCGGCAATTTCGGCGCCGCCGATTTCTTCCTGCGTGCCTTTGCCGTGCTATCCGAGGGAGCAACACGATGAGCGACGCCAAACAGCGCGAGGCGATCTGCGCGATCGGCGCCTCGATCTTTGACCGTGGGCTGACCGCGGGTTCGTCGGGCAATATCAGCCTGCGGGTCGAGGATGGCTGGCTGATGACGCCGACCAACGCGTCGCTCGGCCGGCTCGACCCGGCCCGATTATCAAAACTCGGCAATGACGGCCGGCTGGTCTCGGGCGACCCGCCAACCAAGGAAAGCTTTTTGCACCGGGTCATGTACGAGGAGCGCGCCGACACCGGCGCCGTCGTGCACCTGCATTCGACCCATTCGGTGGCGGTCTCCTGCCTCGCCGAGATCGATCCCGTCGACGTCCTGCCGCCGATCACCGCCTATTACGTGATGCGCGTCGGCCGCCTGCCGCTCGTCCCCTATTTCAAGCCCGGCGACGTGGCGCTCGCCGAGGCGGTACGCGGCTTTGCCGACAAACATCACGCCGTCCTCCTCGCCAATCACGGGCCGGTGGTGGCAGGCGCCAGTCTCGACGCTGCGGTCAACGCGATCGAGGAGCTGGAAGAAACCGCCAAGCTCTATCTGTTGTTGCGCGGCGCCAAGACCCGCTTTCTGACGCGGGCCCAAGTCGAGGAATTGGCGCAGTGAGAAAACGGCGAATGGCCGGCGATGGCGGGTATCCCGACCTAACTCTTTCCCGCTTGCAAAGAATTTAGGGTTGGGGACGGCTGGCGCTGTTGCGGTTCGGGCGACGTCTAGCGGCGGTCCGCTGCCTCGGGCGCCGATGGCGGGCGCAGGTGGTGGCCGAGATAGAGCGGCAATTGCAGCGCCGGTCGGCCGGCATGCAGAAGCATAGCCGGCGGCAGTACCGCGATCGACGTGAACAGTGCATCAAAGCGAGCGGCGATCTCGGCCGGCGTTGTTCGCGGTGCGATGATCAGCACGTCAAACCCGGCATAATTGGCGAGCGGGGCGGTGATGCCGTATTCGTGCGGCTCGGCGCACAGGCACAAGACCGGCAGCCGGCCGCCCAGCGCGTAATCGATCTTGCCGGCATCAAGCCAGCGTGTCGCCGCGACGGCCAGCCGCGGCCGATCGAAGAGGCCGCGTGCGGCGAGCGTGGCAGGCAGCGAGGTCCAATCGACGATCGCCATGGTCGGGTCCTGCTTCGCGCGGAAAAACGGCATTGCCGCGAGCCAGTCGAACCGCACCGCGCTGACAAACAGCCCGGCGCCGAGCATGACGAACGCGGCGGTCGCGATGACCACTCTCCTGACCCAAACGCTGCCGGGCCAGTGGCGGGCGATTGCTTTGCCGAGCAGCGGCACCAGCATCAGATAGCCGGGTGCAGTCCAGTGAAACAGGATGTGGCTCCACAGCGCGATCACTGTGAAAAACACGATCGGCGGGGCGGCGAGGCAAACCAGCAACCAGCGCCTTGGTTCGGCGGCTCCGCGGCGCAGCGCGGCAACGCCGCAAAGGATCAGCCCCAGCCAGATCCACGGCAAAAAATAGACCGCGGCACCGCCGAGCGCCGCCAATGGTCCGAACGGGTAGAAATGGCCGCCAGCGCGTTCGCCTTGAAACAGCAGCGAGACCCAGCCGTGCCGCGCGTTCCAATAGAGCACCGGCGAAAACACGATCAGCGCAGCCGCCCCGGCGATATAGGGCTGCGGCCGGGTTAACCAGCGGCGGCTCACCGGCTCGGTCGACAAGAACAACAACGCACCGGCGATCGTCAGCGCCGCCGAGTATTTCGAGGACAGCGCCAAGCCAGCGCAAATCCCGGTCGCCAGCCACCAGCCCCAGGCGCCCCGTCCCGCTGCCGGCAACGCCCGGATCAGGCAGCCGACGGCAGCCAGCAGTGCCGCCATCAATGGTCCGTCGGGCAGGACCCAGGTGGCCGAGGTCAGGCCCAGAACCGGGGCGGCATTCAGCACCGCCGCCGCCCACAACCCCGCCCACTCGTCAAAGAGTGCTGCCGTTAGCTGGTACATCAGCCAGGTTGACAGCGCGAACAGCCCGATAAAGGGCAGCCGCACCGCGATCGCACCATCATTGCCGGCGATCCGCGCCGCCCCCCAGGCAAGCCACCACGCAATCGGCGGATGATCGAAATAGCTGAGCTGCCATTGCCGCCCAGCCGCGACCATGTAGCTCTCGTCGATGCCAAGCCCGAGCGAGGCGGCAAACCCGAGCCGCAGCACGAAGCTGCCAAGGATCAGCAAGGCCAGCGCGCCGACCGGCGTCCGCAACCATAGCGCGCGGGGGGTGCGCCCGCGAGCCCGTGTTATGTCAGAGTGGCCTTCGCGCGGGATCATCGGGGCGATGCTGTCGGCCCATCAGCAATCTGGCGGCCGGCCGAGCTGTCGGGCGGCGGGGCAGTAAGGAGGCAATAGAAAGGACGGCGAGGTTGACCTATCGCCGCCCGCGAAAGATAGCGTGAAGGACGCCCATTGCGCTGGATCGGCGATGTGCGTCCTGTCGTGGCGGTCTCGACACAGCGTCGGCGCCGAGCCGAATCTACTCAGCGCCGCTGCCCGGCTAATCGCGCAATTCGGGGACAATCCAGAAAGGCTTCTGACCGCGGGCGACGCGCTCGAAATTGTCAAAGGCGTTGCGCCACCGCTTCCAGTGATTGTCCCAGGTCGGGCCGGCGCCGTGCGGGCTGAAGATCGCGTTTTTACAGGTGAACAGCTCATGATCGGGCTTTGGCGGCTCCTCGACCATGACGTCGAGACCGGCACCCAGTATCTTTTCGTCGCGCAACGCATTGTAGAGCGCTTTTTCGTCGACCACCGGACCGCGGCATGTATTGATCAGGATGGCGGTCGGCTTCATCATTGCCAGCTCGCGTTCGCCGATCAGATTGTGCGTCGATTTGTCGAGCGGCACGTGCAATGTCACGATATCGGAGATCTTCAACAGTTCGGTGAACAGTGCAAACCGGACGCCGAGCGCATCTTCCTGGTCGGTCGTCAGCCGGTTAATATCATAATACTTGATCTGCATGTCGAAGGCGCGAGCGCGGCGCGCTACCTTTTTACCGATATTGCCGAGGCCGATAATGCCAAGGGTCTTGTCTTCGATCTCGTAGAGCTTGGTCGAATTGAAATCGTTGCCGCGCCAGCGGCCGGACACGACCCCTTCGTGCTGCCAGATCAGTTTGCGGCAGACCGCCAGCATCAGCATCATTGCGTGCTCGGCGACCGCGGTCGAATTGGCGCCGCCATTGTTGCAGATCGGCACGCCCGCCGCCCGCGCGGCTTCGAGGTCGTAGGTATTGTAGCCGGCGCTCAATGTCTGAACGATGCGCAGCTTTGGCGCCCGCTGGTAAAAATCCGGTCCATGCGGGAATTGGCCGCCGCCGATATAATATTCGGTATCGCGCAAGAGGTCCCAGAATTCGGGCCGTCCATGCGGGGCCATCGCAAGTTCCCAGCCGGGTGATAAAAGATCATAGGCGATCTGCAGGGTTTCATCGGAATGGGTGGCCGGGGTTAGTATGCGCGGCATCTGCGTCTCCTCTTGGGGATTGTCACGGGTGGTTGCTCCGGAAGCGCTATCGTAGCGACACGCGGCATCCCCGCGAAAGCGCAAAAAGCCCGCGGCCTCGCCGATTGCCGCCGCCGAGCGCCTTGGCCAGGCTGGCGGCGTTCACAGCGACTTCGCCACCTGAACCTGCCGCGCGAGACCGACTGGGCATCGACGATCTTCCCGTTCTTCAGTTTAAAGCCCGACAGGAAGCAGCGTGTCGCGGCCGGGCGCGCCCGGATCGCGGGGGCGGAATAAGCGCTGGCCCCGCCCTCGCCCGCGCCCCATATTCACTTGATGACGACCTTTGTGACGATCCTGCTGGTGCTGGCGCTTGCCGGCGTGTTGGGGGTGTTGCTGGTCGGTGTCGCGACGATGCTGCGCGGCGGCAACCCGCGCCGCTCCAACAAATTGATGCAGGCGCGCGTGATCATGCAGGGTGTGGCGCTGTTGCTGCTGGCGATTTTGATGTTGCTCGGCCGCCGCTGACGGGCAGGAGCGGATTATGGTGCGGCTGACCCGGATCTACACGCGCGGCGGCGACAACGGCGAGACATCGCTCGGCGACGGCTCGCGAGTTCCAAAACACGGGCTGCGGGTCGCAGCCTATGGCACGGTCGATGAGGCCAATGCCGCAATCGGCGTCGTCCGGCTGCATGCCGACCCGGAGGCCGAGGCCATGCTTGGCCAGATCCAGAACGATCTCTTCGACCTCGGCGCCGATCTGTGCACGCCCGAAGGCGGCCGCCGCGCCGCCGGCGCATTGCGTGTCTCGAAGCATCAGGTCGAGCGCCTCGAACACGAAATCGATGCGATGAATGCCAGTCTGCGGCCGCTTGACTCGTTTATCCTGCCGGGCGGCAGCCCCGCCGCCGCTCACCTTCACCTGGCGCGGACCATTACCCGGCGGGCGGAGCGGCTGGTCAGCGAACTGGCGCAGTCCGAGCCGGTCAATCCCGAGGCCCTCAAATATCTCAATCGCCTGTCCGATCATCTGTTTGTCCTCGGCCGCCGGCTGAACGACAACGGCGCCCGCGATCTGCTGTGGGTCCCGGGCGCCAATCGCTGAACCGATACCGCCAGCGGCGGCCGGGCGATCCAGCCCGTGCAACCCGGCCGGTCGGCCGACGTTAGCGCCTCAGTTCGGTCCCGTCTGATCGCGAGCCGACACGACCGCATCCGATAGCAATTTTCCAGGAGCCGCCGATGCGCTGTGCCTGAAGAGGGATCGGGACGTGGATACCTTGTTGCAGCAACCGAAACCGGCAAGAACCGACGCCATCGGCACGACATCGGGACGTCAGAGGATCGTCGTGATCGGCGCCGGGTTTGGCGGGCTGACCGCAGCCGAACATCTCGCCCGCGTCAATGCCGAGGTGATCGTCATCGATCGCCGCAACCATCATCTGTTTCAACCGCTGCTGTACCAGGTCGCGACGGCTGCATTGTCCCCGGCCGACATCGCCGGTCCGATCCGCGGCATTCTCGGGCCAAAACAAAATACCCGGGTGATCCTCGGCACGGTCACCGGCATCGATGTCGCCGGCCGTGCGGTGCTGCTCAGCGGCCGCCGAATTGCTTACGACCAGTTGGTGATCGCGACCGGAGCCCGCGACTCCTATTTCGGCCATGACGAATGGGCAAGATTCGCGATGCCGTTAAAGAATATCGAGGAGGCGACGGCGATGCGGCGCCGTATCCTGGTTGCCTTCGAACACGCCGAGGACAGCGATGACGAAGCCGAGCGGCGGCGGCTGTTGACGTTTGTCATCATCGGCGGCGGCCCGACCGGCGTCGAACTGGCCGGAGCGCTGGCTGAACTCGCCAAGGCAGCGCTGGCACGCGATTTTCGCCGCATCGATCCGACCACGTCGCGGATCGTGCTGGTCGAAGCCGGCCCGCGTCTGCTGGCGAGCTTTCCGCCGCAGCTGTCGGCGGTCGCGGCTAAAGCGCTGCAAGGGCTTGGTGTCGAGGTTCGGCTCGGCGTCGGGGTCACGAACTGCGATGCCGAGGGTGCGGTTCTCGGCGACGAGCGGATCGAAAGCCGCACCTTGATCTGGGCCGCCGGGGTCGCGGCCTCGGCGGCAGCGGATTGGCTTGGCGTCAAACCCGGTCATGGCGGGCGCGTGCCGGTCGGCAGCGATCTGACCTTGCCCGGACATCCGGAGATCTTTGTCGTCGGCGACACCGCCGAGATCGCCGGCATGCCGTTGCCGGGTGTGGCGCCGGTGGCAAAGCAGCAGGGCGCCTATGTCGCCCGGGTGATCCGCTCGCGGCTGACCGGGACGCCGCCGCCCGAGCCCTTCCGGTACCGCAACTACGGCAATCTCGCGACGATCGGGCGCAAGCAGGCGGTCGTCGATCTCGGCTGGATGCGGCTGACCGGCCGGATCGCATGGCTGATCTGGACGGCGGCGCATATCTACTATCTGATCGGGTTCCGCAATCGCATGGCGATCGCGATCGACTGGCTGTGGTCATACCTGACCTATCAGCGCGGCGCTCGGCTGATCACCGGCGAGTACATGTAGCGGTTCCCGGTTCCGGGACTACGGCAACAGCCGCATGTCGATGTGAGGCACGCCGAAATCGTCATAGGGGGTGCCGATTTCGCCAAAGCCAAAGCTGCGGTAGAACGGCACGAGATAAAGCTGGGCGCTGAGCCCGATCGCCCGCTCGGCATGATGATCACGGCAAAACGACAGGGCGTCTGCCATCAGTCGCCGGCCAAGGCCATTTCCGCGCCACCTGGCGGCGACCGCGACCCGGCCGATCCGAGCCGGCGATATGGCATCGGCGGGCGGCAACAGCCGAAGACAGCCGGCGAGCGTGCCCTCGGCGGCCAACAGCAGATGCAAGGCCGACTTGTCGAGACCGTCGAGATCGGGATAGGCCGAATGCTGCTCGACGACAAAGATCTGCTGCCGCAAGCGCAGCAATTCGTACAGCGCGGACACCGTCAGATCGTCAAAGCGCCGCCATTCGGTGGTGATCCCGGGCACAATCTTTGGCAAGGTGGCGGTCGTCTCAGCTGTGGAGGGCATCGTCATGCAACCGCGCGATTATGGACCCTTTCCCTATGTTCCGATCAAGGATCGGCCAAAGCTGACCTGGCCAGGCGGCGCCCGGGTCGCGGTGTGGATCATCCCCAATATAGAGTTCTTCCCGCTGACCCGCGGCATCGCACCACAGCCGGGGGCGCCGGCCGGGAACCCGCCATCGGTGCGCGCCTGGGCGCAGCGCGACTATGGCAATCGGGTCGGCATCTGGCGGATCATGGATGTGCTCAGCAAGCACGGGATCCGCGCCAGCCCGACGCTCAACAGCGATATCTGCGATCATCACCCGCAGATCGTCCGCGCCGCGATCGATCTCGGTTGGGAAATCCTCGGCCATAACCAGACGAACAGCGTGTGGCTCGACGCGCTGGGCCCCGAGGAAGAGCGCGAAACGATTCATCGCACGCTGTCGCGGATCGCCGAGATGACCGGCAAAAAGCCGCTGGGCTGGCTCGGCAGCGGGCTCGCCGAGACCTGGCATACGCTCGATTTCCTCGCCGATGAGGGCTGCCTTTATGTCGCCGACTGGGTCAATGACGACCAGCCATACATGATGGACATCGGCGGCCGGCCCTTGGTCTCGATCCCGTATTCCTATGAGATCAACGATGCGCCCTTTATCAACACCCGCTTGGGCACGATCGACGAGTTCGAAACCGCGATCCGCCGGCAGTTCGACACGCTCTATGCCGAAGGTGTGGAATCCGGACGGGTCATGGCGATCTGCCTTCACCCCTACCTGATCGGCGTGCCGCATCGCATCGGCGGGCTTGATGCCGCGCTCGGCTATATCCGCAGCCATGACGGCGTGTGGTTTGCCACTGGCGAGGAGATCGTGCGCCACTGGCTGCAATCCGGCGCCACCTTCTGACCAATTGGGCGTGACGACTGTTGCGATCGAACTCGGCCCGGCAGCAGGATTCAGCACGATCTATATATGCCCGAACAGGGCGGCGATGGCGAAGAGGACGCCGCTGATGCCGAACAGGATCAGCGGGTTGAGCTTTGGCCAGCGCAGCAAAATCACAGTCGCCACCGCCGCCGCGGTCCACACCGCAGCACCACCCGCTGCCTGTAACACCGCCAGCCCCCCCGCCAGGACCAGCCCGGCAGCAATCGGCGCCAGTCCCTGTTCGATGGCGCCATGCCACAGCGAGCCGCGCCATCGTCCCCACACGCGAGAGACACCAAACACGAGGAGCGACGAAGGCAAGTAAAGTGCGATGGTCGCGGTCAACGCGCCGCCCCAGCCCGCGACCTTCCACCCGATCAATGTCGACAGCATCGTGCCGGGCCCGGGGGCCGCGCGCGAGATGGCAAACAGATCGGCAAATTCGCGATGCGTCGTCCAATGGTGGACCGCGACTGCTTGATGCTCGATTTCAGCCAACAGCGACGCGCCGCCGCCGATCGAAAACAGCGACAGCGGTCCAAAGACCAGGATCAACGCCAGCAGACTGCGCCAGTCCCCGGGCATCTCAGCCGTGCCCCGGCCGCAGCAGCGCCAGCCCGATCCCGACCGGCGCCAGGCACAAGATGACCGGCAGCATCGGCCAGCGCAGCACGCCGACCGAAATGACGGTTGCGATCGTGATCATCAGCTGCCCGATCTGGGCGCGACCGCGCGGCACCAATACCAGCCCGGTCGCAAAAGTCAGCCCGATCGCCGCCCCGGCAACCCCGTCGAGAAAAGCATGCGCCATCGAGCTGCCGGCGATATGGGCAAAACCTGCCGCCAATCCGATGACGATGAACAGCGGTCCCGACAGCAGCCCCAGCACCGCGACGATCGCCCCCCGGCCGCCCTGAAGGCGCTGGCCGACCTGCACGGTAAGATTGACGCCGGCCGAACCGGGCACCACGCGACTCAGCCCGACCGCCGCGAGATAGGCCTGGTCGTCGATCCAATGTCGGCGCTGCACCATGGCGCGATAGAGCCAGGCTGCGGTACCGCCGCCAAAGCTGGTCACGCCGAGCCGGAAGAACGCCGCGAACATCGCCGCGAGACTGACCGGCGCGGCCCCGGATGCGCCTTGCTGGCTGATCTCGGCCATTTTTCACCTTGCGCGAAACGCCGCGCCAGCGCCCGAAGCGGGTTCTTGAGCTTTGTCTGGCGACTACCGGGGAGTGGGCCTCGTCATCTGTCCCCGCCCGGCTTTTCCCGCATGCGGGGAGGGGCGGGGTAGGGACGCCGATGGCCCGGCGGTGACGGGCTTCAGAACTGGTCTTGGTCGCGGCACCGATATCGACGGCGGCTCATTGCACCTGTTGCTTGAGTTTGGCACAGCGGTCGAGGATCGGCAGGATCTCGTCGGCGCCGGCCGCCGGCAGAGTAAAATTGACCCTGACGGCGCCGAGATCGCGCAACCAGTTGAGTTTATCGGCGTCCTCGGGCGCGCCGCCGATCGTCACCGGCAATGATGCGGGGTCGCGCCCGGCATCGAGCGCCATCTGACGAAAGCGCGGCATGTATTCCGCGGGATCGCCGCTGCTGGCGTTTGGATACCAGCCATCGCCATACCGCACCGCGCGCCGCGCCGCGTATGGAAACGCGCCGCCAAGGATGATCGGCGGCCATGGCTTTTGCAGCGGCTTTGGCCAGGTCATCATCGGCGTGACCTTGACGATCTCGCCGTTGTATTCCGCCGTGGACTTGGTCCAGATCTCCTTCATGGCCTCGATCTGCTCGCGCATTTTTTGCATGCGGGTGGCAAAGACGGTGCCGTGGCTTTCGATCTCTTCCCGGTTCCAGCCGCCACCAATCCCGAACAGAAACCGACCGCCCGAGACCTGGTCGATCGAGGCGACGAGTTTTGCCGTCTGGATCGTGTCGCGCTGGATCACCAGACAGATGCCGGTCGCGATTTTGAGGTTCTTGGTCGCTGCCGCTGCCGCAGCCAGCGTCACAAAAGGGTCCATCACATCGTAATAGCGCTTGGCGAGTTCGCCGCCGCCGGGTGCGGGCGTTTTTCGCGGCACCGGGATATGCGAATGCTCGGCTGCCCACAGCGAATCGAAGCCGCGCTCTTCAAGCGCAACGGCCAGTTCGGCCGGGGTGATCGAATAATCGGTAAAAAAGATCGATGCGCCGAATTCCATGGCTGCGTCCCCGCTAATTGGCCTTGGCGAACGATCCTAAGTTGCGCGGTGCGCGCTCGCAAGCAGCACGGCCCGCGGACGATCATTCCGGTACGCCCACGTGATGCCCGCGGCCGCGATGGTCGCCGGCACTCTTGCTTCACCCGCGACTTCGTCCCCAAAGCAGCCTGGTCCAGACCGTGGCGCGGCGCGGGTCCCGGTAACCCCGTGCTTCAGCCGGTCCCTTCGACCAGGATCACGCGGGCGGTCGAATTCGCCTGTCGGATCGTCAATGCCTGCTGGTACTCGTCGGAGTGGTACCAGCGTCGCGCGGTGTCGGCGTCGGGGAATTCGATGACGACGATCCGGTCCGGGTCGGCATCGCCTTCAAGCAGTTCGGCGCTGCCGCCGCGGACGATAAACCGGCCGCCAAATCGCGCGATGCTGGCCGCGGCGAGCGGGCGGTACGGCTCGTAGCCGGCGGGGTTGGTCACCTTGACATCGGCAATGACGTAAGCGGGCATCGGTTTTCCTCTCGTCAGCGGCATCATCGTCTCGATCACACTCTAACACGTCGCGCCAGGAGCCCATCCGCTTGCCGCAGTCTGAGGCGCCCCCACATGCTGCGGCGTGCGTCCGCACAGAGAGAGGTGACCCGTGAGCGCCGGATACGACTTTCCTTGGCCCACCGATCATTGCGTCACTCCCGACCCTGCAGTGTTCCCCGAGGTGTACGAGGGAGTGCTGTGGCGTCGTATCCTCGCCTACATGGTCGATCTGGTGTGCATCGCGATCATCGCGGTCGGGGCGTGGGTGGTCTTTGCGGTGCTGACGGTCGTGAGCCTGGGGCTGTTGGGACCGCTGCTGTGGTTTCTCTTTGGGCTCGTCCCGCTGGCCTATCACACCCTACTGTTGAGCGGTCCGCGGTCGGCGACGTTCGGCATGCGCTGCTTTGACCTCGAATTGCGGTCGGTGACCGGGGCGCGGCCGAGCTTTGGGCAAGCGCTGATCCAGACCGCGCTGTTTTATGCAACCGTCGGCCTGACCGGCTCGCTGATCCTGCTGGTCGCCCTGTTCAACCGCCGCGGGCGGACATTGCACGATTTTCTCGCCGGCACGGTCATGATCCGGACTCTGCCGGCGCCATGACCGTGTGAGGGAGTGGCCGGCCTCGTGTCTCCGGCAGAAATGGCGCGACAAAGACGCCGAGAACAAAGAACAAGCCGACGATGGTCGCCGCCGGGCCATAGCCGCCGAGCGCGACAATCAGGGTTCCAGCGATCAACGGCCCGATGCAAGAGATCCAGCGCGGTGCGTTGAAGCAGAACGCCACCGCGGTGCCGCGCATCCTGGTTGGAAACAGCTCGGGCAGCCAGATCGGCGCCCATGACCAGATCCCGCCGGTGAAAAAGCCGAACACGGTGACGGTAACGAGCAAGGCCGGCATGCCCTTGGCCCACATGTATACGACCGGGGTCAGGATCAGGCACATCGCGTACCACAGCATTGTTGTCGGCTTGCGGCCGATCCAGTCGGCGAGAAAGCCAAGGCCGACAAAACCAAAGATCGAAGCGCCGGTGCTGACCAGCCCGGCGATCGCGGAATAGTAAGGTGCCGACATCCCGGCCCTGGCGGCGACGGTGCCGACATAAGTCGGGATGAACGTGGCAACCCCCCAGAAGCCGAACGTCACCGAAAACATCATCAGAAACGCGGCGATCAGCCGCCAGCGGACAGACCGGTCGAGAAACATGTCGGTGACCGTAAAGCGGGTCAGCGCCGCCGCTTCGCCATCGAGTACAGCACCGCTGCGCCGCTGCGCCCGGGCCGTCCGACGGCGCTCGTTGGCGTCTTCCCAGCGCTGCGACTCCGGCATTCCGCGCCAGATCCACAGCACCAGCAGCGCCGGCAGAATCCCGACCAGATACATCAGCCGCCAGGAGTGCGGCCC
>Ga0335075_10007880_pt1 | contig 16357 bp, 13 predicted proteins | sample Lox_Sample_24_FD_206723 | JGI IMG/M metagenome (GOLD analysis project Ga0335075, IMG submission 206723) | Soil microbial communities from Loxahatchee National Wildlife Refuge, Florida, United States - Lox_Sample_2.4 | ecosystem: Environmental > Terrestrial > Soil > Wetlands | place: USA... | reverse complement strand
TCCGCTGTCGCCAGCCCCGTCCGGCCGGGCAGGCGGTGCCGACCAGCGCGCGCAGAGTCATCGCCCGCCTGTAGTAAAGATGGGCGTCGTGCTCCCAGGTGTAGCCGATGCCGCCGAGCACCTGGATGCATTCGTGCGCGCAGGACACCGCGGCATCAGCCGCTAGCGACGCGGCGGCCGCCACCGCGAAGTCGTGACCGGTGCCTTCCTGCCCGGCGCTCTCGTGCCCGGCGTTCTCCGCGCCCGCGTCCGCCGCTTCGTCCATCGCCCTGGCCGCGTCCCAGACCACGGCTGCAGCCTGCTCGGCGGCGACCAGCATCCGCGCGCACCGGTGCTTGACCGCCTGGAACTGGCCGATCGGGCGACCGAACTGGTGTCGCAGTTTTGCATAGTCGGCTGCAGTACTGACGGCCCAGCTGGCGATTCCGATGGCCTCCGCGCAGAAGATGACGGCGGCCAGGTTCGCCACAGTGCCAGGCGCCAGCGTTAGCTGACGGTCCGCGGGGACGACGACCCCGTCCGCGGTCACCCTGCCCATCCGGCGTGTCAGGTCGAGGCTGGCGTCGGTAGTGATGTCCAGCTCATCGGCGTCCACGGCGACCCAGACCGTGCTTCCCTGGCCGGTGCTTCCCTGGCCGGTGCTTCTCTCGAGCGGGCCAGCCTCGTCCGGGCCAGGCTCGTCCGGGCCAGGCTCGATCGGGCCGGCCGCCAGCCGGGCCGGCAGGATGACCAGGTCCGCGCCAGGCGCGCCGAGGACACAGTTCACGCTGCCGGTGATAACCAGGTCCTGGCCCGGTCCGCCGGCGGCCTGAATGCCGGCAGTGAGTGCGACGGCCCCGTTCCCGGTCCCTTGTGCCAGAGACGAGAGCACTTTGCCGGACAGGCCGGCTGACGCCAGTATTGCTGCCGTCAGCACCGTCGGCACGAAGTCGCCGGGGACAAGGGCGTGGCCGAGTTCCTCCGCCGCGATAGCCAGCTCGGTCAGCCCAGCGCCCTGGCCGCCATCGGTCTCGGGCAGGTGCAGGCCGAGCACGCCGAGTTCGGCAAGTCCGGGCCGGATCGTATCCCGGTAGAAAGCAGCGCCGCTGTCATCGCCATCGGCTGCCGCCCGTACTGCTGACGACGGGCAGGTGCGCGCCGCCCAGGAGCGGACGGAGTCGGCGAGCTGAGCATGGTCCTCACTGAGGGCAAGTGCCATCGATCCACCTCGTCCGCTAGAACCGGCTAGGTATCGCCCGCATTCTAGAATGCGATTCGGTTTCCGGCCAGAGGTCAAGGTCAGGCTAACGGCTGCCAGGTCGGGCTCGTACTGTAGCGATGGGCAATGCATCGCGTTGCGTTATAGCGGCAAGCGCTATAGAGTGCTGTCGACGGACGGCGACCACGCACCGTGCCACGGCGGCCATCAGGGGAGCGATATGACGAGCCGACTCGACAGGTGGGCTGACCCGCCTCTGCTCGTGCTGGCCAGCCTGGCCGACGAGCCCAAGCATGGCTATGCGATCACCCAGGATGTCGCCGAGAGCATGGGCGTCACCCTTGGCGCCGGGACGTTGTACGCGGTGATCTCGCGACTTGAGGCGCAGGGCCTGATCGAGCCGCTTGACGCGGTGGACCGACGGCGGCCGTACCGGATCACCGCAGCTGGCGCCGAGGCGCTGGCTCAGCAGTCCAGCCGGATGAGCAGCGTCGCCTCGCTGGCTCAGGCCCGGCTTCGCAGCCGGCTCGGGACGGCGGGAGCGTGACCGGGATGGGCGCACCACCAGTGCTGCGGCCCGGTAGTGCCAGGCTCGCGCGGGCCGCGCTGCGGCTGTACCCGCCCGCCTGGCGGGCGCGGTACGGAGCAGAGGTTCTTGCCCTGCTCGATGACACCGGCGGCGGCGTGCCGGCCGCGCTTGGGCTGGCCTGGCGCGCGCTTCCTGCCTGGATCTGGCCGCCGCGCCAGTTGCATGACCAGGACGCTCGGATGCGCGCCTCGCTGGGCACCGTGCTGTTGTCCGGGGCCATGCTGGCCGGGGTAGACCTGGTGTTCGCGCAGCTCACTCAGTTCCAGGGATTCCGGGCTCACGGCAGCCCGGTAGTGATCGGCTCGTACGCGATCTTCGATGCGGCGATGGCTGTCTGCGCACTTGCGGCAGCCGGTGGCGGCCTGCCGCTCTGGCTGGTGATGCTGCGCCGTGCCCGGCGCGAGCACCGCGCCCGCGAGACTGCTTACCTGATGCTTCCCGTCGTCGCTCCCGCCGCGTACCTGGCGACGGTCGCGGCGGTCGCCCGGGTGCTGGGCGGCCCTGACGGCGTCAGCGCTGGAGTCTTCTTCGCGGTGACGCTGCTGGGCTTTGGCGCGGCAGCGGCAGCGTGTGCCGGGCCCGTCCTGGCGATGCGGCGGCTGCGCCCGCGCGGCCCGGCAGTCCAGCTGGCCGTGCGGGCCGCCGGAGTGGCGACGGCGGCCATCGTGGTGGCCGCCGCAGCCAGTGCGACCGCGCTCACCGGACTGTGTCTGTGGGCTCGCGGCTTCGCCGGCTACCACAGCGGAGCCGTGCTTAGCGGCTATCTGGCAGTGGTTGCCGGGCTGGCGATGACCGCCACTGTCAGTGCGCGGCGCGGCAGCCGCGCAGCTCGGTCCCGCTAGCCCGACGGGCCAGAGAGTTTGCCGTCGCGGCCAGACTGGTCGCGACTGCGGTTGGCGGCGACTGCGCCAGCCGCGTTCAGCGGGCCGCGATCGGCCCCCGTCGGCGCCAGATCTGCGGGCAGTCGGTACGGTGCGGCCGTTCCCGTCACCGGCGATCCGGCGTCTCAAGCTAGTCGCAGCTGCGTCTCACCAGGATGACATGCGGCGATCTGCGCTGATAGAACACTGGTCTGTACCGTTAGCCGGCGACTGGCTCTCGTCTGCGCCGGCTAAGCGGGCGTCTGGGCGAGACTGTCAGCAACGACGAGCCTGTTCTCCGGCCAGTGCTCAGCCGATAGCGGCCGGTGGAGCGGAGGGGGCTCCGCCGACCGCTATCTGCTGGCGCGTCCCTGTTAGTGATCTCCGCCGCCCAAATCAGCCGTCAACGGACATGGTGACTTGCCTAACGCCGTTGGGTAGCATTAAGTTACTCGCCAGTACTACCGGCGGGTAGCACCGGCGGCGGACGTGGCAGGGAGCATGCATGGGGCACTTCAAGAGCAACCTCAGGGACATCGAGTTCAACCTGTTCGAGGTGCTCAGGCGGCAGGACCTGCTTGGCGTAGCGCCGTTCGGCGAGGTGGACGAGGAGACCGCGCGCGGCATCCTGGACGAAGTCAACCGGCTGGCTGAAGGCCCGATCTCCGCGTCGTACGCCGACGCCGACAGGAACCCGCCGGTATTCGACGCGGCTACTCACTCGGTAACGATGCCCGAGGAGTTCAGGAAGTCTTATCAGGCCTTCGTCGACGCTGAGTGGTTCCGGCTCGAACTGCCGGCCGAACTCGGCGGCACGACCGTCCCTCGCTCGCTGAACTGGTCAGTCGCCGAACTGGTGCTGGGCGCGAACCCGGCTATCTGGATGTACTCGACCATGGGCACGTTCTCGCGCGCGCTCTGGGAGCTGGGCACGCCCGCCCAGAAGAAGGTCGCCGAGCAGGCGGTCGCGGGCCGCTGGACATACACGATGGTGCTGACCGAGCCAGACGCGGGCTCGGACGTCGGCGCAGGCCGGGCGAAGGCCGTTCAGCAGCCTGACGGCACCTGGCACCTTGAGGGCGTCAAGCGCTTCATCACCAGCGCAGAGCACGACCTGGCAGACAACATCCTGCACATCGTGCTGGCCAGGCCGGAGGGTGCCGGGCCCGGCACCAAAGGCCTGTCGATGTTCCTGGTTCCGAAGTTCCTGATTAACCGCGACGGCTCCCTCGGCGAGCGCAACGGCGTGCACGTGACCAACGTCGAGCACAAGATGGGGCTCAAGGCGTCCACGACCTGTGAGCTGACATTCGGTGCCTCCAGGCCGGCTGTCGGCACGCTGATCGGCGACGTGCACGACGGCATCCGGCAGATGTTCATGATCATCGAGTCCGCCCGGATGATGGTCGGCACGAAGGCGATCGCTGCCCTGTCGACCGGCTACCTGAACGCACTCGACTACGCCAAGACCCGGGTGCAGGGCGCTGACCTGACCGAGACGAACAACAAGGCGGCTCCGCGCGTCACGATCATGAAGCACCCGGACGTCAGGCGCAGCCTGTTGCTGCAGAAGTCCTACGCCGAAGGCATGCGGGCACTCGTGCTCTACACAGCTAGCCAGCAGGACGCGGTGCAGCTTGCCGCGGCCAGAGGCGAGCGGGATGAGCCGGCCGCCGCGCTCAACGACCTGCTATTGCCCGTGGTCAAGGGAGTCGGCTCAGAGCGAGGCTACGAGCAGCTGGCTCAGTCGCTGCAGACCCTGGGCGGCTCGGGCTACCTGCAGGACTACCCGATCGAGCAGTACATCAGGGACTCCAAGATCGACAGCCTGTACGAGGGCACCACCGCGATCCAGGGCATGGACCTGTACTTCCGCAAGATCGTTCGCAATCAGGGCGCCGCACTGACCGCGCTGCTCGGCCAGATCCGCGAGTTCGTCGCGGCCGACAACGGCAACGGCCGACTGAAGAAGGAGCGGGCAGCCGTGGGACGGGCGGCCGACAACGTCGAGGCGATCGTCTCGGTGATGCATGGCTATCTGGGCAGCAGCCTGGAGCAGGCGCCGGAGATCTACCGGGTCGGCCTCAACACCACCCGGTTGCTGCTTGCGCTCGGCGACCTGGTGATCGGCTGGCTGCTCGGCCGCCAGGCGGAGGTCGCGCTAGCCAAGCTCGATGAGGGTGGCCTTGCCGCCAGTGAGCAGGCCTTTTACCAGGGCAAGGTGGCAGGCGCGGCGTTCTTCGCCGCGACCGTGCTGCCGCGGCTCGCGGCAGAGCGAGAGATCGTTGAGGCCACCTCGCTCGACCCGATGGAGCTCTCCGAAGACGCCTTCTGACGGCAGTGGCGAGATTGCGTTCGGTATCGAGGCACTTAGCATTGGTTAGCGTCGTCGCAGACCGCGCATAATGGCAAATAAGGTCACGCGGAAGCGCTCGAACGAATGCTAAGTCGCCAGAAGCGGACTGCCGCGGGGCAGTTTGACCGGAATGCGTCGTGCCCGTCATCCCGCCGCGGCCGCTGTTGGTCCGTTCATTAGCGCTCAGCGCCGATGCCCGGTACTCAGATCTCGTACTGGATCGACGCCCGGCTCTTGGTGTGCGGCCCGCTCAGCCTGCTGATGATGTCCTGGTGCTCGGCGTTGCTCCGGTAGGCGAGATAGGACTCGGCGTCGTCGAAGTCGGCGACCACGGCGAAATCAAAGTTGCCCTCGATGATTCCCGCGTCCGGGCCAGCGTGATAGGAGCGCAGTCCGGCCAGCCTGGGCGCCAGCGCGGTCAGCTCGCTAGCAAGCTGCTCCTCCATCTCGTCGGTCATCCCCTCGTCCCAGGTGAACAGCGCAACGTGCCTGATCATCAGGCTCCTCTCTCGGTGCAGCTCACGACCAGGCCAGCATGCGCAGCGGATCGGTCAGCATCGCGCCGACGTCACGCAGCACCGCGGAGCCCAGGTCGCCGTCGACCAGCCGGTGATCGAAGGACAGCGCGAGCGTGCAAACCTTGCGCACCGCCAGCTGCCCGTCCACCACCCACGGAGCGTCCTTTACCTGGCCGAACGCCAGTATCGCTGCCTCGCCCGCGGGCAGGATCGGGGTCCCGGTGTCGATGCCGAAAACGCCCACGTTGGTGATGCTGATGGTGCCGCCGGACAGGTCTGCCGGCGTGGCCTTGCCCGCCCGAGCCGTCTCTGCCAGCTGTGCCAGCGCCCTGGCCAGTTCCGGCAGCGTGAGGGCGTGCGCGTCCTTGACGTTGGGCACGACCAGCCCGCGGTCGGTTGCTGCCGCGATGCCCAGATTTACGTAGTGCTTGACCACGATCTCCTGCGCAGCCTCGTCCCAGCTCGAGTTGATCATCGGGTGCCGGCCGGCCGCCACGATGAGGGCGCGCGCGACCAGCAACAGCGGCGACACCCTCAGGTCTGCGAACTCCGGCATCGCCCGCAACCTCGTGGTCGCTGCCATCGTCTCGCTGATGTCGATCTGCAGGAACTCCGTCACATGCGGCGCCGTGAACGCACTGGACGTCACTGCGGCAGCGGTGTGCTTGCGCACGCCCCTGATCGCTATGCGCTCCTCGCGCGACGCTGGCGCTTGACGACCATCACCAAGAGCAAAACCTTGACCGGGAACGCGCGCGGCCTGGGTCAGTGTTGCCGCTTGCTGGACGTCGTCCCTGGTGATGGACCCGCCTGGCCCGGTGCCGGTCAGGCCGGAGAGATCGACGCCGAGATCGCGCGCCATCTTGCGTACCGGTGGTTTGGCCAGCGCGGCACCACCCCCGGAGCCGTTGGCAGCCGGCCCGCTTGGAACCGGCCCGCTTGGAACCGGCCCGCTTGGAACCGGCCCGCTTGGAACCGGCCCGCTTGGAACCGGCACAGTGACCGGCGGCGGGCTGACCGCGGCCGGGCTGGCGGCTGGGGCGCCGGTTGTTCTGGCGTTCCCGGTTTGACTGGCGTTCCCGCCTTGATTGGGGGTGGTCTTTCTGGCGCGGCGGGTGGTGCTGCCGAGCTTGACGCCGTAGCCAACCAGGACTGCCTGCCGTTCAGCCTTCGGCGCCGGGCTGCCGATCATCCCTGGCTCCGAAGCCCCTTCCACCGGCGGCGCGGGGACCATGTCCTCCATCTGGCTGATTGCCCGCTGCGCCTGCGCCTCAGGCGGCACCGTACCTGCCTGGCCGCTGCCGTCGGGGCTGGTATCGACCGCGATGATGGGCGTGCCGACGTCGGCAGTCTGACCTTCGGGCACCAGCAGGCGGGCAACAGTTCCCGCGTACGGGCTCGGCAGTTCGACGACCGCCTTGGCCGTCTCGATCTCCACGATGATCTGGTTGACGGTGACAGAGTCACCGGGCTTAACGTGCCACCTGACGATGTCGGCCTCGGTCAGGCCTTCGCCGACGTCAGGGAGCTTGAACTCCTTGAGATCAGACATGCGGGGCCTCTCAGTAACCGAAGCTGCGGTCGGCGGCGTCCAGGATCCGGTCCAGGTCCGGCAGGTAAAACTCTTCCAGCCTGGATGGCGGATAGGGAGTGGTGTACGCGCCAACGCGCAGCACCGGCGCCTCGAGACTGTAGAAGCACTCCTGCGTGACCTCTGCAGCGATCTCGGCGCCCAGGCCGCCAGTCACTACTGCTTCGTGCACGACGACGCACCTGCCTGTCTTGCGCACCGAGGCAAAGATCGTCTCAGTGTCCAGCGGCGCGAGCGAGCGCAGGTCGATCACTTCCAGCGACCTGCCGTCGCTAGCCGCGGCCACCGCAGCCTCGACGCAGGTGCGCACCATCGGCCCGTAGCACAGCAGCGTCAGGTCGGTGCCGTCGGCGAGGACGCGTGCCTTATCCATCGGCAGCGCTGCAGCAAGGCCGCCTTCGGTGTCGACTTCGGCTTTGTCCCAGTAGCGCCGCTTCGGCTCGAAGAAAAGCACCGGGTCGTCGCTGCTCGCGGCCTGCTGGATCATCGTGTAGGCGTCAGCCGGGTCACCGCAGGAGACCACCCGGAGGCCCGGCGTGTGCACGAACAGGGCTTCGGGCGATTCGCTGTGGTGCTCTACTGCGCCGATGCCACCGCCGAACGGCACTCTGATCACGATCGGCAGCCTGACGGCGCCGCGCGAGCGGTACCGCATCTTGGCTAGCTGACTGACGATCTGGTCGAAGGCCGGGAAGATGAAGCCGTCGAACTGGATCTCGCAGATCGGCCGGTAGCCGCGCAACGCGAGGCCGATCGCCGTGCCGATGATGCCCGACTCTGCCAGCGGCGTGTCGATTACCCTGGCCTCGCCGAAGTCTTTCTGCAGCCCGTCGGTCACCCGGAACACGCCGCCGAGCTTGCCGACATCCTCGCCCATGATAAGCGCTTTGTCGTTCGCCTCCAGCGCCTTGCGCAGTCCCTCGTTGAGCGCCCTGGACAGGGTGAGCGTGGTCATCGCCGGTCACCTGCCGCCACTGCCTCTTCGGCCTCGAAGGAGTCAAGGTAGGCGGCGAATCCGTCGCGCTCGGCCGCGAGCTGATCCGTCGGCGCAGTCAGCACGTTGTCGAACATCGATACCGGCTCGGGGTCGGGCATTCGCTGGCATGCGGTGCGCACCCGGCTGCCGACTGCCGCGGCTTCAGCTTCGACCTCGTCGAAGAAGCTCATCTCTGCCTGCCCGGTCCGGATGAGGTACTGCTTCACCCGCTCGATGGGGTCCTTGAGTTTCCACGCCTCCAGCTCGGCTGACAGGCGGTACCGGGTCGGGTCGTCCGTCGTCGTGTGGGCGCCCATCCGGTAGGTGAATGCCTCGATAAGGGTGGGTCCCTGGCCTTCCCTGGCGGCTTGCATCGCTTTCCTGGTCACCGCGAGGCAGGCCAGCACGTCGTTGCCGTCCACTCGCACGCCAGGGAAGCCGAAGCCCTTAGCGCGCAGGTAGAGCGGTGTCCGGCTCTGCCGCTCTAGCGGCTCGGAGATGGCCCACTGGTTGTTCTGGCAGAAGAACACGATCGGCGCGTTGTTCACCGACGCCCAGATGAAGGCCTCGTTCACGTCACCCTGGCTGGTTGCCCCGTCACCGAAGTAGGCGATAACTGCCTCGCCGCCATCGCCGACCGCTCCGTCCCGCTGGATGCCCATCGCGTACCCGGTAGCGTGCAGCGTCTGGCTGCCGATGACGATCGTGTACAGGTGGAAGTTGTGGGCGGTCGGATCCCAGCCGCCGTGGCTTACGCCCCGGAACAGCTCGAGCAGCTTCAGCGGGTCCAGGCCGCGACACCAGGCGACGCCGTGCTCCCGGTAGGTCGGGAACGCCATGTCGCGCGGGCTCAGCGCACGGCCTGAGCCGATCTGGGCAGCCTCCTGGCCGAGCAGGGAAGCCCAGATCCCGAGCTCTCCCTGGCGCTGGAGCGCGATCGCCTCGAAGTCGATCCGGCGGACGATGACCAGGTCTCGGTAAAGGGCCTTGACCTCCGCAGCGGAAATCTCCAGCGGGTAGTCGGGGTGCTCGACTCGCTCCCCTTCTGGCGTGAGGAGCTGAATCAGCTCAGCGCCATCCGCTTCTCGTTCTGGCTCGCGGGCTGGCGCCCGGCTGTCTGTTGCCCGCTTACCTGCGCGGGCGGCGCGTCCGGCGTCTTTGACGGTCACGTGCCACTCCTTGCATGCTCACGTCCAGCCAGAGGCGGGCCCCCGGCCGGCTGTCGTCAGTCCATGGATTTGTCCGTCCATGGCTGAGCGAACAGTACTATTGCGGCGCCCGGCATGGTCAAGCGCTGCCGGCCTGCGGCGACGATGGTGACGGATGTCACGAAATCGGGGCACGCGAGCCTGCTTCAAGGCTACTGCCCAGGGGCCGGGATCAGTATTCGCCGACGGCGAACCCCGTTCGGAACTCTGCTCGTCCGGCGCCTCAGTACTTTGCTCGCGTACTGTTCTGAAGGTGCCCAGATTCGTTGTCGACGTGATGCTCAAGCCTGAGATCCACGACCCGCAGGGCGAGGCCATCGCCAGCGCCTGCCGTCGCCTAGGTTTCGGCCAGGTCGCTGGCGTGCGCCAGGGCAAGCGGTTCGAGATCGAGCTGAGCGAGCCGGCCAGCCAGGAGCGGATCAGCGAGCTCGCCGCCGAGCTGCTCGCAAATCCGGTTATCGAGGAATTCTCCGTTCGCCCCGTCTGAGCGCCACGCGACGTCGGCCAGTAGCGCACTGTTCGTCCAGAGATCGCCTGAGTTCATGATTACCGCTGCTCAGGCGGGGGAAGCCTCCACAATGTGAACTGATGGTGTGCCGCGACGGGGCTGAGGAGCGGATGCGATCTCGGGTGTCTCATTCTGGGGAGCCAGCCGCAGACGTGGAGTTCTGCCTGGTGTTCCCGAGGGAATCGCTCAGCGTCCCGGTGATGCGCCGGGTGCTCGGGGACACTCTCAGTCGGCTCGGCATCGACGAGACCTGCGTCGATGACTTGCTGCTGGCGGTGACCGAGGCGTGCACGAACGTATTGCGGCACGCGGGGCCGGGCCGCCGGTACGAGCTTGTGGCGCACGTCGGCACTCAGCGGTGCGTGCTGGAAGTTCTCGACAGCGGCCGCGGCTTCGACCCCGCCAAGGTCGGTCGCGCGCGGCGCCGGCACGTCGGCCTCAGGCGATCGGTCCGTCCGATGGGCATGCTGCGGCGCAACAAGACCGCGCCGGCCCACGCCGCGCCTAGCTCGCCTGCCACGCTGCGTAACCGGATCACCAGGTCGCGGCAGCTGGCCAGGGAGCGTGCGATCGCTGACCTGCCCGAGTCCGGTCGCGGCCTGGCGATCATGCGTGCCTGCGTCGATGACGTCACGATGCGCAGCAGGCCCGGCCAGGGCACCGTTGTCTCATTGCAGAAGCGGATCGAGTGGCGCACCGACGCGCCGCTAGCCCTGCGCCCCCCGCCTCAGCTTAAGGACGTCGGCTGAGCAGGTAGCCTGCGAGTATGCGCCGCCCGACAGGACGCCCATGACGGCCCGCATCGGAGTCGTCACTTTCCCCGGTTCGCTTGACGATCGTGACGCGCGCCGTGCCGTGCAGCGAGCAGGCGCGCAGCCGGTCGAGCTCTGGCATGACCAGGCCAGCCTCCGAGGGGTCGATGCGGTGATTTTGCCCGGTGGCTTCTCCTACGGCGATTACCTGCGTTGCGGCGCAATCGCCAGGTTCGCGCCGGTGATGGGAGAGCTAGCTGAGGCTGCCGCCAGGGGATTGCCGGTGCTCGGCATCTGCAACGGCTTCCAGATTCTGTGCGAGGCTCACCTGCTGCCGGGTGCGCTCGCCCGGAACGCCGGCCTGCACTTCGTCGCCAGGGAAGTGACGATCCGGATGGAGAACGACACTTCGGACTGGACCCGGCAGTACCGGAAGGGGCAGGACATCCGCGTCGTACTGAAGAGCGGCCAGGGCGCTTACATGGCCGACCCGCAGACGCTGGCCAGGATCGAGGCGAACGGCCAGGTGCTAGCCCGCTACGTCAGCGGCAACCCGAACGGCTCACAGCGGGATATCGCCGGGGTCGTCAGCGAAACCGGGAACGTCGCCGGGCTGATGCCGCACCCCGAGCATGCCATCGACGAGCTGACCGGACCGTCTGCGGACGGCCTTGGCTTCTTCACGTCGGCGCTGCGGGCGGTCGCGATCCCATGAGGCAGGAGGCTTCGCGGGCTCTGGACACCGTGGCCAGTGCCGCCGCCACGCCGGACCGCTCCCAGCCGTTCGCCGCTCTCGGGCTGACAGCGGAGGAGTACGCCCGGATCTCCGCGCTCCTCCGGCGCAGGCCGACCGACGCCGAGCTGGCCATCTACTCGGTGATGTGGAGCGAGCACTGCTCCTACAAATCCTCGCGCAAGCACCTGCGGCAGTTCGCCGACTCCGCGCCCGCGACCGAAGTGCTGCTTGCCGGGATCGGGCAGAACGCCGGCGTCGTCGACGTCGGCCAGGGTTACGCGGTCACGTTCAAGATCGAGTCGCACAATCATCCCTCCTACGTTGAGCCGTTCCAGGGCGCGGCGACCGGCGTCGGCGGCATCGTTCGCGACATCCTGGCGATGGGCGCGCGGCCAGTGGCCGTGATGGACGCGCTGCGCTTCGGCCGTGCTGATGCCGCTGACACCCGCCGGGTGCTGCCGGGCGTGGTGGGCGGCATCTCCTTCTACGGCAACTGCCTGGGGCTGCCGAACATCGGGGGCGAGCTCGCCTTCGACCCCTGCTATGCGGGCAACCCGCTGGTCAACGCGCTCTGCGTGGGCGTGCTTCGGCACTCCGACCTCAAGCTGGCAGCCGCGACCGGGCCGGGCAACCAGGTGATCTTGTTCGGCTCGAAAACAGGCCCGGACGGCATTGGCGGTGCATCGGTGCTGGCCAGCGCGTCATTTGGCGGCGCCGGCGAGGGCGCGAAGCGGCCGAGTGTGCAAGTCGGCGACCCGTTCATGGAGAAGCTGCTGATCGAGTGCTGCCTGGAGCTGTACCAGGCCGGTGTCGTCGTCGGCATCCAGGACCTCGGCGCTGCCGGCGTCGCCTGCGCGACGACAGAACTAGCGGCAGGCGGCGGTACCGGCATGCGAGTCAGGCTCGACTCCGTGCCGTTGCGCGATGCCTCACTCGGCCCGGCCGAGATTCTGATGAGCGAGTCGCAAGAGCGGATGATGGCGATCGTCGAGCCTGAGCGCGTCGCCGCGTTTCTCGATATCTGCGCTAAATGGGACGTGCAGGCTACTGTCATCGGCGAGGTCACCAGCACCGGCAGGCTGGAGATGACCTGGCACGGCGAGCAAGTCGTCGACATCCCGCCGGGCAGCGCCGCCGACAACGGGCCCGTCTACGACCGGCCCGCCGTCCGGCCGGCCAGTCAGGACGCGTTGACCGCCGCCAGCCCGGCGCGGCTGCCGCTGCCACGTAGCGGCCATGACCTGCGCGCCGACCTGTTGCTGTTGCTCGGATCGCCGGACGGGGGTGACAAGACCCCGGTGACCGAGCAGTACGACCACTACGTTCGCGGCGACACTGTGCTCGCGATGCCGCATGACGCCGGTCTGGTACGGATCGATGCGGAGACCGGGCTCGGCGTCGCGCTGGCCACCGACGGCAACGGACGCTACTGCCAACTCGATCCGTACGCCGGCACGCAGCTGGCACTGGCTGAGGCGTACCGCAACGTTGCCGTCACCGGCGCACGGCCCCTCGCGGTCACCAACTGCCTCAATTTCGGCTCGCCCGAGGACCCGGCCGTGATGTGGCAGTTCACCGAGGCGGTGCGGGGCCTGGCCGACGGCTGCCGGCAGCTCGGGACACCGGTTACCGGCGGCAACGTTAGTTTCTATAACCAGACAGCCGGAACGCCGATCCAGCCGACACCAGTCGTCGGCGTTCTCGGCGTGCACGACGATGTACGGCGGCGGGTGGGCTCCGGCTTCGCCGCGGAGGGTGCCAGCATCGTGCTGCTAGGCGAGACCCGGCCCGAGTTCGGCGGCTCGCTGTGGGCGTGGCTGCGGCACGGGCACCTGGGCGGGCGGCCTCCGGCCGTCGACCTGGCAGCCGAGCGAGCGCTGGCGAGCCTGCTGGCTACCACGGCGGCGCGCGAAGAGCTCCTGGCTGCCCACGATCTCTCCGACGGCGGCCTGGCGCTGGCGCTGGCTGAGTCCTGCCTGTCCGGTGGTACCGGGTGCGTCGTACGGCCGCCAGCCGACGCGGCCACGTTCCTGTTCAGTGAATCTGCCGCCCGCGCCGTGGTCGCGATCCGGCCGGGCTCGGCGGAGGACTTTGCCCTGGCCTGCGAGCAGGCAGGAGTCCCGGCGGCAGTCATCGGCACGACAGGCGGCTCGAATCTGGAGCTCGCCGGGCTCTTCTCGGTGCCGCTTGACGAGCTCGCCGAGGCGCACCGGGGCGCGCTGCGAAACCTGTTCGCGCCCGGCTGACGGCCCCTCGGGCCGCGTGAGTCCTATACCGAGGCCCACCAGAACCCGATGAGCTGATCGGAACGCGGTACCGTCGCGCACCTTTGCAGGGCGGCGCCATACGCCGGGCCGGGAAGTGCGGGCGTCTCGGTCAGGCAGGAACCATCGGCAAGGTTCGCGTACTGATAGAAATCATGTCCCTGAATCTGAACCGCAGCCCTGGTCCGCCGCCAGCGCTGCTGCGCGGCGAGGTCGCAGTGTTCAAGCGTCAGCTTCGGCTGGCGAGCCGGCCCCGTCGCGGCAAGGCAGTGCCCGGTCGGCAGGTAAATGAAGATATAGCTGTTGCCCGCCATCAGGTCCGCAGTCCACTGCGGCGAGCCGGATTGCTCCTCTGCCTGTCCGAGCGGGCTGAACTGCGGGGCACCCGCTGGACCAAGCAACTGCAGCAGCTGGCCGTTCGACGAACCCTGCTGTGCGGCCTGGGCGATGAGGCCGACTGTCTGGAAGCTGAGCACTCTTGTCGGCAGCGGCGGCGCGGGGTGCCGGGCCGGGTGCAATGCCACTAGGTAGGCTGCGACGGCGCCGGCCGCGATTAGTACGGCGACGCCGATACCGGACAGTCTTGCCAGCCTCGAGCCCGAGGCTCGTTGCCCCGTGGTACGGCGCTGACCAGGCATACCGAACGAATACCGTTATTGAGCCGCTGACGGGGCCAGATAGCCAAAACTTTGGCGGAAATGCCGCTGAGGGGTGAGTCCGCAGTGACGTCTCATAGATCTGTGTGAGCTTTTCTGATGATTAATGCTTAGCCTGCCCAGCCGCTGTCGATGTGCCGGACCTCACGCTGGCGTTGAGGACGGCGTGTTAGTGGCGACCGGAAAGCGCGGCCAGTGTTGTCTCGACTAGCCTGCTTAGCCGTGCCAGCGCGCGGTCCGGACCTAGCTCGCCTGCTCGCCGCGGTCAATGACCAGCGGGACGCTCTCGGCGAGGCGCCCTGGCATGGTCCGCTTGACGAGCGGCTGCTCGGCGCTGCGAGCCTGGCGGCGGTGCTCGCGGCCAGGGCCAAGGACGCGCAGCCGCAGCGCGCCGCGCTGCGGGCCGCAGTCCGCTACAGCCTGGGCCAGCTGGCAGAGCAGGTGCCGGGCCGCACGGTCGAGGTGCGTGTCCCGCCGTTCGCCGCCGTACAGTGCGTGCCGGGGCCTAGGCACACCCGCGGAACGCCGCCGAACGTTGTTGAAACCGACCCGCTGACCTGGCTGGAGCTGGCCACCGGACGGCTGCAGTGGGAGGCCGCGATCGCCACCGGACGGTTGCGAGCCAGTGGTCAGCGGGCGGACCTGTCCGGCTACTTGCCGGTATTTCCGGCAGCTGGCTGACCGGGGCGGGCGAGGACCGGCGCTGTCACGGCTCCGGCAGCCCTGAAAGTCACTAGAATTTGCTGGTGATTAAGCCCGACGGCCTGTTGTCACATGATGCGGATCCAGCCGACCGGCCACCACGGGACGCCTGCGGGGTATTCGGCGTCTGGTCCCCCGGCGAGGATGTCGCCAAGCTTGCCTACTACGGGCTGTACTCGCTGCAGCACCGCGGGCAGGAGTCCGCGGGGATCGCGGTCAGTGACGGCTCGCGGATCGTGGTGTACAAGGACATGGGCCTGGTCGCGCAAGTCTTTAACGAGTCGGTGCTCAACACGCTGCGCGGGCACATCGCCGTCGGGCACTGCCGGTACTCGACCAGCGGTTCCTCGGTGTGGGAGAACGCCCAGCCCACGTTCCGTGCGACCCCGTCGGCGAGCCTCGCACTCGGCCACAACGGGAACCTGATCAATACGCTCGAGCTGGCTGGCCTGCTCGACAGTCAGCCCGAGGCGCTGGCCGGCCGAGCCACCTCCGACACCGACGTGCTGACAGCGCTGTTCGCCGCCACCGGGATCGCCAGTGCGGCAAACAGCAGTGCGGCAAACAGGAGCGCGCATCCGGGCGTGGAGGCAGCGGCACTTGCCGTCCTGCCCCTGGTCAAGGGCGCGTTCTCACTGGTTTTCATGGACGAGCAGACGCTGTACGCGGCGCGCGATCCGCAGGGCTTCAGGCCCCTGGTGCTGGGCAGGATGGCACGCGGCTGGGTCGTCGCCAGTGAGACTGCCGCACTGGACATCGTCGGGGCGACGTTCGTCAGGGAGATCGACCCCGGCGAACTGGTGGCTATCGACGAGGCCGGCGTTCGATCGCATACCTTCGCGCCCGTTAAGCGGGCTGGCTGCTTGTTCGAGTATGTCTATCTGGCCCGGCCAGATACGGCGATCGCGGGACGCAGCGTGCAGGCCACCCGGGTCCAGGTTGGCCGGCACCTCGCGGCCGAGTTCCCAGCCGATGCCGATCTCGTGATCCCCGTGCCGGAGTCGAGCACGCCAGCTGCGATCGGGTATGCCCAGGCCAGCGGCATTCCGTACGGTCAGGGGCTGGTCAAGAACTCCTACGTGGGACGGACGTTCATTCAGCCGAGCCAGACGATCAGGGAACGCGGCATCCGGCTGAAGTACAACCCGCTGCGTGAGGCGATCGCCGGTAAGCGGCTGGTCGTAGTCGATGACTCGATCGTCCGCGGCAACACACAGCGCGCGATCGTGGCAATGCTGCGTGAGGCCGGGGCGGCTGAGGTTCATGTGCGTATCTCCAGTCCGCCGGTAGCTTGGCCGTGCTTCTTTGGCATCGACTTCGCCAGCAGGGCCGAGCTTATGGCGGGAAACCTGAGCATCGACGAGATCCGTGAGTCCATTGGCGCGGATTCGCTCGGATTTGTTTCGCTTGCCGGGCTGATCGAGGCCACCACCTTGCCGGCTG
>Ga0335075_10007879_pt1 | contig 16357 bp, 20 predicted proteins | sample Lox_Sample_24_FD_206723 | JGI IMG/M metagenome (GOLD analysis project Ga0335075, IMG submission 206723) | Soil microbial communities from Loxahatchee National Wildlife Refuge, Florida, United States - Lox_Sample_2.4 | ecosystem: Environmental > Terrestrial > Soil > Wetlands | place: USA... | reverse complement strand
TTTTCGCAGCATTAGCGTCAATGTGGCATTCTTAAGTCAAAAGTTCAAAGCTGTGACACATCTCAATCTCCGCCATGCCACTGTCTTTATGCGTGTTCCTCTCTCATCACCACGTCCTTCTTCGCCCCTGTGAAGATATACTATGCGCCTAGAACCCGCAATATCAGTCACAGCAGCATCATGGCATCTTTTAAAGTACACAATACCCCGAGACCTGGCCCTCCCAGCCTTTCGTACCAATTGAGAAAGGGAAGATCTCCTGGTATGCCTGCGGACCAACTGTTTATGATCACTCCCATCTTGGCCATGCGCGGAAATATGTCTCAACCAACATCATAAGGCGCATTTTACTATATTATTTTAGCTACAATGTGAAATCTGTTGTGAACATTACAGACATTGATGATAAGGTACGTTCTTTCCTAGCTTTTTAGATAATTCAACGCCTTCCGACCCATTGCTTATGCAAGATGATTAGATAATTCTCAAGGCTCGAAGGCAGAGGCTCCTAGAACTGGAGAAATCGAAACCCTATGCTGAATCCGAGCTCTCACACCTTGCTTCTGAAGTCTTCTAGCAATACGCGAAAGGCAATCTGCCTGCGTTATTACAAGATGGCGAAGAACTCACACCTGAGAACTATCCACGGAAACGAGATGCAGCGTATGGGAGGGTGCTAGCTGGAGGAACAATTACAGGCGAAGGCAAGCCTGGCGACGATGAGGCAAAGATGAAAATGCACATCAATAATCTTACAGCAGCTGTGACTACTATACAAGAGAAGAAGATCTTTGGAGGTGCGGATGAGATCATTCTGCCTTACCTGGACTCCTTGTATAAGGAATCTGGACTGATGTAACAAAGTACTGGGAAGATCAATTCATAGAGGACATGGGTAATTTGAATGTGATGAAGGCAGACATAATAACCAGGGTTACGGAATATGTGCCGCAGATTGTCGATTGTGGAAAGGGTGATACAGAAGGGTTTTATGAGGCTGAAGGGTCTGTGTACTTCGACATTGCAGCTTTTGAGAAAGCAGGCAACACATATGCCTATCTCAAGCCGGAAAGCCGCAATGACCAGGCCCTGCTTGTAGATGGTGAAGGTTCTCTGTCCAAAAACCTCGGCGGTAAGCGCGAAGCTGGTGATTTTGCATTATGGAAGAAATCAAAACCCGATGAGCCAAGCTGGCCAAGTCCTTGGGGCGAGGGACGTCCGGGATGGCACATTGAGTGTTCAGTCATGGCATCTGATATTCTAGGTTCACGGATGGACATACATTCTGGAGGCATTGATTTGGCATTTCCGCATCATGATGAGAGCTGGCGTAAAGTGAGGCATATTACTGTGAGCATGGGCATCCGCATACGTGGGTCAACTGCTTTTTGCATATGGGGCATCTTTCCATTGCAGGTTCGAAGATGTCAAAGTCATTGAAGAATTTCCAGACTATCAAAGACGCATTGAAAACAGGGTATACAGCAAGAGGCATGAGGGTTGTTTTCTTGATGGGTCAGTGGAATGACGGAGTCGAGATATCCCCGGATATGAGAACACAGGCTGAGGGATGGGAGACAACCGTAAATGTAAGTTCCCAACAAGTATTTTCTATGCACGGCTATTGAATACGTCCAGAACTTCTTCACGACCGTAAAGTCATTGGTCGCAGAAGCAAATGGCCGCACAGAGGGTAACCTTGGAAAATTATCTTTATCAGATAATGATGGCCTTCAATCTGCTTTGGAGAATGCTGAGACCGAGCTCAGAAACGCCCTATCAGACTCTTTCGATGCTCCGAAAGCAATGAGGGTGATATATAAATTGATCAGGGATGCAAATATATACATAAATACACACAAAGCTGATATCGATGTAAGAGAGCTCGAAAAAGGTAGCGCACTGGGTGACGATGATTGTGAGGATTCTTGGACTTGACGCAAATGCTAGGCCTCCATACGATGGACTAGGTTGGGCAGTTACGCCTCTGAATGAGGATGTCAACCCTAAGAAAGCCATTGCACCGTATTCAGAGGTGTATCGAAATGTGCGTGCGGAAATTGAGAAGCTTCAGGCCAACTCAGAAGCCCTCGACGCACTCATGAACTTCGACGTTGACGCCGAGTTTTCTTCACTTATCTCCACAGGCGCAAACGACATAGAGGCTATATATATTCCATTCCTCCGCACTGTGTCTCGAATGCGAGACGAATTACGCCGACTGGCACCCACGTCACCTTCCAAAAACAGATTCTCTCCCTCTCAGACAGAATGCGAGACGAGGACCTTACCAATCTTGGCGTATATCTCGATGATCGGCCAGATGGCCAGCCGTCGCTCATCAAATTCGTTCCAAAAGCCAATCTGATCGCGCAACGCGAAGAAAAAGCAGCCAAAGAGCGTGAGAAAGTCGCACAAAAAGAAGCAGCAAGACTCGCACGCGAGAAGCAGGAAGAGGAAAGGAAGGAGAAAGCCAAGGCTAGCCCAGTGGATATGTATAAAGGAGACGAGAGGTTCAGTGAGTGGGATGAGGAGGGCATGCCAGTGAAGATGAAAAGCGGAGAAGAGGTGCCGAAGAGCCAGTTGAAGAAGCTGAGGAAGGATTGGGAGAAGCAGAAGAAGTTATGGGAGGAGTATAACAAATAGATCGCATCCGGCTCTGTCGATAGGCATTCAAAGTCCCTATAATATATGCAGCGACTCAACCAAACTGTCATCATCGTTGAACAAGGAATGTCGTTCGTATGCAGCCGGAGAAATATCTGCGGAGAAATGTACCAGCAAGATCCACTGTCGAGACGACCTAGTTGTTTCTTGTAGTGCTGTAACCTATGTTGAGAACGACAAACAATTGCCAACATATATAGATGCGACAAGGCCTTCACAGCAAGACGACATTCATCGGCAGGAAACTTCCATCGACGGGAACATTTCCACCACAAGCAAGCCATTGGTGGGGTTCTCATAAAGAAGAAAGATTCCAACGCAGGTAAATGTTCGGCACGTTATTCATCTTCTCTGCGTCCATCTGGTTATTAATACGCGGGGACATGTGCAATTTTATATCGGAAAGACCTCTAGCCACTGAAACCCTTTATGCGGTGAGAACGTGTGGTTGCAGAGTATAGCCGTCGTCCAAAGCTGGATGGTGGAGAAACTAAATAGCAGCGTGGACAGTGTTCATTCTCGTCCAAACGGACTGTTAGGGTCTTGACAAATCCCGACGATTCTTTGGCATTCTCTTCTGTCAAGGATTGTTTCTGCTGTTGAAAAACCTGTCGCTGTCGAACGCCCTTCTCCTGTCAAAAGTTCAGACTTCCACACGGATCTGCCCCTGTTTTCCATATCCTGAGTAAGAGGTTCCGAGCATCACTGCTGAGAACTTCAATCTGAAGGCCATGTTCGGCGTGACTGGGAGAACTAGGCTCTGCCCGTCTCTTCATGATTGCCGTGGACTTTTGGAGAATAACAGCTCAGTAAAGAGCATGGCCAGAGGCGGATATCTGTTTGTTTCAACTCTCTAGTATGATGTTGAAGTATTTCATAGTCCCATTATTATTGCTCGACGTGCTTCGTGAGGGATGAATGGTGCATAGGAGGAAGGTTCAGAGATCGTTAGCTTTTATCTAGGGAAAGTCAATTATAATTTCTTGCTACATTCTGTGGATATACTTCCCATGTTTACTTTAATCTTTCAGAAGGTATAAATTGAATCTTGGATAAGGAGAATCTTGTTGGCATGAACTGTTTGCCATCATAGATCAAAATAATCGATCTGACCGGCGATGCAGCTACGATGACCGCAGTTTTGACCGGTTGAGGAACGTACCTATAGGAGGCAGTAGCTGAGAAATACGTCGACTGGAGAGGGAATTGGTAGGTTCAGTCATGCTGTCGAGTTTAGAATATCCGCGGATCAACATAAGTGTTATCGAGATTGGAATGTCCGTCGATTCGGAACACAATTCATGACCTATAGCTCAGTCCAACGCTCGAGTCCGAACGCTTCGCGACTAGATAGTTTGCCTGCGTAATTCAAGTTGCCACCTAGTATCAGATTCAGGATCTTTCATGTGCCATGATATTACTGGTCACGGACACGCCGAGTGAGCTTTGTCGCTGTGCATTTCTCGCCCTCGCAGGAGCAGGATCTTGGGGGATCTGCTCTGCTTTCCAAATCTGTCGTCGAATCGTCAATCCTCTGTAACTGCAACGGCCTCAAGACACGGTCATAACTTATTTCCGCTCAAGAATTCTGTGCCATATACAAGATCTAGATGTTATCTCCATTATATCCAAGCTCAATACGCCACATGTTGCACAGGAAGGCAAATAGAACTCAGCCCTGCCAAGCCATAACAACAAAGTACATGAGCCAGGGCTGACTGAGGCATTGCTTTCATAATCATCATCTCCTGCATCTGCATCTGCAACTTCGATTATTAAGAAAACGGTCGCTGCAGACACGCCACCTCCTGAAGCGTGAATGGTATTTGTCAGCGGGCTGAATATTGCCCCGGCTATCAATCCGCAATTATGATTGGCTACAGGCTGCTCTCAGTCTGCGCACCAATGGACAAGTGAACGGGCCAACCTCTGCAGATCGTGCGGAGTCAACCAATGCCGGTATGACAGTTTTTTGAATGCAAATATGCATATGCGCGCAATTCACGTGTTGCAGCCTAGTCTTAGCGTTCGTATGAGATGGGGTGCTTTCAGTTGAAGGATAAATGCATGCCGTTCGCCACACCAAAGGCTTCATTCAACAACCAGCACTCCGCCGGAATTCAATATACTTTAGTTTTCTATCTAACAATTTGAAAAGACCATCCATAGGAAGGTAAAACTGGCAAGATGAAGGGCCTCACTCTCGCCAAGCCAGGAGCTCCTTACGAGCTCGTATCCGATCTCGAAAAGCCCGCGCCGGGCCCGAAGCAAGTCCTCGTCAAGTCCCTTTATGCAGGAATTAATCCAGTGTACGCATGGTCTGCCTGTCTTCAATTGAGACTTAACTGACTCCGCACTAGGGATACTTACATGCAAATGACTGGTGCTCTCATCAAATCTTGGCCCATCGTTATCGGCTGCGATGCATCAGGTGTCGTGGTCGATGTAGGAGAGGAAGTTACCAAGTTCAAGAAAGGCGATGCGGTGTTCGGCTGGTACGTTTGAGAATTGCCCGAGAGAGATACAACTAATAATCCTCTCTGCAGCACGAGATTGGGAACTCCTGGGTACTGTACTTTCCAGGAATATGTTGGTTCAACCCTTCGTTTTGGGTGACAAACTTGCTGATTATCATCCTAAGTTCTTGATGGATGAGCACCTGGCTTTCCTTAAGCCCGATAATGTCTCGCTGGAAGGAGCTGCTACCATTGGTGTTGGAATCTTGGTAAGCCCTATTCATAAACGTGACACGACAATTGTTAACCAGTAATAGACAGCGAGCCTGGGCCTGATTGCCGGGGTGGGCCTGCGTCTCCCAGAGAAAGGAGAATATCCCAAGTTTGACGAGTGGGTGATCGTGCTCGGCGGCTCTGGCAGTGTTGGCCAATTCGCTGTGCAAGTGAGTCAAACCCAATCCCTTACACCGCAACGTAGCTCAATAACCTGATACTAAATGATACTACCCAGGTCGCCAAGCGTTGTGGTTACAAAGTCCTTGCAACCTGCTCACCCGCCAACGAAGCCGTAAGTCTCAAACTCAATCACTCCATGCCCTCCCGCCCAATCACCTTCACAAACCCAAGCTCACCAACCCGCAGGTCGTCAAAGGCATGGGCGCAGACGCCACCCTAAACTACAAACTCGACCCCGCAACCCAACTCTCCCACGTCGAGTCCGTCACCGGCGGCGACTTCTCCCGCGTCATCGACGCCAGCGCCTCCTCCGCCACCAGCGCCATCGACTTCCTCTCCAAAGCCAGCAAAGCCACCACCCAGAAGCGCTTCTCGACCGTCGACGACCTCTCCGCAATCGACGCCCCGGCCAGCGTCAGCATCTACCGCATCATGCTCGGCGCCATCGGGCAGAGCGGCGAGAAGGCCGAGGCCATCACGGGGGACATCGCGAGCTACATCCCGTACCTCGAGGCGTATCTCGCAGAGGGCAGCATCAAGCCGCAGGGCTTGCAGCTAGCTGGGACGGGCTTCGAGGCCGTGCCCGAGGCGATCAAGCTCCATGATGCGGGCAGCAAGGGCGGGAAGAAGATTGTTGTCAAGCTGCAGGATCTTTGAATTGGGGGGAGGGGAGGAATGCGGGAGCTAGGCGGATAGGGTAGGCTTTTTAGGCTAGCGTCCTAGATCAGACTTTGAACTCAAAAAAAAAAATGATGACTTAAGAGACAAAGTGCAAAGTATAAATTTGGCTCTTTTCGAGCGATTATCGATATCAGAAAGAAAGCCATTAAAAGGGCCTACGATTGAGGGCACTAATCTATTCATCCTCTCTTCCCTTCTTCCTTTCCAACCTCTCCGCAGCAAACAAGTGCATCGCATCCTCCTCATCATCTTCGTCATCACTGCTCCCTATCCTACAATCATCATCACTTCCAGTTCTATGTCTTCCCAAATCGCTAATGTGATCGCCGTTTTCAGCTTCTGGCCTCCTCTTCTTCTCAAAGTCCTGAGTATGTGCCTCAGCGAACATACTCGTCAAGGTTCTGGTAGGCGCACGGTGGCGCAGACCGCTAGGTAGTTCAGGTGCACTCTCGCCCTCTTCCGCCGCCTTAGTTTTGCTCCTATGTCGCGACAATGCCGGTGAAGCTTGCGTTGTTGTCGCCTGGGCCTCTGGCGATTCAGATCCGGTGTGCTGACCAGCAAAAGTATCCGACTCCATGGCTGAGGAGAGAGGATACGGCAGGGGGATGTCTCGAGAGGCTTTGAAATGAGCAACATTCGCACAGTGCTCGTTTTCGACTCGGAATAGAGTCCACATGCCACGACGAGAGACTTCCGAGAATGCAATCAAGAACGATGCTATAGAGCTATGCTGCAAATCGTGCGTGTATATTATGTAAAAGACCCAATTAAAGCGCAGGATGGGGTCAATGACCATAGCTACGTAATACGGCCAAGCATGTTTATAAGCACGGACATTGCGGAGAAAGCGCTTTTGGGCACCCGGTTGACAAAGAGACCAGTCCATTGCGAGATCCCAAACCGCTATTGCTGTTAGCCGATGTTTAACACAAGAAACTTGGCACTTACAGCAGTATAGAGCGTTGATAGTGGCGAATGTAATGAATAGAGCAAGTAAAGAGGTGTCATCTTGGATACGATATAGACTTAGAGTCATATAGTACATGATAGTCATACCATACTTTCCGCAGTTCAAGAGATGAGGAAACACGCTTCCTGTATCATGGTATCGACGAACGCACTGCAATGCTCGCCAAATACCTGGAAGAGTCGAGAAGAAGCCCAGAAGTCTTGAATGCGTTGAATTGCATTGCATAGGATTACCCCAATACTGCGCATATAGGCAAAAGAACAGTTCTATATTCTAAACATCGGCCGTCAGCATGTCCAAGATAAGGAACTGCGAGGACACGTACACTCATAGTATAAGTTAACGAGCAGTACATATCTCCCAGGAAGAAGTCTCGAAACTCGACAGGATATAAGCCGGCAAGTAGTAACCGCCACTATAAGTTATTAGAGGAACCCGAAGTATAAGGGGAGCTTGCTCACTTACATGCGCGTAAACAAACCATTTGCGACTGCGATGACACAATATCGGCGCCGGCAAGAAGATTAACACAACGGTAGCAAATATAAGAATGACAGGATAGTAGAGGAACATTTCAGGTGCGCCATAACGCGAAAAATTAAGCCACAAGAAGAGGCCAAGAGTCATTAGAAGAAACGCTGGGAATTCGGTAAGTTCACGCCAATCCAGATGATTCCGAGCGTCGAATTCAAATACGAAAACATAGTTGATCTTATTTCGAGTCCAAATGCCACAATCCAGGCAAAACCAGCTGAAGAGATACAGAGCTAAGAAATATCCAGCATAGATCTGAAGCAAATAGCTGGTTTGCAATTGAGCGGTAGGATCCGTGTCGTCAAACAGGAGGTTGGTCGCATATATCAAGCCTTGTATGGCAAAAACTCCGCCAGTACCAATGAAGAGGCCACTTCGGAAGACACTGCCTGTATGCTCTCCCTGCTTACCAGCAGAGCTTCGGAGCTTCCCCACTGCAACCTTGTGATTGCCTCTCTCAAAGTATCTTGAATATAGATCTTCAGCAGCAAGCATAAGTCCCTCTAACGCGTCGCTCTGTACAAACCAGGATTTGTTGACTTTCTCTGACATGTATCGTAGCGGTGGGTGAGCGTTAACAGCTTTATCATACTTTTTATTGATTTTGCGAAACGCTGTCCGATTGAGCAAAGCGTAAGATTTTAGAAGCTCCAGACCCCGATAATATTCTTTCAAAGCAAGCTTGAGCTTCCTTTTGGCTGATCGGTAAGGAATATCATGATCATGGGTCGGCCTGCGCACATAGTCACGGCCGTCATCTCTTTGCCGGCGCTTTATGTCACCTCTCGATAGCATCTCCGGCGTCCGTTGCATGTTCTCCAATGCTCTGGAATTTGGACCTGGCTGAGACCCTTTCGTGCGAGCTCTAGCATTTTGAATGGCCTTTTCGAATGGTGCCATCCATGCATGTACTTGATCTCGAGCTCCAGGCCGGTTGTTCCCGCTGTATCCAGGAAAATGATCTTTAGCATGGAAAGGATCAATGAATGCATGTTCGTCGTCCTTTCGAATTTCCCTTGCTTTCTTTGCAGCGGCAATTTCGTCTATACGGCGGTTCCTCATCTCGTGAAGTTGCTCACGCAGAATACTCAATCTATCACCCGCTTCGTCTTCTTTCGACTTGTAAAATGTCTCGATTTTGTCCAATTCTTTATCCATCCACTTGAAGAATTCCTGCTCACGAGTCCTGACCTGGTCCAAGACGGGGAGACTAACATCAGCTTTGGGAGAGTTAGTTCCAGGTATCCGTCGAACAGACATCATACGATTCAGGAAAGCTCGCGGAGATGCCTCGACAGGCCCACCTGGCGTCGACATAAGTCGCAGTCCTTGCTGTGCGTTCCGGTTTGTGATTGGACTGAACATGGGGGATCTATGAGACGGCGGTTTCGTTTGACCAATTTCGTAGGCACTGCTCGGCGTGGCAACAGAGTAGCTCCGAATAGTATGCAACGGGGGCCGTGATTGAGCGGCTTTCGACTGTGCTGTGATCGGTGTTACCGTACCTGGTGAGCACGGGGCATCTGAGTCAGATGATAGCGCAGGTCCTGGCAATTCAAGCTGCTGTGTCGGTTCTGGCGATGAAGGAGGAGTTCCAACAATGCTTCCGTACCGTATCTGATCGTCGGAGTCCTTTTTGGCTTTACGTCGGCCCGGCATGAGCATAGGAGTCGTGACTTTTTGATCTTCTGATGAGTCTTCAGACTCCGGACGAGAATCAGCCCCAATTGCCGCTGGCGACTCGCGCAAGGGCTCTGTTGGTGGTATTTCAACGGTTCCATATTGTGTATTTAAAGGAGAGTTGTTATGCTGTCGAAAAAAGAACGTATCTCGATTGAGTATTCGAGGAGTTCCGTTTGCTCTAGCTATTGCTCGAGTAACGGCCTTGACTAGCTTCTTGCCTTCCTTATAGTCGAGATATTTTGCACGCCATTCTGCAGATGCCTCAGCATGATATTCATTGCGGCGCAATAATTCCCTCACCTGGGACAAGTTCCTGCTCAAGCTCTTTGGCGAACTTCATGATATTTCACAAGGCTAGAGAATCGGTAAGGGAACTCAATTGAGGTTCTTGAACACGAGAATAATACAGAGATCGAAAGAGTAAAGCTGGTGGTCGCCTAGCTAGAGGGAATTGGAGGGGGTCGCGCCGCACTACGTAATTAAACTTTTATCAGGATAGTCCTACGGTGACGCATAGAACTATCAACGCAAAGTCTATATTCACCAGCCGACATCATTGCTCCCTCTTTCAAGTTGATAGTCATAAGCCTGAGACCTACTGTGAAATTATCTGTATTATCGAGGAGACTTCTCCTTGGGGAATAATTGGCTGGTCATCTCGCTTGCACTAGGAAAGAGCCGCACACATGTTGACGTCATTTTACGTCCTATTTTCATATTTTGATTTAGGTCCCTTCACATTCTATCTCTTACTTACTCAAGTATTGGGATCTTTTATCTATCGCGATCATGTCCCCGGGGAGCTTGCACGGCTATTGGTTCATCCGGCGACAGAGGCAGCAGAGAGGATGGTGATGATCGACACAAAACCTCCTGGAATAGAGAGAAGGGCGGATTGCTTAGATGTGTAGCCGAGACTGCGAGTTGCTGTTAGTTGTTGTTTGATGCATTTATTCAAATCTGGGAAGAACTCACCCTTTTGATTATAGTTGTTTGGAAAATACTAGCAGCTCCATTGGTTACATTAGAGGAGAGTGTAATCAGACTGAGGTGTGCGAATCTTCCAGACATTCAATCATCTGACTGGCCTTGAAAGTCTTGTTCTAAATACCGGTCTTATTTACTCTCTCTCTCTCTCGATTGCATGTCACCTCTCTGCTTGTGGCAGTCTACTCGACATTGGGTTATCCGGCAGAAAGAGCACGACATGTAGCGAACGACTATCGTAATAAGTCTAAAAACCAAGAACATGATCTGCCATCATTTGAAAGTCGTTCCGGGGTGATGCTGAAAACCATAAAATGCCAAAGCTCCAACTATTGCGCCAGTTCCAACGCCCAAGTGCCAAAAGCCGATTCGAATAGCCTCTCGGAATTCTTGTACCACATTCCAGTTACCAATATTAAGGCTGAGCAAGGGCAGACTCGACCAACCAAGAAGCACCCGGACAAACCCACAAGTGAAACATAATTCTTGCATGCAATTTATAGTAACCCTAAACCTTGTGTTCAGGTACATTTCGAGGCACGGCACAGAGGGACTTTACTGAGGCTATTGAGCTTTACCAACTGAATTATGTGTCTGGCGTCCGGAAAAGCCAATATATGTATAGGAATGTATCCGCCCGTCATTCCACCTCACACATCAGTATGGACTGGCCTTCCCAAACACCGGCCCGGGTGCCAAATGTTGAACAGCAAGGCTGCGCCCGCGATAGGTGCAAATTCCAAACAAGCAAAGTACACCTCATGAGTACTGAGATTTTCCTCCAACCCCTGTGATGTCTCTGCGAGCCTGAAGCATGTTCTTAAGTAGACAAGAAGAGTTGCAAGCAAGAATGCAGCTATGAAGACCTTCATTTTCATTTCTTGAGCCACGACCTTGTCCCTGAGACTGCGGTAGAGGAACAGTGTTGTCAACGCGATGAAAACAAGAAAGGTGAAAACCTGAAAAGCCAATCCGCCCAATAGAATGTTGTTGGCGGATGTAGGATCCTCATTATTCGAATACCTGCTGCCAACAAGAGCAGCGCCGGTGACCTGCACAACCGTGGCCACGATATCGCATGAGATGAAGATTCCCAATATCCATCTCGGGGGTAGTGGGCTATACCGGCGGCCCACGCGATTGATCATCACGGATAGGATGGTATAGATTCCAGCTGAGAGCAAGACGGGCGCCGTAACGATGAAAAAGTATTGAAGGATGAAGAACATCAGACGGTAGGGATCCACGTGTGCGGAGAGAGAGCGGAAGATGTACCCAACCACTTCGAGGGTAAGTGCCACGGGGACGGTAGTGAAGTACCAAGACCTGTATCTCCAGATTTGATACGTATGCACTAGGAATGAGAGGAGGAAAAGTACAGTAGCGAAGACGGCTAAGGCGAATGATGGGGTGTAACTATTCATATAGTAAGTCCCAGATCTTGTGCTAGCGAATTTCAGGGTAGCTGTCTTACCCGTATATAATAATGGGGACATCATCTGGACCATCAGGATCAGGGAAGTTGGGATCAACGTAGCCACCGCAATGACTTATACACATCCTCGTTGGTTGAGGACACGATAGGAGCTCAAGTCTCAAGGTAACAAATTTGAGAAATCAAACTCTTCGTTGACAGAGAAAGGCTGAAGAAAGACTATTCAGAGTGCTTTGATGCGGTTGTTTGTTTTTCGCTTCTTGATGTTCCACGAGGCTTTGCCGTTTGCTTGCAGTTGTTCAGTGAGCTGCCACATCTATATTTCTTGCGCCCAAAATGACACCCACAAAGATATTCACAAGATGTGAAGAATGATGGGTAGTCGAAGATCTCGACAAAATATCGATAAATGTTCAAAACAAATATCGCTGCGCGATAGCTTACGTAGTCATACTAGGGTAACAGTACCACTGTCCTTATGAATGCGACGGGATGCCTGTGCACAACTAAGAAAGGCACATCTTGTGGCTTCTTTATCAGCCATCGTCGTCAGCGTTTGATGGCAATATTTGTATGAAATCCTTGTGGAAGAAGTGGTTGTTCAATAGGCACCAATCATTCGATCTAAATTGCACGGAAGATACTTAACCTCCGCCCCGACCTCAAGCCTCAGGGCCCTGCATGGCCGTGGCAGAAGCGATATTAAATGTGACACGTTGAAAGAATTGCAGGGGTCATGTTACGGTTCGAGAGATGGGTTCGGTCACAATAATGCTTTCACTTGCTTATTTTGTATATAGTTTATATGAACTTTGAGAAAATACTCGAGATCGTTATCTGATTGCGCAAATTTGATCCATGTTTCTCAATGAAGGCGTCGGGTACGGCACCCAGCTAATTTCCAGCTCCGAGGATGGAACAGCCATCATAATTTCCCAAAGCTGCTAAAAATATCTCGAGTCATCAATTTGAGCGACTTCTGTTTAGCAGGTGTTTCCTAACGGACGAAGATCTCATTGTAGTACAGAATGACTTGAGATATTAAATCTGGCAGCTGAAGAGAACATTGACAAGTTCTACATCACAAATGTATAAGAACTATCCTAAAATTGCCATGAATATTAATAGCAACCTGACCACTGTGCGTTCATATCTCTTGTACTACCAATGAACTTTAATGGACTAGCACTCGTGGTCATCGATTTCTAATTGTGCACGCTGGTGCTCGGAGGATTGCAATGCACAATTACATGATACCATGACTGTTGCAACTGCTAGGCCGTCGCTCTCCCCACATGCATCGCAGGATTTCGTCACCGTAGTCACGGAGATTGTTGGAATTGCTATTTCATCTCTGCTGCCGCATTACTCGACTGTAACAGTACTGGCGATTGTGGTGTATATATTGGCGCGGACGTCAACGTAAGTTGCTGCAGTTATGTAGCCACGGTTGTCTGCATCTGACCTCAAAGTACCGTTTCCAACGGGCAGTTCCACAATCTTCTTGATGATAGAGTTGTTGAAATAGACGCCGCCCAAATAATACTCGTGCTTTGTGCCATTTAAGCGATTCTGAGCGTCTTGATCTCGTCCAAAGCATCTGAGATCGCGGATGAATAATTTGCTGCGATCGGTGAAGCCAGGAATTGCATTAAGCTCATCTAGAGCCGAATTGAGCTGCACAGTAGTACGTTTTCGAGTATCCCGAATCTTCTGGAATTTCTTTCCACGGTCCTCTCAAAAGAGAGGTCGTCATTGCTCTCAAGCACTTGAGATGGGTGGAGGTGAAGTGAGAAAATTGAAGTCTAGATGGTGCGGATGATGTTGAAGACTGAAAAACTCACTACGGTTGAGGTCAGTTGCGTCTCCAAGTGAAATAACCGAGATGTTTCTCACAGGATCCTCATTTTCTTTTCTATTACTACTTGCCACCCTTTCTCTTTTTCTTCTGACCTTGCTCTATGTTAAGTCTCTTCGACAATCCCAACCAATTTTCCCCATTCTTGAGCTTTAAGCCAGACTTGTCCAAAAGGGAGAGAAATCCATCATCCTTAGCCAAATCATCCAGTTTAATGTTGAATGCTTTTTCGAAGATTGGCGCAAGGTCGTGGGCGGCACAAACCCGATAGTCTCCGCTTTCAACGCGTTTCTTCATTCTCCGTTCCAAGCGCTCATTAAGAGTATTTCGAATGACAGTCTCCAACGCCATCTCGCCATGAGCCTTGGTAGCCTTTAACATGTCGACTTCTTCCGCTCTGAAGTATGGTGTGCCGAGGTAGGAAGCGTCTACAATGCTATCGAGGCGTGACTGGCAATCAGCTCGCTCTTCAAAATTTCGGAGATCATAGACGAAGACATGGATTCTGTACCATAGGGTGGGCGTGTTCCTTATGTCTTCGATTGTTGGGGCAATGTATGGGATGGGGCTCTTCGGTACACAATTGACTCCTCTGCAGGCTCTCCCAAGGAGAGGCTTTGTTCCGTCATCGTCGAAGTATCAAGACAGTCTCGTTCTCTCGGAATCAGGATTTATGTATGTTCAGCTTGATTTCCTGGTAGGAATATCCCTTTTCTTTGATGGTGTACTTGTGAGATAGTAGTAAGTCAATCCAAGTAAGAGGTGTAGATAAACCAGATTTGCTGAAATGAGATAAGTTGTCGAGTTTATGTGCAGATGATTTCCAGCTATGACTCACACTAAAGCCAATTTCGAAACTAATTACTTCTGATTCATGGCATTTAACCAGTCTAGGTAGTAACATGCTTGATCAGGCTAAGACCAAACTACCCCGTCGTTTACGCATTGCTAAATAGCGTTAGCGTCCGGAGGAATGACCCCGGAAAAACCTAAAAAATTTCCGAAATAGATATATCACGTGCATGTCTACATATGTCGGAGCGTGCATTCCTGTACTTCATTTTACTTTCCAGAAATAAAATTCTACAAGTACCGTCCTGGAAAAGATCTAAATGTTTGTCGGTACGACTTCACATGCATTGAGGGAAAATTTGAAAAGAAACAATTTGTAAATTCTTCCAAGTGTATTTGACCCCTATAGAGTCATTCTAAAGACCAACACAGGTGGAATCTGCGGAAAATTATGGTAGCTCTGAATCTTGTCCTTATTCGGCTCACTCACAAAGCTCGGCTCCTCCAAACCATCCAGTTTCAAGCCTGCCTCAAAGAACGGCCTGAACAATTCTTGAAACGATCGATGGAAATAGAGCTTCTACGACTTCAGCATCCAATTTCAATAATAATGAGGGCAAGTCCTGACCTGTATAGCAGGCTGACCCGAAATCGCCTCCCCTTTCGCGGGTGGGATATTTAGGTATCGTGAAATGTTTATAGAATGTGTGGCCTCGAGACGGCCTGTGCTCTGGTTCTCGCCGACCTCCATGTGGCGGCTTGCGCCGGAGCTTAAGAAAACAGGGTGGCAGATTGAAGCTACGAATCTTTGTAGAGAAGATTAAATCTGATGCTTCGTGAAATGGGATAGGCTGCCTACTTTCCGTTTTTCTTCAAGAGTTGTGGGAGAGCTGCTGTTAAGGGTTTGATGGTGGGGACGTCCATGATGGCCATGTTCATGGTGACGGTATCGAAACCGCCGTGCTTGTTGTTACGCATCAACCGCCGTTGGCAAAATTGAAAAACCAGATGTTAGAGTACCTTGAGGCCCTCTTCAATCATCATGTCGAAATCAGCGTCCTTTGTAACATCAAGCAAGCTGTACGTGATCTTCGAAGCCTCTTCCTTAATCACCCGCTTTTCGGCGAGCTTGATCATATTTTGACTCGCGTCAGTAGCCCTCACGATGGCTCCCAAGCTTGCCAATCTGCGAGCTAATAGACCGTTACCAGTGGCGAGGTCAAGGATCCGGTCCCCCTCTTTCACAGCGGTGAGTCTTTCTACAGCTGGCATCTCGAGAACATTGAAGAACTCATTTCCTTCATCGCCCATGGAGTCGTCCCAGAATGCCGCGTTAGCTTCCCATGAAGCGACTGAAACGCCGTTCAGTGAATCAACTGATACATCAGTAGACTGAGTATGAGACATATCGAAGCACTAAAGAGGAAAGAATGGAAATTTAAACCGTGCGTGAAGAGCTGAGATGTAAAAGATTCACGGTGCTGCCTAACTTCACGAGCGGCTTTTCAAGGTCCTGCGAGTGGGCGCAAGATATTTTGCGTAAGACAACTTGCATTTCTGCGATGTAGATTGCTCTACATTCTAAAGTTAGAAATCTGTGGGGCAAGTATATTGGAAAGATATAGGTCGTGTCATTAAATGTTAAAAATATAGCGGATCAAATTGCTGTCAGAGGTCTATCGACTTACTAAGCAGCCTTATTCCTGAAGAATGCGTTAACCCTACCCTTCCAAACTTAAAGTCCGAATATCTATATTCTATATTTGTATTTAGATACAAGTTTGTGTATCAAGGTTGGATCATTATGTTAAGTTATTCTAGATTTCTAACTTACGGGT
>Ga0335075_10007878_pt1 | contig 16357 bp, 14 predicted proteins | sample Lox_Sample_24_FD_206723 | JGI IMG/M metagenome (GOLD analysis project Ga0335075, IMG submission 206723) | Soil microbial communities from Loxahatchee National Wildlife Refuge, Florida, United States - Lox_Sample_2.4 | ecosystem: Environmental > Terrestrial > Soil > Wetlands | place: USA... | reverse complement strand
GCGACCCGCATCACGGCTCGACTGGGCCTGGTCCTGGGGCGTCGCTTGACCCGCCGCAGGATCGTGCTGTCGCTCACGCGCATACCCAGACGGACCATCAATCGCTCGGAGGGGCGCCCGCCTGCGCTATGACCGAATAGCCGGACGATCTCCGCCAAGCGGTCGGTCTGACGCGCAGAAGGGGCTGCAAGTCCCGGAAGACGTTCGGCGAAGATCTGGCGATCGCACCGCTCGTTCCGGCAGCGCCAGCGCCCTACTCGCACCCGGATCGTAACCGGTGTCCCCTGAGCGGAAAGATCGCTAAGCGTGCGCGAGTAGAAGCTATGCCGCGAACGAGATTGCACACCACAAAGCGGACAACAAGCACGCTGCCGGCTACACACCGTTACCAACCAGCGCGATTCTGCTCGCTCGACGGCGGTGACGTTCAGGAATGGCGCAGGCGACCAGGTTGCCCGGGCTTTCGTCATCTCGGGGCCTCCGTTCCCGGAGCACGGTGCCACTGAGATTATCTTGCACCAAAAGTGAATCAGACCCTGAATAAGAGCGGCTAGTCGTGAAGCAGGGTTTGCCAGTTTGAAGGCGGCACTCCGTTCGGTCCGGGCACCGGCTGATCCAACGGATGCGAGCGAGGGGCGGGAAGCTTCGGCCCGGTGATGAACTCCTCAGTACGGTAGTCGTAAAACCAGTCCTCGCCCGGCTCGAAGCTCGTGATTATCGGGTGACCCGTAGCGGCGTAATGTTTCGATGCATGCTGATTTGGTGAACTATCGCAGCAGCCAACGTGACCGCATTGGGCGCATCTGCGAAGATGAAACCACCATCGGCCCGAAGCCAGGCACTCGACGCAACCTGTTCCGCTTGGCTTGGCCACCGGGTTGATACCATCCCTCTCGGACTTCATAGGTCGCTCTCTGACTTATTTCTGCTTCAGTTGCTGCGCATCAACGCGGTATTCGGTAGCAATCTCACCTACCGATACCGGCGAGCGGCGTAGGTCGTGGCGCGGCTCACTTTAGGCGAGCCGCCGCGCGGCCGGCACGGCGGCTTCGTTTTCGTTTCGTAGTAGAAGCCAAAACATGAGTCCGTGCGTGATCAGAAAGAGCGGCACGATAAACGTTGGGAGAAAGTAGGATGTAACCCGGGGCGCCCTTGCTATCGCCTCTGCTCAGAATGCGACTACCGAAGACCGTTTCGTAAAATCGAAGCGATCGCTCGATGTCGGCGACGGTAAGAAAGTGTGCGACGGTAATGCCGTTCTTTGGCGGCATCTGATAGGTTTTCTGCTCAACTTGTACTTGGCTCATAGAGGGCTCCTATCTTGGCGCTGGCCAGCTTGGTCGGCTCATCCAATGCGAGTGTAGGCGGTTCTTCAGGTGCCGGTAAAGGTCGCTTTCGAGCCGGAGTAAGCTCGTGTCATGATTCAAAAGAGAGCGACTTTTGAAAAATGGTTCCGACCTTGCAGCCATTGACACATTTAGAGTCCATTTCGAATCGGTTCTTCAACGGGCCAGCCTTCGTTGCAGGAGCACGCTGGAAGCGGCGTAGTGGAAGGCTTCGGCGGACTCGATGGAGGCTTCGAAGTCCTTTGCCAGCCGCCTGCTCCGGTTGATCCAGGCGAAGAACCGCTCGACGACCCAGCGGCGGGCAATGACGGCGAAGCCGACCTGGTTGTCGGATTTGCGCACCACCTCGATGCGGATCGGGCTGGCGTTGGCCACGCGGGGACCGGCATAACCTCCGTCGGCGTAGCCGAGGGCCACGAAAGTCCGGCTCGGGCGCGAGGCTCGGAGCAGTGGCCCGGCCCCATCGCGGTCCTGGACGGCGGCCGAATGGGCTTGCAGCTTGAGCGCCCGGCCCTCGGCGTCCACCATGGCGTGGCGCTTGCGGCCGTTGATCTTCTTGCCGCCGTCGTAGCCGCGGATGCCGCCGCTCTCGGTCGTCTTGACGCTCTGGCTGTCGATCACGGCTGCCGTCGGGCTCGCGCCGCGCCCGGCCCGCTCGCGGTAGCGCGTGACCAGGTGATGCTTGATCGTCTCCCACGTGCCGTCGTCGCGAAACCGGGGGAACCAGCGATACACCGTGGGCCAGGGCGGGAAATCCTTCGGCATCAGGCTCCAGGCGACGCCGCCGCGCAGGACGTAGAAGATGCCGTCGATGATCTCCCGCATCTCCCATTTGCCATGACGGCCACAGGGGCTCGGCGCAGGCAGGAATAATGTGACGATCAGCCACTCCGCGTCGGTCACGTCACTTCCATAGCGCAGCCCCGCGCGGCTATGCTGCACACGGGTGGTTGGGGTCCACATGATGTCTCCGGCAAGGCTTCGAACACCTGCTCGGAATCACATCTGCCCCGGCCATCCAAGCCCTCACGACAAACGTTCCCCATTGATTCCGAAATGGCCTCTTAATGCGTTACAGCTGTCACACACAAGGGCGGTTCAGAAAAGACTCGTCGGCCCAATAGCCGGCAACTTACGGCGTGGCGATGCCCTACAATACATCGATCGAATATTTTCCCGCACCAGCAATGTGCAACAGCAAAATGCCTCCCATAATGCTGCGCGTTTTGTAAAAGCTGTCCATGCTGTCAACGTAATCCGCACCTTTCACTGTCCAATAGCGATGCCCAATAAGCGCAGTTCCCAGCGTGTACAAAGCCATGAGTAGTGCCGAGGGACGTGTGGACGCGCCGACAGCGACCGCGAACGCAGCCGGAAGCTCCATGAAAGTCCCTACACCAGCAACCAGTACCGGCATCGGACCGCCTAGCCGCACCATCTGACTTACCGTACCCGAAACCTCCTTGAGCTTTCTCCAACCGAAAATCAGAAACAACGTCGCGAGAAGAAGATGGGCCGCGAGAATGAGTTCATCGTTGACGTCGCTTACGATCACAAGAAATCTCGAGGAACGGAACGATCCCAGTCGCGACGACACACTTCGTCCCCGCCGTCAAAGGCGCGCAAACTTCCCTGCAGCCGGAAGGCATCGCGCGTGGATGACATCCGCAGCTGCGTCTCAACCCGGATTTGCCATTCGTTTCGCGACAGAGTTTGGGTATGGCGCAGCTCAGCGACGGCGCTAAGCGGATCATTGTCCTCGACATGATATTCCGTCTTGTCCTGTGTCCCGGATTCCAGATTGATGCGGTCGATGCGTTCAACCCGCATGCCATCGCGCCGAGAGATGGTCGGCGTCTCCGGCGGTGCCGTCTCCGGCTCAGGAAAAGGCGGAAGCCTGGCGTCTGCGGCGTTGGGCAAGCGTCGCGGCAGATCGAGCGTGCCGGCAAAGATCTGCAGCGTCGCCGTCTCCGGACTGGGCCAGATCATCGGCCAGTACGCCGTAGATATCGCAAGCCTCACCTTGTGGCCGGCTGGAAATACCGAGCCGGCGTCATTTAGCTTGATGCGCACGCGGTAACGCTCACCTGGCATCAGCAGCGCGGGCTGTTCGTGGCCCTCGCGATGAGTGAGGTTGAGCACGCCGTAGCTGAAACGCAGCGATTCACCGGACGGGTGCACATCGCATAACCGAACTGCCAGACTCGCAATCGGCCGGTCGGACGCAACGTCGAGCGTTATGATCGGAGCGCCGAGGATCTCGATCGACTCATCGAGTGGCGTCGTCTCGAAAACCAAAGAGCGTGCGTCATCTTCCTGCTGGTCGCGTGCCTGATCGCGCCCACGACCGAATGGAACCCATTCGCCCGAACACTTACCAACCGTCTGCGGCGAGCACACTGCGCGAGCCGTCAAAGATGCCGCGGCGTCTCGCAGCCCCTCATCGGTCAAGAACAGCCGCCGTGGCATTATCCCCGCCGGTGGCCACGAAGCTTCTGCAACCCACCGGCCCGGTAGCGTATCGTGGTGGGCCGCCGGTTTCACGCTTTCCGTCATCCACGCGCGCAGCATAGGTTCATCCATCACGCCCGTATCGACGCCCTTCAGCCAGTAATCCCACCAGCGCAGGATTTCCTGGAGGAAGCCGATCTGGGGTCCGGGAAGTGCAAAGTGCGGATAACCATGTGCCCACGGACCGATGAGACCCTTGCGGGGCACCTTCAGCCGCTCGAGAAGCCGCGGGATTGCATTCTTATAACCATCGGTCCAACCACCGACGGCATAAACCGGGCACTGGATCGCTGCGTAATCCTCGCATACCGATCCATGCTTCCAATACGCGTCGCGTCGCTGATGCTGAAACCAATTTTCCTGGAACAGCGGTATGTTCTGCAGGCGCTCCAGCCACATCGCCCGCCAGCTACCGCCGACCAGCGCCGGATCGGGCGGCAGGCACATCAAGCTGAAAAAGAAAAAGGCCCACTCAAGCCCTGCTTTGGTAAGAAACGTGCCGCCCATGTAATGCGCGTCGTCGGCGTACCGATCGTCGGTTGAACAAATAGTGACGATTGCTTTGAGTACCGGCGGACGGCGCGCCGCAATCTGAAGTCCATTGAACCCACCCCAGGAAATTCCCATCATTCCGACTGAGCCATTGCACCAGCGCTGAGCTGCCAGCCAGGCGATCACCTCCACGCCGTCGTCTTGTTCCTGCTCGGCGTACTCGTCGGACAGCAAGCCAGTCGATTCGCCGCTCCCTCGAAGGTCGACGCGAACGCCGGCGTAGCCGTGACCGGCCAGATACGGATGAGTCAGCGCGTCCCGCTCGTAAGTGCCGTCGCGCTTGCGATATGGGAGATATTCCAGGATCGCGGGAACCGGGTTCTGTTCGGCGTCGTCCGGCAGCCAGATGCGGGCCGCCAGCATCGTGCCGTCTCTCAACGGGATCAACGTGTGCTCGATGACGCGCACAGTCTTTGGAAAGGTCGTGACAATCATGGCGGACCACTCATGATGGCTCTAGTTCGCCGGCGCGCCGCGGCATCGAAAGAAAATAACCGGTGAGCGTGCGGGTCAGGCGACGTGCTTGTTCAACAGGCCGAGGATCGGGGCATCGAGGCTGTAAGGCCCGGCGCCGGCCGGAACGATTATGATCAAGATAAAGGCATAAAGCGTCTCCGGTAAATAGAGCCAATCGTCAATGCGATCTCCTCTATCGATCGGCTTGTAGAGTTTGATTCGCTGCCGCCCGGACGTGGCCATGGCGATGATGACAGGCAGACCAAGCGCGGCGAATGGCGCCAGCAGCCCGATAAGGACGGCGGCGCCGGCGTTGAATTCGACCGACGGCACCCACCATTGATTGAAGCCCACTGCTGGAACGCCGAGCGACTTATTAACCTTCCCACAATAAATGCCATCAGGCGCAGGCATAGCGCGTCGTTGGCGCCTGAAAGAAGCTGCGCACCAGATCCGGAAGCTTCTGCAACTGCCGCATGTGCGACATGATAGTGGGCCGCAGTTGCGCCAATGAGGTGATGAGCTTGCGGCCAATGCCGTGGGATTTGAGGTCGTTCCAGACATACTGGTCCGGGTTTAGCTCGGGCGAGTAGGGTGGCAGCACGAACAATCTCAGCCTCCCCTCACTCGTCGCCACGAACCGGGCGACCGACTTGGCACGATGCATTGGATAACCATCGACAATGACAAAGCTCGGCGTTGTGGCATTGACCAGCAGCCGCTTGAGGAACTCGATGAATACCGCGGCCGTGACGCGTCCCTTCGTCAGCATGAAGCGCAATTGCCCTTGGGCGCTGACCGCGGGGAGCAGATTGACGCCGAACCGTGCACCCGTGCTTGATACAATCGGCGTCCGACCCCGCCGACTCCAGGTCGTGCCACTGTGATAGTCGGAGCGGACGCCCGCCTCATCGGCAAAGAATATCTGCGCGCCTTCGCGCTTTGCCCGACGCCGGATCGCCGGGTACTCTGTCTCCAACCACCGCGTCACCGCCGCTGGGTCCTGTTGGTAGGCGCGCCATAACGGCCGCTGTGCCGTCAGACCAAGTTGATCCAGCAGCCGGCACACCGAACTGTGGCTCAGACGTACCTTGAACCGCTCAGCAATCAACCTCTGCACCATCGCCGCAGTCCACAGCGCGAAGGGAAACTTGAACTGCAGCGGACTCTTGTCGGCGACCGCTCGGTATATCCAACGCAGCGCGGCACCGCTCAGCTTGGGTGGGCGCCCGCCGCGCTTGCGCGCAACCAGCCCGCCCCAACCGCCGCGGCGATATTCTGCCAGTCAGCGAAACACGCTGCGCAGGTTGACGCCAAGCGCCGCCGCTACCGCCGTCGGGCTTTCGCCGGACTGTACCGCGGCTACCCCGCGCTTGCGCAGCTCGCTCAACGTGGCGTGGTCCAGCGCTCGTGCATCGGTCTTCATCAGAACGCACGTTAGCAAATACCGAGTTGCATGGCAATTATTTTGCGAAGGTTAATAAGGCAGAACGCCAAGACATCGATGCCGAGCTGTCTGCTGCCAGCGGTGCCGAGAACATTGCGTGGAAGCAGCGTGCCGACCTGCACTGGGTGGAAGCCCGGCGACAGTTCAAGGGCGGCTGGACAGTCGAGCAGGAGTCCGCCCAACTCGAGTGGCTGCTTGCAGCCACCAACGCTTTCGTCAACGCATTCAGACCACGGACATTGCGGCTACTCAGCGCGGCGTGGTCCAGTTAACGCACTGAGGCCTAACTGAGGGGAGATCCGCCGCCATGGCCCTCCGGGCACGCAGGGACTGTTACACTATTACTCATATGGTGTAACAGCCCGTCGCTGTCTCAAGTCGCTGACCCGTTCCTCTTCCTTCCCGGGCCCAGCAGGCAGTTCGAGGTCCACCATCACCGGCGCATGATCGCTGCCTGCCGCTACGCCCTCCTCGTAGAGGTGCTCGATGTGCCGCACGACCCAATGGCGGCTGACCCAGACAGAATCGAAGCGCCGTCCCGTGCCGGGCGAGTTCTTCCGCCGGCCAGTCCGGTGGGTGGTGGCGAGGGGCCCGGACGGCTGGCTAGCCCGAAACCTCCCCACCTCATCGGGATGAAGGGCGAGCCAGCGGCGCAGCCCGTCATCGAGATCGTGCGTCTTGCCAGGGCTGAACAGACGATCATCTCCAGGCTCGCCGTGCAGGCGGCGGTAGCCGGTATGCAAATGCGTTCGGGTATTGGTGAAGTCGAACGTGTCAATCAACGGCGTGTTGGCGTCGGCGCCGAACAACAACGGCCCATTCTGCGTAGATAACCAGGAAGCAAAGGCGACTGCCTGCCGCGGCTTGATAATTCCCCAGTCCACGCCTGGCGGAGCGTGGTAGCTCACCGCGATAAAGGGCGTTCCCTCCGTCAGTGTCTCGATGAGCAGGATCCGCTCGGGCAGCCGAATTTCATCCGGCAGCCACGAACGGCAGGGACTCAGCCCGTGGCCGGCGATGGCGACACCGCGCCGCCGCACGGGCGAGTCGTCCGGCTCCGGGGTACGCAGATCGACGGCCCTGACCATCCAGTCGGCACCAGCGGCATCAGCGAGGACCACCGATGAGCCGGGATTGAGCTCTTGCAGCAGGATCAGGTCCGGGACGAGTTCCCGCAGCAGACCCCCTTGCCGTTTCGCCGCCTTAGGGCCGCGGAATGCTACGTTCCATGAGACGACGCGCATTTCGCTTTGGTACCAACTTTTCAAAGTGAGGAGCAACCGGGGTCAAATCGGGGACGGCAGTCGACGAGATCGTAGTCCGGTGTATGATCAAGGAACAGCAGATGCGCTGGAACAGGTGGACAGTGCAACCTTATCCTTGATGTTCGTGTAGCCGTTCTCGACGATATTTTGGAGACGCTGTTTCGAAAGCGCTATCCCGACTTCCGACCGGCAAATGACCCGATCCCGATCTCTCTGGCCGCCTGCCTTCCCACGACTTTGCATGCTCCCCCGACCGCGCCATGTCCGTGCGAGAAGCCGGCGCTATGGCACTTGGACCTGCACGGGCGGGCCCGGCTCGCCGGCCGTGCCCGACAAGATCACCAGATAGCGGCGCTCCGCTTCAACCGGACTCCGCACGATCTGCCGGATCGGCCCGATCGCGTTGACGATCGCCGCACCCGCCGGGTTGGTCACGAAGGATCGCAGCGGCTGCAACATGCCGCTGCCGTCCGGCTTTTCGGCAAGCGCCAGCACATAGGGATGCCTCGGCTGCAATCCCGTGACCGAGGCCTCCAGCACCTGGATCAGGCCCTGGTCGTACAGCGAAACGCTGGTGGGTGCCTTGCCGGTGAACCTCGCCGAGGGAGCCAAGGATAGATGCGCGGCCTCTCCCGCAACGCCGAGCGGCTGCAACCCTTCCGTTCCGGCTTCTCCGGGCATGCTTGCGCCCGCGACCGACATTGCCGCGTTACCCAGCTCCGGCCCTGTTCTCTCGGGCACCGCGTCGGGCACGTACGTGATCGCCTGCGGGGCCTGGCCGACCGGCACCGTGGCGATCACCTTGTTGGTCAGCGTGTCGATCGCGGTGACCCCGTCGCCGATCTCGAGGCCGACATAGACCCGGCTGCCATCGCCCGATGGCCAGACGCCGTGAGGCAAGCGGCCTACCGGGATGGTCGCGACCAGGTTGAAGTCCTCGGTGCCGAAGATCTTGACCTCGTTCAGCCCCCCGACCGTCACATAGGCGAACTGGCCTCGTGCATTGTGCACGATGTTGACGTGGTTGGTGATCGGCCCGGTATCGAGCACCTTGAGCACGTTGAACGGTGGCTCGGCGTTGAACACCTCCGTTTTCCCCGTGTCCTTCAACGTGAACCACACCTGCTTTCCGTCGGGCGTCGCCGCGACGTTAGGGCAGAAGGGGCTCGCCTGCTTCACCGTCGCGATGATCTTGTGGTCGGCGACCGAGATGACGTCGGTCACGGGATTGAAGGACGAGCAGACGTAGCCGTACTTGCCGTTAGGCGAGAAGATCGTCATCCCCGGCCCCGGCAGCGTGATGATACGCATCTTCTCCAGGTAGGTATTGCCGTCCAGAACATCGACATAGTTCTCGCCCCGCACCGTTACCCACACCTCCTTGCCGTCCTGGGTCCAAAACGCCTCATGGGGCGCGCGGCCGACATAGGTGACGTGCTTCACGCTGTTCGTCGCGGTGTCAATGAACGTCACCGAGTTCGAACCGATGGAGACGACGCCAATCGTGCGGTGATCGGGCGAGAAGCCCATGCCGTGAACAAGGACCTGCCCTCGGTACAGCGGACTGAAATTGGTCGGCGAGGGATCGCCGAGTCGGATCACGCCAAGGAGCTTGTTGGTCGCCGGATCGATCACCGAGACCGTGTTGGAGTACTGATCGGCCGTATAAATGCGATCATGAGTGCTGATCGGGATGTCGGGCGCGTTGGCGCCGTAAGGGGCCTGGCCGGCCAGCGCTGGCATGACGCCCCAGAGCGGGTTGTTAGCGAGCGCGCTTCCGGCAAGAAGAGCAACCGCGAAAACGCTCCGTTTCATCCTCGGTTCTCCCACTTCATGCTCACTCGGCAGAAGGACATTCTCCGCATACCGGCATCCACGGTGAGGCCTGAAGTGCCGAAGCGGGCGGCGGGTTGGTTGGCGAGGGGGCGGAAGGCGGCAAGGGCTCGCCGACGGCCAGCCGCATCAGCGTGATCTCCTGCGTCTGATCGACGATGATTTCCTGGGCGATGCGCCGTAGTTGCGCGTTATGATCGTAGCGCAACTCCGCCTGTGCCATGTCGATCGCGCCCTGATGGTGCGGCACCATCATCGCCACGAAGTCGCGATCGATGTCACCGGTCGGCTTGATCGTCATGCCTCTCATCATCTTCGTCATGGCGACGTTGTTCTCTTCCAGGAAGCGCACTTCCGCAGCCAGCGAAGCGCTTGCGCCGCCTGCATCCGACAGGGGCGAGGGGGCCTCCGTCGTCGCCGTCTCCGGCCCGCTCGCCGCCAGCATCGCCTGGTAGCGCGACACCTTGTTGCCGACGGCCACGCGCATCGCCGCGATTTCCTGCAGCTGTCCGACGATGATCTCCTGACCGACGCGCAGGAGCTGTTCGTTGCGGCCGTAGCGCAATTCCGCCTGGGCCATATCGATCGCGCCCTGGTGGTGCGGCACCATCATCGCCACGAAGTCGTCGTCGACATTGCCGGTGGGGTCCGCCGCCATGCAGGCCACCATCTTCTCCATCGCGGAGTGGTTTTCTCGGATGAACGGGAGTTCCGCGGGTGGAGTCTCAGGAGGCACCGCCAGCGCCGCGAATATGGCGTTGCTTTCCGCAATGAAGGAAAGCGCGGCAGGGCTCATCGCTATCGAAGCCAAACCCGCCGAGGAAGAACCACTCGTCTGCCCCCAAGCGGTGCTCGCGCCGCAGCCGGCAATCACTGCCACGGCGACCAGGACCGAACCCGGCCGAAGCCGGCGCCGGCTACGGGACACGGCGGGACGCGGAGCCCCGCTCTCTCCCGCCGTACGTTTCGCGGGTCTTGCGAGCGCCGGCATCTGATCCACTCCGCTACCGCGCAAAACCAAATCCTACCGGCGCCGCAATCGATCGTTCCTTCCCGCCATCTCGGATGGCGAGATGACCGACGATTGGGGCTCGTACTCCGCCTCGACAGGGGTGCTTGAAGACATTCCGTACGCTGCCGATCTCAGCCTGCCGGGCGGCGCAGGACAGCCATCGTTTGCCCGCCGAGATATCATGCCGGCTGAGTTGCAGGCAAGGCAGTTGATGCCGATGTCGTCTTCTTCGGCGCCGTCAAGATGACGACGGTTCTGTCAGCGCTCGCGCCAACAAGGACTGATAGGGTAACGTCACCGCGACTCGGGCCTCTGCCGCGCAATTCGGTTGCACCACCCAGCTGCTGCTTGAACGCAAATTGCTCACTTCGACTTCCGGTGGCGCGAACGCTGACAGAACCTGGCCGGGTGAACGCCCGCCGAGCTATTATCCGGCCGGGGCGGAGAACGGTGCAATGCGGTGCGTAGAGTGTGACGCGGCGGACGTGTCGGAACGACCCGAGCGCACGGCCCAAGGTTACCGACGCTTCCGGTGCCGCGCCTGTGGCAAGCAGTCCAATGAACGCAGCGGCGGAATTCTCAATCGCGCCCAATATCCATCCGACGTCATCGCACTCGCGGTCTTCTGGCGCCTTCGCTACAAGCTGAGCCTGCGCGACCTGCCGGAGATGTTCCTGATCCGGGGCATCGAAGTCAGCTATGAGGCGGTTCGCGATTGGGAGGCGAAGCTGACGCCGACCCTCATCGATAGCCTCCGGCGACGGCGTATGGGGCGGATCGGCAAGAGTTGGTACGTTGACGAGACATCCATCAAAGTTAGCGGTCGCTGGTGCTATCTCTATCGTGCCATCGATCGTTCGGGTGCCCTCGCCGACGTCAGGCTGAGTGAGAAGCGCGACATGGCGGCGGCGAAGGCGCTCTTCCGATCGGCCAAAGCCGTGACAGGCGTCACTCTCGCGCGTGTCACGACGGACGGTCACGACAGTTACCCGCGCGCGATCCGGATTGAACTGGGCGCAGGTGCAAAACACCGGACCAATCAATATCTGAACAATCGAATCGAACAAGACCATCGCGGGATCAAGGGACGATACGGGTCGATGCGTGGCTTCAAAAGTCACGAGTCAGCATCGCGCTTCTGTCGATGCTTCGATGAACTCCGTAACGATCTGCAAGCCCGTTCACGCCGTAGCCGAAACCTTCCAACCAACGTCCGGCGCTATCACATTCTGACCCGTGGGATGGTTGCGCTCCGCATTCTGGAAGCGGCCGGATTACCAATACTACCGCTTCACTCCACCCACCCCAATGGCGCGACCGCTGACAGGACCTCATGAGGAGCTGGGCGATCGCGCGACGGTGGTCAACGTGCCCGGGGCAGGTCACCTTCTGCCTTTGGAACAGCCCGGGACAACCGCGTCTGACATGATCGATTTCATTCGGCAACTTGGCGGCAAGCCGTAGCATCGTTGTAAGAGTCCCGCCACTGAGGCGTCCACTAGCAAGGAGTGTACCCATGACAAGCAGCTACTCCAGACGAACAGTTACTGCCCTCCTCGGCGCGGCATCCCTCCTCGGTGCCGGATCGCCGGCGCGGGCGCAGCTCTCGGACACCGGAGGCGCGCTTGCGCAAACGCCGGAGGACGCCGTGCGGGACCTTGCCATCGAGGCCTACATTTTTGGCTACCCTCTGGTGACCATGGAGATGACGCGGCGGGTGCTGACGAATGCCGTGAATCCCGAAGGCCTCCGCGGCCCGATGGGACGATTCACCAATGCGCGCGAATACCCGACCGCGGCGTTCAAGGACGTCACCGCCCCGAACGCAGACACGCTCTACAGCATCGCCTGGCTCGATCTCTCGAAGGAGCCCTACGTCCTGCACGTGCCGGACGAGCACGGCCGCTACTATCTGATGCCGATGCTGGACGGCTGGACCGATGTGTTTGCCGACCCGGGTACGCGCACGACCGGTACCGGCGCCGGGGATTTCGCGATCGTTGGTCCGGGCTGGCATGGCGAACTGCCGCCCGGGGTCGAGGAACTTCGCTCGAGCACAAACATGGTCTGGATCCTCGGGCGTACCTACTGCACCGGCACGCCGGAGGACTATGCCGCGGTGCACGCGATCCAGGACCAGTACAAGATCGTCCCGCTCAGTGCCTGGGGCAAGCCCTATACGCCGCCGCCTGGCAAGGTGGATCCCAGCGTCGACATGAAGACCGCGGTACGCGAACAAGTCGAGCGGATGGACACGGTGACCTTCCTCACGCTGCTCGCCGCCCTGATGAAGCAGAACCCACCCTACACAGAGGATGCGCCTATCCTAACGCGGCTCGCGCGGATCGGGCTTGTCCCCGGGCAGGACTTCGATCCTTCAAAGATCGCGGCCGCCCCGGACATCCAGGACGTGCCGAAACTGGCGATCGAACAGATCGCGGGACATTTCCAATCCGGCGGCGAGGCCGTGAATGGCTGGGTGTTCATCAAGCCCGGTGGACGCTACGGCACCGACTACCTCCAGCGCGCCTTCGTCACGCGCGTGGGGCTTGGCTGCAACCTGACGGAAGACGCAGTCTATCCCTCGACGTTGACCGATGCCGCAGGCGACAAGCTGGACGGTGCGAACAAGTATGTCATGCGGTTTCCCCGGGGGCGGACACCGCCCGTACGCGGTTTCTGGTCGCTCACGATGTACAACGCGCAATACTTCTTCGTCGACAACCCACTGAACCGCTACACGCTGAGTGCGCGCAACGCGCTGAAGGCCGATCCCGACGGCACGATCCAGCTTTTCATCCAGGTGAGCAACCCTGGACCGGATAGGGAGGCCAACTGGCTGCCGGCGCCGAACGGACCGTTCGTGCTGATGCTGCGGTTATACTGGCCGAAAGAGCACCCGCCCTCAATTCTCGACGGCACGTGGAAGCCGCCGCCTGTGGAGAAGGCATAGCCGTTCTCGGAGGCCGCTCACGGCAGGTACGGCACGGCCTGGTTCAGGCCGTATCGTGGAGCGAAGGGAATGTTCTATCGAATGAAGCAAACCCCATGAGAGGGCAGAGCGTCGGCTGTCAGCTAAACAACGCCGCCTTTATCAACCAAACACAGCGATGGCGCAGCGGATCTCGATTCCGCCGTGCTTGGCCCGACGCAATTGCCGGCCGACTGCTGACTTGAACACCGCGGGCAGCTGAAGAGCGGGTGCAATGCGACACCATATCGGCTTGACGACCGCACGGCCTTTGCGCGTGCGGCGCACTGCTTGACCACCCATCACCCGCTGCTACCAGCGGAAGCCGACCTCGTTGAAGTAGAGGTCGGCGTGGCGCGGACTGATTGTGAGTCAGCACCGAAGTGGGACCCCCGTCGAAACTGGGGCAACACCTTGAAAGAACTGAAGAAGTCCGCGAGGGGTGGGGTCCCGATCGGCGCCGATTGGGACCCCCAGCTCGGACGAAAGTTCTGCTGATATGTCAGTATGTTGAAGACGATCGGGTGCGGGGTCCCACTTCGGTGCTGATTCACATTCATGCCTACCTGGCAGACCGCGGCAAGACGTCAGAGGCTTTGTCGGCGGCTGGAGTGGAAGCGCATGTCCAAGGTTTGCGGGCGCGAGACTGGGATCCGCGACGTGACGCCGAGCGAGCTCGGCTGCGAGGAGTGCCTGAATGTCGGCTCTCCTTGAGTGCGCCTGCGGCCACGTGGGCTGCCGCGATAGCTCGCCCCACGAGCACGCAAGTCACCACTTCCGAGCCGCCGGCCATCCTATCATTGGAGGCCGATGTTCCGCCTGAATGTTGCGGCGCGATGCTCGCGCCCGATGGCGGGCTCCCCTCTGATCGTCACGATCTCACTAAGGGAGCCGCCAAATGGCATAACAACGTTCTTGACATCTGCTGCCCCATGCAAGCAGCAACCTGACAGACGCGCCTCGCTATTCTGGCAACCGAGTTCCGCGATGGCATTGAGGAAAGCGCAACCGCGAAAATTATCCGCGCCGGCAAGCCAACGGGCACCTCGCATCTCGGCAAAGCTTGGCTGACGAAGCTATTGTGGCTGGCCGCGGCCAGCCGGCGGCCCGGAATCGATCTGCACAGTGGCGGTCATGCCGGCCGCCAGCACCACGCCCCCGGGAACCGAATCGATGTGAATGCGCACCGGGATGCGCTGAGCCAGGCGCACCCAGGTAAAGATCGGGTTGACGGCGGCGAGGCCCTGCCCGTTTGGTTGCGCGTTGGCGACGTTGATGCCGCGGGCGATGCTGCCGACATGGCCGCGAAGGATCTGGCGGTAGCCCATCAGCTTAATCTCGGCTGGCTCCCCGACCTGGATCCGGTCGAGACTGGTCTCCTCGAAATAGCCGTCAACCCAGAACGAATCCGCATCAACGAGGGAGATCTCACTCTGCCCGACATTGGCGTAGTCGCCCTGCTGCGCTAATAGATTGGTCACCCAGCCATTGACCGGCGAGCGGATCTCGGTACGCTCGAGGTTGATCCGTGCTTGGTCCAGGTCGGCCAGCGCCTCCTTGTATTGAGCCTCGGCGACGACTGCGTTGCTGTGATAGGTTTGCCTTTCTTCGGTTGTAACCGCGAGGGTGCTCAGCTCTTCCCGCCGCTTTGCCTCCCTCTCGGCGTTTTGCATATTGGCTTGAGTCTGCTGCACCGCCGCTTCGGCGAGCCTGACGGCGATTTCGTAGGTGGTCGGATCGATGACCATCAGCAGTTTGCCTTTGTGCACGAACTGGTTGTCGGCGACCGGAAGCTCGACTATCCGGCCACTGACTTGCGGGGCCATCGTGACCACATAAGCCCGCCCCGTGCCATCGCACGTCCACGGCGCATCCATATAGGTGTCCCACATTGCCCAGCCGAGCACACCGGCGGTCGCGATTACCGTTAAGGTAACCAGTAGCGGAAAAATCCGGAACCAGCGACTAGGCGCGATGGGCAGGCGCACCGCTGGTGGCTCGCTTGACCGGGCCGCTGCGGAACTCTCCGCCGCCGTCTCGCGTCTCGATTTCGTCTGGACGTTCGACATCGAAGGTTCAGCGCGTGGCGATGGCGAGTACCATCGTCGAGAGCACGATCACGTAAGCGGCGAACACGAACGCGGCCGGATGCCAGACATAGCGCAGCAAACCAAATCGGGCGGCGAACCGCCGCAGCGCGATCGTTGCCGCCCATGCCGCAACCATCATCACCGTGATCGGCGCGACGTAGACACCGAACAGGTTGATCTCGGTGAACCTCAACCGGGCGCTCCTGCGTCGAAGTAAGAGGAATGTTGGGTCAGCGACTTGGAGAGTTCGAGGATGAGGCTGCGCGCTCGAAGCGCGGCGGCACCGGGGCGAGAGGCGAGCGTCTCGTCAAGATCGGCAAGCTTTGCCGTCGCCATCGCGCTGTCGCCCCGCGCGACCGCCGCGAGCGCCGCATCAAGCTCGGATTCGAGATCCATGCAGCGAGCAGTGCGTCGCAGCTGGATGATCTCGGTCCCCACGGAGAGAGCGGCCAACAATTGTGCGCGCTGCAATGGCTCGGCTTCGTCCGGCAAAACCGAGAGTCGACCGAACACACTTCCCTCCCAGTCGTCCAGCTTCCGCGGGATCGGGCCCGTCGCGAGCCGGCGCAGATCGCGCAACGTTAACCTCAATAAGCGGTGCGCGCGAAAAGCGGGCGACAGCGGTGGCAGCAAGCGGAATGACAATGTTGCGGCGCCCAAGCCGATGACGATCGCCGAGGCGATGTTATAAAATTGCACCGTGTCATAGCTTTCCTGGTTGGCCGGCCCGAGCAGCGGCACGAAATAGACCGCCATCGCGGTAAACATCGCCGTCTGCCACGGCTGGGCCATCCCGGCACCGGCGGGAACCAGGACGAGGCCTATGGCGAGGCCGAAGGCGGCAAACGTCCCCAAATTCGGCAGCACCGCAAAG
>Ga0335075_10007877_pt1 | contig 16359 bp, 14 predicted proteins | sample Lox_Sample_24_FD_206723 | JGI IMG/M metagenome (GOLD analysis project Ga0335075, IMG submission 206723) | Soil microbial communities from Loxahatchee National Wildlife Refuge, Florida, United States - Lox_Sample_2.4 | ecosystem: Environmental > Terrestrial > Soil > Wetlands | place: USA... | reverse complement strand
GTGTCCGACCAGGTGTACAACGAGCTGTTCACCATGCACGGCACGATCATGCTGCTGCTGTTCGCCACGCCAACGTTCGTCGGGTTCGCCAACGAGATCATGCCGCTGCAGATCGGCTCCCCGGACGTGGCGTTCCCGCGGCTGAACCTGTTCAGCTACTACCTGTTCACCTTCGGCGGCCTGATCCTGCTGTTCAGCTTCATCGCCCCGGGCGGTGCGGCGGCGTTCGGCTGGTATGCCTACTCCCCGCTGACCAGTTCGCTGTACTCGCCGGGGGTCGGCGGGGACATGTGGATCATGGGCCTGGTGCTGGCCGGATTCGGCACCATCCTGGGCGGGGTCAACTTCATCACCACGATCTTCTGCATGCGCGCGCCCGGCATGACCATGTTCCGGATGCCGTTGTTCACCTGGACCACCCTGGTCACCAGCATGCTGGTGCTGCTGGCCTTCCCGGTGCTCACCGCCGCGCTGCTGGTGCTCGAGATCGACCGCAAGCTCGGAGCGCAGGTGTTCAGCGCCAACAGCGGCGGCGCGATCTTGTGGCAGCACCTGTTCTGGTTCTTCGGCCATCCCGAGGTCTATATCGTCGCGTTGCCGTTCTTCGGCATCATCAGCGAGATCTTGCCGGTGTTCTCGCGTAAGCCGCTGTTCGGCTACAAGGGCATGGTCGGCGCCACCATCGCGATCGCGGGCCTGTCGCTGACCGTGTGGGCGCACCACATGTTCACCACCGGAGCGGTGCTGCTGCCGTTCTTCTCGTTCATGACCTTCCTGATCGCGGTCCCCACCGGGCTGAAGTTCTTCAACTGGCTGGGCACGATGTGGCGCGGGCAGCTCACGTTCGAGCCCCCGATGCTGTTCGCGATTGGCTTCCTGATCACCTTCCTGTTCGGCGGGCTCACCGGGGTCATCCTGGCCTCACCGCCGCTGGACTTCATGGTCAGCGACTCCTATTTCGTGGTCGCGCACTTCCACTATGTGCTGTTCGGGACCGTGGTGTTCAGCACGTTCGGCGGGTTCTACTTCTGGTGGCCGAAGTGGACCGGCAAGATGCTGGACCACACGCTGGGCAAGCTGCACTTCTGGGCCGTCTTCATCGGCTTCAACCTGACCTTCCTGGTGCAGCACTGGCTGGGCCTGATGGGGATGCCGCGCCGGGTGGCTAACTACCCGTTCCTGCCTCACCTGGCCACGACGCTGAACGACATCTCCTCGATCGGAGCGTTCATCCTCGGCGCGTCGACGTTCATCTTCTTCTACAACGTCTACAAGACCTGGAAGACCGGGGAGCGGGTCACCGCCGACGATCCTTGGGGCTTCGCCAACTCGATGGAGTGGGCCACGTCGTGCCCGCCGCCGCGGCACAACTTCACCTCGATCCCGCGGATCAGGTCCGAGCGGCCCGCGTTCGACCTGCATTACCCGAACATCAGGTCTGGCCGGATCCGGCAGCACCCCGAGCGGGTCGGGGTTGGCTCCTCGACCGGCGATAGTCCCGAGTAGGAGTGCCCGATGAAGGTCGAGGGTTACCTGTTCCTGGGCTGTGCCATCTTCTTCGGCGGCTCGGACATCGTCTACTGGCACTTCTCCCATGACCCGACCGGGTCCACCGCGCTCGCGATCTCGGTCGGGCTGGCCTTCCTGATCGGCTTCTACGTGCTGTTCACCGGGCGGCGGCTGCCCGTCCGGCCGGAGGACGAAGAAGAAGGCGAGATCTACGAAGGAACCGGGGAACTCGGATTCTTCAGCCCGCACAGCTGGTGGCCGCTGTTCCTGGCCCTGGCCGCCGCGGTCGCCGCGATCGGCGCGGCCATCGGCTGGTGGCTGTTCCTGATCGGCATGCTGATGGTCCTGCTCGCCGTCATAGGCTTCGTTTTCGAGTACTACCGCGGACACTACGCGCACTGAGGCGGCGGCCGCGCCGGAGGAGGCGGCCGCACTGAGGCGGCAGCCGCGCCGGAGGATGCAGCGCAGCAGGAGGTACCGTGCAGCAAATCGTCGCCCTGTCGCGCGTGGCCGTGGTGGTCCGGCACTGGTTCGAGATCAATCTTGACGACGCCTCGATGGAGCACGGCGCCCGGATCGAGCTGCGCGAGCTGGCCGTGCACCCGCACCGGGGCAGCGAGTCGGCCGCCCAGCTGGTCACGGCCGATCGGCCCTGGTGGCGGGCTGACCTCTTTGACCGCCTGGCTGACCGGCCGGGCAGCTTCGGCGCGGCGCACTACCACCCGGAGTTTTCCGGTAACGAGCCCAGCTCCCGGGTCTGGGACCCAAAGCTCACGGCCAGCCCGTGGGAGTGGCTTGGCGACCAGCTCACCGAGCTGGGTGCGGGTGGGGGAGCGGGGCGCACCGACTGGCCGCTGCGGCCCCCGGACGCCGCGGAACTGAGCGGGCTTTCGGCCAGCATCGTCACCCTGGCCAGGCAGTTCTCGCCGGATCGCTGTGGCTCGGCGGCCGAGTGCTTCCAGCTCACCCGGGATGCCAGCGAATCCGTCCGGCTGATGATCTCTTACCTTCGCCGGCCGGACCTGCTCGATACCGACTGGGTCCGGCCCTGGACGGCAGCGGCGTAACAGCGATGAGCGGGAACCCGTAGAGCCCGGCGAAGTAGGCCAGGCCGAAGGACCACAGCGCCTGCTGCCTGAGGCCTGCTGGCGCGCTGTCGGCTGCCTGGGCCTGGATGAGCGGGTAGGCAGCCCACCGCCGCCGCCACCCCGCGCAGCACGGCGTCGCGGTCGGCACCCTCACCCGCTTTTCGCCGGCCCCGCCACCGCCAACGGCCTCGTGATCGGCTACGGTGGCGCATCCCTGGCGCAGGTCACCCGGGGCTGCCAGGTCCTGCACCAGATCCTGTCAGGCGCTCACAGCGCACCCACATAGCCCTGGACGGGCCTGGCTATCGTGGCCACCTTCGCGGTGGGCGGCGTACCCGGCAGCCGCCCAGGCTCAAGCTCAGGACTGGCCCGGGCCATCCCCGCGGCCGTCGTCGGCCTCCGGTGCGCCCTCCGCCGTTGCCGTCGCGGCCGGCGACGTCTCACCGGGGCCGCCGGGCGGGACCACGGCGTGCTCGGGCTCGGGCTCATGGTGGCCGTTGCCGTGTCCATTGCCGTGCCCGTTCCCGTGACCGCCGTAGCCGTTGCCGTGGCCGTCCAGCGGGACGCTCTCGGTGACCACCTTGTACAGCCGTTCCCGCAGCTTGCCCAGGCCGCCGCGCAGCCCGGGCGGCGGCACATCCGGCTCGCCGACCGCACCGGCTCCCACCGGCAGGGCGGCGGGCTGCTCCCGGGCGTCGATGGCCAGCTTGGCCAGTTCCTCCTCGTTGAGCGGCCTGGTTTCCTCGATGTACTCGCCGGTCGGCAGCTGCCGGATGATCCCGGTCTCCACGCCGTGCTCGACCAGATGCAGATCCTTACGCTGCAGGCCCAGGCAGATACGTTTAGTCACGAAGTAGGCCACGACCGGCCCGATGAAGATCGCGTACCTGGCGATCTCGGTAGTCAGGTAGAGCGAGATGTCCAGGTGGTCGGCGATGACGTCGTTGGCACCTTCCGCCCAGAAGATCCCGTAGGCAGTGACGCCGGCGATGCCGATCGCGGTCCTGGTCGGTGCGTTGCGCGGCCGGTCATTGACATGGTGCTCCCGCTTGTCGCCAGTGATCCACTGCTCCAGGAACGGCCACAGCGCGAGCCCGGTCAAGATGATGCCGAGCGGCAGGAAGGCAGGCAGGAACGCATTCCAGGCGACGGTATGACCCCAGGCGTCCCAGGTCCAGTTGGGCCACATCCGCAGGGAGCCCTCCATGAACCCCATGTAGAAGTCGGGCTGGGAGCCGGCCGAGATCCCGACCGGGGTGTAGGGGCCGTACAGCCAGATCGGGTTGATCTGCACGAACGTGGACGCGATGGCCAGCGCCGCGAACGTGAAGAAGAAGAACGCGCCGGTCTTGGCCATGAAGTACGGGTACATCGGCGCGCCGACCACGTTGGTGTTCGTGCGGCCCTTGCCCGGCATCTGGGTGTGCTTCTGGTGCACCATGAGGAACAGGTGCGCGGTGATCAGTGCCAGCATCAGCCCGGGGATCAGCAGCACGTGAATGATGTACAGCCGGGGGATGATGTCGTTGCCCGGGAACGGGCCGCCGAACAGGAAGAACGTCAGGTAGGTCCCGACCACGGGCACGGAGAGCAGCACGCCCTCGAGGATCCGCAGCCCGGTCCCGGACAGCAGGTCGTCAGGCAGTGAGTAGCCGAACAGCCCCTCGGTGAAGGCCAGCGTGAACAGCACGATCCCGATCAGCCAGTTGGTCTCGCGGGGCTTGCGGTAGGCACCGGTGAAGAAGATCCGCAGCATGTGGGCCAGGATCGCGGCCACGAACAGGTCGGCGGCCCAGTGGTGGATCTGCCGCATCAGCAGGCCGCCGCGGACGTCGAAGCTGATGTTCAGCGTGGAGGCGTACGCCTCGCTCATCCGGACGCCGTCGAGCTGGGTGTAGGAGCCGTGGTAGACGACGTCGGTCATGCTCGGCTGGAAGAACAGGGTCAGGAACGTCCCGGTCAGCAGCAGGATGATGAACGAATACAGGGCGATCTCGCCGAGCAGGAACGTCCAGTGGTCCGGGAAGACCTTACGCAGCAGGACCCGGACGCCCCTGGCGCCGCGGAACCTGTCGTCCAGCGCCCGGCCAACGCCGTCCAGTGCCCGGTCGATACTCATACCGAACTCATCCCCGCTCGAAGAAACTCGGGCCGACCGGCTCCTTGAAGTCGCTCATCGCGACCAGGTAGCCATCGGCGTCGGTGGTGATCGGCAGCTGCGGCAGCGGGCGCGGCGCCGGCCCGAACAGCACCGTGGCGCCGCGCGGCGCGTCGAACGTCGACTGGTGGCACGGGCAGAGGATCTTGTGGGTGGTCTGCTCGTACAGCGCCACCGGGCAGCCGACGTGGGTGCAGATCTTGGAGTAGCAGACGATGCCGTCCACGGTCCAGTCCATGACCGTGGGCGACTGCAGCACCCCGGGCTGGAACTTGATGATGATGGCGGTCGCGGCAGCCAGCGCGTTCGCGTCATCCTCGTAGCCCTCGGGGATCACGGTGATCATGCCGCCGGCTGAGCTGAACTCGGCCGGCGAGATCGGCGTGTTGGCCCCGTAGGTGACCAGCCGCAGGCCCTTGCGCCAGACCGTGTGCCGCAGGTAGGTGCCGGGCAGCGGGCCCATGTCCCGCAGCAGCACGATCGGGGCGACGGCCAGCGGGACGGTCGCGGCGATCAGGGTGCGCCGCAGCATCGGCCGCTGCACGAACTGGCTGGCCTCCGCGCCCTCGGTAAAGGTCTCCTTGAACGCCGCCCGCTCCTCCGGGGTCGAGGCCAGCGGATGCCGCTCCTCGGTGAGCTCCACCGGGGGCATGACGTGCCTGACCCAGATCGTGGCGCCGACGGCCAGGGCCAGGAACGCCACCGACATGGACAGCCCGAGGGCCAGGTTGGACCGCAGCACCGCGTCGATCGGGCCCACCTCGAGGCCGACGTACGCGGCGATGAACCCGACGCTGGCCAGCGCGGACAGGATGAACAGCACCGAGATCAGGCGTTCGGCGTTCTTCGAGTGCCGGGGATCGGGCGGTTCGTCCGGCAGTTCCCGCACTACGGGCAGCGGGCCGTCGCCGACGGCGCCGTCACCGGCCCGCTCGCCGAGCATGGTCCGCGCCTCAGCGGGCGGCGGGGTGCCGATGACGCGGTGCGGGCCTGCGGGGGCCTCGGCTGGTTCGTCGGGCAGCCCTGACGTGCCGTCAGGGGCGCTAGGGTCACTCATCAGCGGTCTTCCTGTGCTTTGCGGTTATCCACATGGCGGCCAGCACCATGAAGAACAGCAGGCCGAGGAACGCGACCAGGCCTTCGGTCACCGGCCCGATCCGGCCCAGGCTGAATCCGCCCGGGTTGGGCGTGGTCCGGGTGTCGGTCACATAGGCGATGATGTCGCGCTTCTCGTTCGGGGTGATCGTGGTGTTGTTGAAGACCGGCATGGCCTCCGGGCCGGTCAGCATGGCCTCATAGATCTGGGTGGGGGTCGCCTGGTTCAGCGACGGCGCGTACTTGCCGTCGGTCAGCGCCCCGCCTGCGCCGTCGAAGTTGTGACACTGGGCACAGTCAGCGATGAACAGCTCCTGGCCCAGCCCCACGTTGGCACCCGAGGTGCTGACCTCGGCCGGGGTGGGGATCGCCGGGCCGCCGGCCAGGGACGCGATGTACTCGGCCACGTCGCGGGTCTCGGTCGGGTTGAGCTGGGCCGGCCTCTGTTCCTGCTCCGCTCCGATGCTCTTGGCCGGCATCCGCCCGGTGCTGACCTGGAAGTCGACGGCGGCCGAGCCGACGCCGATCAGGCTCGGCGCGACCGCGGTGCCCTGGGCCTCGAGCCCGTGGCAGGTGGCGCAGGTCAGCTGGAAGATCTCCCGGCCCTTGTTGATCTGCGCCTGTGAGGTGGTGGGCGTCGTGGCCGCGGACGACTCGCCGCCCTCGGTGATGGCCGCGTATATCGCGCCCACCAGGACCAGCCCGAGCAGGACGACGGCGTAGCTCGCGGCCGGCCGCCTCCGCCTTGCGGTGATCCAGCTCAATGCGATCCCCAGTCTCAATCAGCGGATGATGTAGATGGTGAAGAACAGCCCGATCCACACCACGTCGACGAAGTGCCAGTAGTACGAGACGACGATGGCGCTGACCTGCTGTTCGTGGGTGACCTTCTTGGCCGCGAAGGTTCTCCCGAGCAGGAACAGGAACGCTATCAGGCCGCCAAACACGTGCAGGCCGTGGAAGCCGGTGGCGATGTAGAACACAGAGCCGTAGTTGCTCGACGACAGCGTCAGGTGCTGCGCGCGGATGAGGTCGAACAGGTACTCATATCCCTGGCCGCAGTCGAAGTACAGGCCCATCAGGAACGTGAGCGCGTACCACTCGCGCAGCCCCCAGTGCCTGGGGTTGAGTAGGCCGGCCGTGCGCCTGACCTGGCCACGCTCGATCGCGAACACGCCCATCTGGCAGGTCACGCTGGAAGCCAGCAGGACCAGGGTGTTGGCCGAGGCGAGCGGGAGGTCGAGCTTCACCGGCGGCCAGCGCTCACCTAGCCCCGTATCCACCGAGCGGACCGTGAAGTACATGGCAAACAGCGCCGCGAAGAACATCAGCTCGGAGGACAGCCAGATAATCGTCCCGACGCTGACCAGGTTCGGCCTGCTGGTGGGCGTGCGGGGAGTTACCTCGGTCGTTGCTGTCGCCACGGGACACATTATTACGACACCGCGTAGGCGGTGTCGTGCCGACCCCCCTTATCCCGACACCGCGTGGGCGGTGCGCGCCCGGCCTTCGGGGTCGGTACCATCCAGTTTCATGAAGGTCGTTGTATACAGCCATGACGCCGACACGCGGGCCAGGGTACGACTCGCCATCGGGCGCCGCCCCGCCCCTGATGTGCCAGAGGCGGAAGTGATCGAGGTGGCCACCCACCCCGCGCTGATCCGGCTGCTCGACGCCGGCGGTGCGGACGTCATGGTGCTCGACGGCGAGGCCCAGCCCGCCGGCGGCATGGGCGTCTGCCGCCAGGCCAAGGACGAGGTCTACAACTGCCCGCCGGCCCTGCTGATCATCGGCCGACCCGACGACGGCTGGCTGGCCACCTGGTCCCTGGCCGACGCGGTGGTGAGCCACCCGATCGACGCGGTGGCGCTCGCGCACGCCCTGGCTGGCCTGATGCGCCAGCGCGCGGCGGGCACGGCGCCCGCGCTCTTATCGTTACCCACCCGCCCCCCCGTACCCACCCGCCCCCCCGTACCCACCCGCCCCCCCGTACCCACCCGCCCCCCGCTACCCGACCGCTCACCTTTGGCTAGCTCCACCCAACCGCCCTCCCGCCCACCCTCCAGGGGGCCCAATGGATACCCGAACCTCGTGGCCGGCACTGACTGGCGCGCTGATCAAGGGGGAGACCCTCTCCGCCGACGAGACCGCCTGGGCGATGAACGAGATCATGGAGGGGGCGGCGACGCCTGCCCAGATCGCCGGGTTTGGGGTAGCGCTGCGGATGAAGGGCGAGACTCCGGGGGAGCTGAGCGGCCTGACCGAGGCCATGCTGACTCACGCCTCACCGATCGATATCCCTGGCCGCATCGTCGACCTGGTCGGCACCGGCGGTGACGGCGCGCAAACGGTCAACATCTCGACGATGGGCACGATCGTCGCGGCGGCGGCCGGGGCCCGGATGGCCAAGCACGGGAACCGGGCGGCCTCATCCGCGTGCGGGACCGCTGACCTGCTCGAGGCGCTGGGCGTGGTGATCGACCTGCCCCCGCGTTCGACCGAGCGGCTGATGGCCGAGACCGGCGTGGTGTTCTTGTTCGCGGCGCTCTATCACCCGGCGCTGCGCCATACCGCGGCCCCGCGGCGGGAACTCGGCGTGCCGACCGTGTTCAACTCGCTCGGCCCGCTGGCGAACCCGGCCCGGCCGGGTGCTCTGGCGGTCGGCGTGGCCGACCCGCGGATGGGCGCGGTGATCGCCGGCGTGCTGGCCGGCCGCGGTTGCTCCGCGCTCGTGTTCCACGGCGACGACGGGCTCGACGAGCTGACCACGACCGGCCCGTCGACGGTGTGGGTGGTGCACGGCGGCACGGTGACCCAGACCACGTTTGACCCGGCGGCGCTCGGGATCGGCCGGTCCACGCCCGAGGATCTGCGCGGCGGCGACCCGGCGTTCAACGCCGGGGTGGCCCGGGCGGTTCTGGCCGGTGAGCCCGGGCCGGTGCGGGAGACCGTGCTGCTCAACGCGGCGGCGGCGCTGGCCGCCGAGGCGGGCGTGCCCGGGGTGGAAGGCCTGCAGCCGGCCCTGGCCGACGGATACGCCAGGGCGGCCAGCGCAGTGGACTCCGGGGCGGCCCAGGCCCTGCTCGGGCGCTGGGTCGAGGCGAGTCAGAGCCTGGTCGCAGAGCGCTCCTGAGCGGCGCGTTCGCGGCGGCGGGCCCGGCCGCCGGTGTGGCGGCGCAGCGCGGTCAGGCCTGCTCGGAGTAGCCGATCGCGAACGCCGCCTCGAGGTCGTGCCGGGAGTAGGTACGGAACGCGATGTGGGTCTCGGTGTGCGTGACGCCGGGAATCCGGTTCAGAGTGCCCGGGATGACGTCGCCAAGCTCGTCGTGTGCGCGGACCCGGACCATAGCCACCAGATCGAACTCGCCGGTCACCGAGTAGACCTCGGAGACCTCAGGTATCTGGGCAATCGCCTCGGCTGTCTCCGGAATGCGCGCGACGTCGGTCCTGACCAGAACGATAGCGGTGACCACTGCCGCCTCCTCAGCCCTCGGGGCGCCGGCGGCGCCCTGAGGGGCGCCGGCTGCTGCAGTAGCGTACCCCTCGGCCGCCGCCCGCCTGGGATCAGGCGCTGATCTCGGCGAGCGTGCGCACGCCGAGATCGGCTAGTCGCGCCAGCAGGCCCTGCAGCACGTCGGCGGTGGCCTTGGCGTCGGCCAGGGCCCGGTGGCATGGCCTGGTCCTGGCCTTGAAGAAGTCGGCCAGCGTGGCCAGCTTGCAGTCGGGCACCTCGGCCTCGCCGAGCACCGAGCGGGCCAGCGCCGCGGTATCGAGGACCGGGAAATCCGGCCACGGAAGGCGGCAGCCGGCGCAGGCGGCGGTGAGGAAGCCGATGTCGAACGGCGCGTTGTGCGCGGTCAGCACGCAACCACTAGCAAAAGCCAGGAAACCCGGCATAACTGCCGTAATCGGCGGCGCCTGGCTGACCATGGCATCGGTGATGCCGGTGAGGCTGACGATGTCCGCCGGAATCGTGTGGCCCGGATTGACCAGCGTGGAGAACTCGGCCTGCGGCTGGCCGTTCCCGATCCTGACCGCGCCGATCTCGGTCATGCCGGCCTGCTCCGGCAGCCAGCCCGTGGTCTCCACGTCCACGATCACGAAATCGATGCGGGCCAGCGAGCCGGACAGCGCCGGATGAACCGGCATCGGCTTGATCGCCGCAGCAGCGGGCCGCGCGGGGGCGGCCGCGGTCGGCTCCCAGATGGTCACATGATCACCGTAGGACCGGGTACCGACAGTCTGGCTTTAGGCGCGCCGCCGGCCGCCGGGCCACGTCTGCGGGCGCGCCGAGCGCCATCTGCGGTCGCGCTGGCCCGCAGACTGGTTATGCGAGAGTGCGCGAAGTGGTTGAATACACCACCCGAACATCACTAATCTCAGGCAGCGAGCCGCATCGCTCAGCAGTCGCCGCCATGGCGACGGCGATCGGCCGCCGCCGAGTCTCCATCGCTGACCCTAGGTCGGCCGGAGAGCCGGGGACCCACCGGAGGACCACCGGGCGCTGCCAGGGGATGCTCCAGGGGTGAATCGGGTCGGCCCGAACGCATAGGGCCGGACCGTAGGGTGCGCTTCCACAGCCCGAACCCGTCAGCTCACCCGGTAGGCGGAAAGTGGAAGAGGGAGCGTGTCACGCACGTGCGTACGCGGTCATCGGGCAGTAAAACTCTCATCGGTGTTCTCAGGCGCCGCCGCGCGGCCATCCCGCTCGGCTTGGTCGCCGTCGGCGCGCTCATCATGGCCGGCGGCAGCGCGACCGCCGCGGGACAGCCCACGGTCGCCCAGGTCCAGCACAAGATCAACCAGCTGAGCAGCCAGGCCCAGGGGCTGGACGAGCAGTATGACCAGGTGAAGCAGGAGCTGTCGTCGGCGAACCAGCAGCTCGAGCTGGTGAACACCGAGGCCGCGCGCTACCGGGACCGGTTCAAGGCGATGCAGGACGAGGTCGCCCAGATCGCCACTGAGGCCTACGAAAACGGCACCCTGACCACGCCGGAGTCCCTGCTGACATCCAGCAACCCGCAGCAGATCCTCAACCAGTCCTCCATCCTGCTCGAGCTGTCGTCGAGCAACAGCGCCGCGATGGACGCGTTCCTGGCCGCAGCGCGCCAGCTAGCCAACGCGCAGGCGTCGGCGCGCCGGGTCCAGGCGGGCATCCTCGCGCTCAGGGACAAGCTGGCCGCCGAGAAGAAGGCGCTCAACAAGCAATACAGCCAGCAGAAAGCGCTGCTGGCCCAGCTCACGCCGACCGAGCAGACCGACCTCGGCCCGGGTGGGGGCAACAGCGGCAACGGCACTATCGGCGCCAACGACCCGCTGCCGACCGCCACGCAGGGGGAGAAGGCGGTTAAGTTCGCCTTTGACCAGATTGGCTGCCCCTACGTGTTCGGCGGCACCGGGCCGTGCCCGGACGGGTTTGACTGCTCCGGGCTCACCCAGGCCGCCTGGGCCTATGCCGGCGTGTCGATCCCGCGCACTAGCGAGGAGCAGGCTGACCTGCCCGAGGTGCCGCTTTCGGAGCTGGAGCCGGGCGACATCCTGGAGTTCCTCGGCGAGGGGCACGTCGGCATCTATGTCGGCGACAACGAGCTGATAGACGCGCCGCAAACGGGCGAGGACGTCCAGGAAGTCGCGTTCACCGGCTGGTACCGGGATAACTTCGACTTCGCCGTAGCGCCATAGCCCTCTGGGGCACGTTCAGTCAGGCCCGGGCGGACCCCGCCCGGGCCTGAATGCGCAAGGGCCCAGAGACCGGGTCTGTCCAGGCCGCCGTCGGCGACTCGCGTAAGATCACTTGAATCGCACGACCTGGGAAGCACGGTGCCGAAGGTCCTGATAGTCAGCAATGACTTCCCGCCGCGCCGCGGCGGTATTCAGTCGTTCGTGCACGCGCTCGCGCTGCGGATGCCGCCCGACGGCGTGGTCGTCTACGCACCGGCCTGGGAAGGCGCCGACGTGTTCGACGCCCGGCAGCCGTTCCCGGTGATCAGGCACCCGACCTCGCTGATGCTGCCGGTGCCGTCGGTCGCCCGCCGCGCGGCCCAGATCCTGAGGGAGCACGACTGCGACACGGTTCTGTTCGGCGCGTCGGCGCCGCTGGGGCTGCTCGCGCCGTCGCTGCGCCAGGCCGGGGCCCGCCGGATCGTGGCCATAACCCATGGTCATGAGGCCGGCTGGGCGGCGCTGCCGGGGGCGCGCTGGCTGCTGCACCGGATCGGCGACCAGGTCGACGTGCTCACCTACCTGGGCGAGTATTTCCGGGTGCGGCTGTCCAGGGCGCTGTCGGCCGAGGCGGCGGCGCGGATGGAGCGGCTCGCGCCCGGCGTCGACAACGCGGCGTTCCGGCCCGGAGCGGGTGGCGGCGCGATCAGGGAGCGGCTCGGCCTGGGCAACCGCCCGGTGGTCGTCTGCGTGTCGCGGATGGTTCCGCGCAAGGGCCAGGACACGCTGATCAGGGCGTGGCCCCGGGTGCTGTCCACCATGACCAGCCTGAACGTTACGGCCCGGGGGACCGGGGCAGCGCCCGGCGCGGCCCGCGGGCCGGCGGCGGGCGGGCCGGTGCTGCTGCTCGTCGGCGACGGGCCCTACCGCGCGAAGCTCGGCCGGCTGGTCCGTCAGACCGGGCTGTCGGACTCGGTGGTGTTCACCGGGCCGGTTTCCGCGGCCGACCTGCCGGCCTATTACGACGCGGGGGACGTGTTCGCGATGCCGTGCCGCACCCGCCGGGGCGGGCTGGATGTGGAGGGGCTCGGGATCGTCTACCTGGAGGCCTCGGCCTCGGGCCTGCCGGTGGTGGGCGGCGACTCGGGCGGCGCGCCCGATGCCATCCTGCCCGGTGAGACCGGCTACGTCGTGCCGGGACGGGACGTGGCCGCCGTGGCCGACCGGATCGCCGGGTTGCTGGCCGACCCGCCCGGCGCGAGGGCCATGGGAGATAAGGGCGTGGCCTGGGTCGACCGGGAATGGCGCTGGGAGCTGGTGGCCGAGCGGCTGGCCCGGATCCTGGCCGGCTGACCAACCGTCGGCGGCCAGAAGCGGGCCAGGACTAGTGAACTCTTTGCGCCTCAACGCGGTTTAGCCAGTACGAATTCGTCGGCGCATAGGTGATCTCGATGTCGCCCGCCGCCGCCCACGCTCCGACCCGGCCGTCCCTGACGGTGGCCAGGTGGGGGGGCTGAGGAGGTAGCGTCGCCGATGTGGCTAGCGCATTGCCGAGCTGGCGCGATATGGAACTTGGAGCGCCTGAGATCGCGCGGCTCGGCATGGCCCGGCTGAACTCGGCACGCGTGGCACTGCTGGGCACGCTACGGCGTGACGGATCGCCACGCATCAGCCCCGTCGAGCCCTGCATCGTCGAGGGGCAGCTGCTCATCGGAGCCATGACCGGGTCGGCGAAGGCAAGCGACCTGCGCCGAGACCCGCGGTATGTGCTGCACAGCGCTGTGACCGGCCCCGACACCGGGGAAGGAGAACTCAAGCTCTACGGGCCAGCGGCGCAGACACACCCGGACCTGCGCGCAGCGGCAGCTGACGCATGGTGGCAGACCCAGCCGCCGGAAAAAGCGGCCGTGTTCACTCTGCTCATCGCCCAGGTGGCGTTCGTCGGCTGGGACATCGAGCGCGGCCAGATGACAATCCACCGGTGGTCCCCCGCAAACGGCTACACCGTGGCCGGCCACTCCTATCCGTAAAGGCAGACCACAGCGGCCTGCCCGGCCTGGCCCTGACGCACACCCGCATTGCCTGTGGCGGCACTAGTTGTAAAGGGCTTCAATATCGTCGGCGAAATCCTTGGTCACCACGTTCCTGCGGACCTTGAGCGACGGCGTGAGGTAGCCGTTGACCTCGGTGAAGTCCGAGGGAAGAATCCGGAAGCGCCGGATCGACTCGGCCCGGGAGACCGCCTTGTTGGCGTCGTCCACGGCCAGCTGGATGTCGGCGATCAGCTCCGGGTCGTTGCTCAGGTCGGCGCCGGCGGGCCGGCCGTGCTGCTGGCGCCAGAAGTCCAGGCCCTCCTCATCGAGGGTGATCAGGCAGGCGATGTACGGGCGGCCGTCACCGACCACGACCGCCTGGCTGACCAGCGGGTTGGCGCGGAGCCTGTCCTCGAGCACGGCCGGCGCCACATTCTTGCCGCCCGCGGTGACGATCAGCTCCTTCTTCCGTCCGACGACCCGCAGGAAGCCCTCGTCGTCCAGGCTGCCGGTGTCGCCGCTGTGCAGCCAGCCGTCGGCGTCCAGGATCTCGGCCGAGGCGGCCTGGTTGTGCCAGTATCCGGGGAAGATGTTCGGGCCCCGGAGCAGGATCTCCCCATCGTCGGCGATCTTGATGGCCACGCCGGGCAGCGGCAGGCCGACCGTGCCGATTTTGTTGCGGGCGGGCCGGTTCACGGTGGCGGCGGCCGAGGTTTCGGTCAGGCCGTAGCCCTCGAGAATCGTGATGCCCGAGCCGCGGAAGAAGTGGCCGAGCCGCTCGCCCAGCGGCGCCCCGCCGGATACCGCGTACGTCACCTTCCCGCCGACCGCCGCCCGGAGCCTGGAGTAGACGAGCCGGTCGAACAGCGCGTGGCGCAGCCGCAGGGCCTGGCTCGGGCCCGCGCTGCTGTCGTCGCTGGCCGCCTTGCTCCAGGCGATCGCGGTGGCCACGGCCGCGTCGAAGATCCGGCGCTTCACCGGGCTTGCCGAGGCCTGCTGCTGCGCGGAGGCGAAGACCTTCTCGAACACCCGCGGCACGGCTAGCAGGAACGTGGGCTGGAACTCGGGGAGGGCCTCGGCCAGCGTCCTTGAGTCCGGCCAGTGCCCCAGGATGGACCCGGACTCCAGGCAGCCGACCTGGATGATGCGGGCAAAGGAATGCGCGAGCGGCAAGAACAGCAGGGTCGAGCTGCCGGCCAGCTCGAAGACGTCTTCCAGGGAACCCTCGACCGCGTTGCGGACGTCCGAGAGCAGGTTGCCGTGGCTGATCTCGCATCCCTTGGGACGCCCGGTGGTGCCCGAGGTATAGATGATCGTCGCGAGGTCGGCCGCCTTCCTCGCCGTCCGGTGCTGCTCAAGCTGCTCGTCGCTGACGTCGGCGGCGGCGGAGCCAGAGGCCAGGCCGGCCGCGGTTTCCGCGTCACCCCCGTCGCTCGTCCCGTCGATGAGCCAGACGTGCTGCACCGCCGGAACGCCTGCCTGGCGGATCTGGCCGGCGTGCTCGGGTGTCTCGGCGAACGCGGCGCGGGCGCCCGAGTCGCCGAGGATCCACTCGACCTGCTCGGCGGATGAGGTCTCGTAGATGGGAACCGTGACAGCGCCGGCGGTCCAGATCGCGTAGTCGATCAGGGTCCACTCGTACCGGGTCCGTGACATCAGGGCGACCCGGTCGCCGGGCTCGATGCCCGCCGCGACGAGCCCCTTGGCCAGGGCCGCCACCTCGTCGTGGAACTGCCCGGCGGTCACGTCGTCCCACCGGCCGCCGCTCAGCTTGCGCATCACCACGGCGTGCGGTTCCTTCTTGGCCCGGGTGAAGACCACGTCGGCCAGGCTGGTTGCGGCAGGGATCTCCGCCAGGGCGGGAAGGCTGTACTCGCGCACGGGGCCTCCTTTTGGCTGACCGCGTTAGGCATCGATCTTCATGAACCTATACCGCGGCGGGCGGTGCTCTATTACTGCACGGCGCAGTATTTGCCTAGGGTGTTGTTCATGCGGGTGCACGTGGTTAGCGATGTGCATGGCCGGGCTGATGCGCTCAGGAACTCGGCCGACGGTGCGGACGCCCTGATCTGCCTCGGCGATCTGCTGCTGTTCGTGGACTACGCGGACCACCGGAGGGGGATCTTTCCTGACCTGTTCGGGGCCGAGGCGGCCAGGCAGTTCATCGAGTTGCGCACCGCGCAGCGGTTCGACGAGGCCAGGCAGATGTCGGCTCGGCTGTGGGGCGGGCTCGACGGCGACCCGGCCGCGCACGTGGAGGCGGCCGCGTCACGGCAGTACGAGGAGCTGTTCGCCGCGCTGCCCTCGCCGTCGTACCTGACCTACGGCAACGTCGATATTCCGCGGATGTGGGCCTCGCACCTGCGGCCCGGCCAGCTCGTGCTCGACGGTGAGCGGGCCGAGCTCGGCGGCTGGTCGTTCGGCTTCGTCGGCGGCGGCCTGCGCACCGTGTACCGGACGCCGAACGAGCTGGCCGACGAGATCTACGCGGCCAAGGTGGCGGCCGTCGGCGAGGTGGACGTGCTCTGCGCGCATATCCCGCCCGCCGTGCCCGAGTTGCTGTTCGACACGGTGGCGCGGCGGATGGAACGCGGCAGCGAGGCATTGCTCGAGGCGGTGCGAGCCACCCAGCCGCGCTACGTCCTGTTCGGGCACGTGCATCAGCCGTTGGTGAGCCGGGTCCGGATTGGCCGCACCGAGTGCATCAACGTCGGGCATTTCCGCGCCACCGGCATTCCCTACGCGCTGGAGTGGTAGGCATCCGGGCGAGGTACGCTCCGAGGATGGCGGACAGGACCACATCGAGCATCGTGAT
>Ga0335075_10007876_pt1 | contig 16360 bp, 14 predicted proteins | sample Lox_Sample_24_FD_206723 | JGI IMG/M metagenome (GOLD analysis project Ga0335075, IMG submission 206723) | Soil microbial communities from Loxahatchee National Wildlife Refuge, Florida, United States - Lox_Sample_2.4 | ecosystem: Environmental > Terrestrial > Soil > Wetlands | place: USA... | reverse complement strand
AAATTCCGTCCACGATGTAAATAAATTTCAACCGGTAAGAAAAGTGCTCTCCAGGCGAGCTTTCTTTACCTGATGATAAAAGTTTACACGTTAACCTCAATCGTCCAGGTGCCGGAGGTTAACGGCCAGCGGGCAAAAGCGAAGTGCCCGGGTTGCGCCCAGCTGGGCGCAACCCGGGCACTCGGTTGGCTACTCGGAGCCGAAGGTCTTGATCTCGTTGAGCTCGGTTTCCGAGAGCTCGCGGGGGACCTCGCCCTTGGCTACCTTGGCCGACTGGACCTGGTGCCGGATCTTCTCCACCACCTCGGGGTTGGCGAGCGTGGTGATGTCGCCGGTGTCGGTGAAGTTCGACGTGGCGGCGATGACCCGGCGCATGATCTTGCCCGACCTGGTCTTCGGCATGTCGGGGACGATCCAGATGTTCTTCGGCCGGGCGATCTTGCCGATGTCGGTCTCGATCGCGGACTTGACCTTCGCCTCGACCTCGGGGCCTGCCTCATAGCCGGGCTTGAGCGAGACGTACATCTCCACCACCCGGCCGCGGATGTCGTCGATGACCGGGACCGCGGCGGCCTCGGCGATCTCGTTGACGGTGAGCGCGGCCGACTCGAGCTCCTTGGTGCCGAGCCGGTGGCCGGCCACGTTGATCACGTCGTCGACCCGGCCGAGAATCCGGTAGTAACCGTCGGCCGCCTGGACCGCGCCGTCGCCGGCGAAGTACGGCCAGTCGCGCCAGTCGGTGGACTTCGGGTCCGTGTTGTACTTGGCGTAGTACGTCGAGACGAACCGCTCCGGCTGGCCCCAGATCGTCTGGAACACGCCCGGCCACGGGTTGCGGATGCAGATGTTGCCCGCCTTGCCGCTGCCCGCGGGAACCTCGTTGGCGTCCTCGTCAAGGATGGTGGGGTAGATGCCGAGCGCCGCCGGGCCGCACGAGCCCGGCTTCATCGGGTCGATGCCCGGCAGCGTGGAGCCGAGGAACCCGCCGGTCTCGGTCTGCCACCAGGTGTCGACGATGACCGCCTCGCCCTTGCCGACGGTCTCGTAGTACCAGCGCCAGACCTCCGGCTCGATCGGCTCGCCGACCGTGGTCATGTGCTTGAAGTGGTAGTCGTACTTGCCGGGCTCGTCCGGGCCGACCTTGCGGAGCATCCGGATCGCGGTCGGGGAGGTGTGGAAGATGTTCACGCCGAGTTGCTTGGCGATCCGCCAGGGGCGGGCGGCGTCCGGGTAGTTCGGCGTCCCCTCGTAGATCACGCTGGTGGTGCCGAGTGCGAGCGGGCCGTACACGATGTAGGAGTGGCCGGTGATCCAGCCGATGTCCGCCATGCACCAGTACGTGTCGTCCGGGTGGATGTCCTGGTAGTACTTCGACGTGCCGGCCACGTAAGACAGGTAGCCGCCGACGGAGTGCTGGCAGCCCTTCGGGCGGCCGGTGGTGCCGGACGTGTACATCAGGAACAGCGGGTCCGTCGCCTGGAGCGCGACCGGCTCGACGATCTCGCCCTTGTGCTCCGCGAGGAGGTCGTCGACGAAGACGTCGCGCCCCTCGACCATCGGGGTCTGCGCGGAGTACTGGCCGGGATAACGGCGGAAGACGAGGACCTTGTCGACCTGCTGGCCTTCCTTGGCCGCGGCCTCGACCGCCTCGTCGGCCTTGACCTTGTGGTCGAGCAGGTCGCCGCTGCGGTAGTAGCCGTCCATCGTGACGAGGACGGTGGAGCCGGAGTCGGCGATCCGGTGCCCGGCCGCGGTGCCGGAGAACCCGGCGAACACCTGCGAGTGGACGATGCCGAGGCGGGCCGCGGCCAGCATGACGACGGGCAGTTCCGGGACCATCGGCATGTGGAACGTGATGCGGTCCCCCGCCTTGAGGCCCAGGCCGCGCAGCACCGCCGCCATCTCGTTGACCCGGACGTACAGCTCCCGGTAGGTGATCGCCTGGTGGGCCTCGCTCTCCGGCTCGGGCACCCAGATGAGGGCGGCCTTGTTCGGGTGGGCCTCCATGTGCCGGTCGACGCAGTTGTATGAGGCGTTCAGCTCACCGCCGACGAACCACTTCCAGAACGGCGCGTTGGACGTGTCGAGCACCGTGTCCCAAGGCTTGTACCAGGTGAGCAGGTCCGCGTACGCGGTGAAGCAGTCAGGGAACTTGTCCTCGGTGAACTGCTCACGGATGGCGGGGTCGGACGCGTTGGCCTGAGCCGTGAACTTCGCCGGCGGCGGGTAGTAGCCCTCCTCGCGCCAGTGCACCGCGATGAGCGCCTCGGATGATTCAGATGACTCGTCAGTCACGTCGTTCAGATCGTCAGCCATGAAAGGTCCTCCGCGTCCCTGCGTGGGCGCGCCTCGTGGCGCAGTTACTGATCGCTCTTCTCGCACTATTCGCGCTACCGCCTCACATGATCACTGGAGGCGTAATCCAAATTTAACGCTGATGCGTGGCATCCCACCATGGGTGGTCGGCCGCGCTGCGATCAGGGAACCTGTCGGGGCGACGAGCGGCAGCGCCGGTCAGCCGCGGATCCGCTAGCTGCCGGTCGTCATCGTGGCCTGGCGGGGCAGGCTGATGACCGACAGCGTGGGGTTGCGAACCTCCGGAAACGCCTCGTCCATGCCGGTGATGTGCATGATGCGCAGCAGTGCGGGGCGGGCCGCGGTCAGCTTCAGCGAGCGACCGGAACGCCGCGCGTGCCCGGCGACCCGGGCAAGCACCCCGAGGCCGGCCGCATCGCAGAACGACAACTCGGACAGGTTCATCATCACGGGCCCGTCCTGGCTGTCCACCACGTCACGCAGGTAGGCATACGCCTGGTCGGCGGTGGCGATGTCAAGTTCGCCCCGCACCCGCACGATCGCCTTGCCGTCCGCCGCCACCTGATAGGCGAGCTCTAGCTGCAGCGCGTGCGCAAGGTCAAACACAGCCCCCATCTCCCCGTTCTCCCCGTCAGGCGCAGCCCGGTCCCCTCCGACACGGCTCGCGCGAATCATCAAAAATCCCCTCCTACAGCGTAGTGAACGAAATGCTCCTTCCGCACCAGCCTCGTCTCATTTGGTGCCATCCCGCCTGGGGCCGCGGGGAGCCTCAGGTGACCCAGTGAAGGCAGTGAACCTTACGGTGACACCGCCTTCTCACTGAATAAAACGTTAGAACTAGCCGGATGGTTCTCGTGATCTTCTGTAGTCCTCTTCTTACTCAACGTTTCTAAGTGACGTTTAGATACCAGCGGTCACGGATAGTGAGATGAGTCACCATCGGCAGGTCGAGGTCTACTCTGGTACCTGCACAAACCGGTGTACGAGGCACCATGAGCGGACTAGGGGTGGCCGAGGATGCTCAGCAGGGGCGGCGTCGCTATTGACCTGGGGACCGTCAACACGCTCGTCTGGGTCGACGGGCGTGGGCTTGTACTAGAAGAGCCGTCCACCATCGCGGTCGACGGCAGCACGGGGTCGGTCGCCGCCGTCGGCACGGCGGCGGAGGCCCTGGCGGACAAGGAGCCAAGGGACATCCGGGTGATCCACCCGCTGCGCGATGGCGTGATCGCCGACCTCGACGCCACCGCGGAGATGCTGCACCGCTTGCTTCGCAAGTCAGGCGCGCTGAGCGGGCCGTTCAAGCGGCGGGCGGTGGTGTGCGTGCCCGGCGGCGCGACGTGGGTGGAGCGGCGGTCGGTGGTCGCCGCGTTCGGTACCCGCCGGTCCCGCTGCGCGGTGGAACTGGTCGACGAGCCGGTCGCGGCCGCCGCGGGTTCCGGGTTCGACCTGGGCGCCGGCGAGGGCGGGTTCGTCGTGGACGTGGGCGGCGGGACGACCGAGGTGGCGGCGGTGGCGGGCTGGCGGGTCGTGCGGGCGGACAGCCTGCGCATGGCCGGCAACGCGATGGACGAGGCGATCATCAACACGGCCCGGTCCAGCCTTGGCATGATCCTGGGCCAGCGGGCCGCGCGGCGGCTGAAGACCGAACTCGGCCTGAGCGGCGGGCCCAACGGCTGGGCGGAAGCGGTCGGTCTTGACGCGGCGCGCAGGACGCCGCGCATCGAGAAAGTGCCGGCGGACATGGTGGCAAGCGCGCTCGAGCCGGTCGTGACCGCCATCGGCGGCACCGTGCAGGCCGTGCTCTCCGACATCCCCGCGGGCCTGGCCGAGGACGTGGTCCGCGGCCAGGTCAGGCTTTCCGGCGGCGGCGCGCTGCTGCCCGGCCTTGCCGACCGCATCGCCGAGCTCACCGGCATCGGCGTGGTGGTGACCGAGGACCCGCTGCGCTGCGTCGTGCGCGGCGCGGCGAAGGTGCTCACCGCCGGGGGAGCACCCGGCATTCCGGCGGTGTAAGGCAGTCCTAGCGTTCGCTGTGAGCTTGCACGAAGTGTGCAAGCAGCGGAAGACGCGCTATACCCGGTGTGTTGAGTAAAACGTAAGCCTGCTGGGCAGGCATAGCGTCATTGGACAGCGCAGGATCTCGCGCCCTAGAGAGGTGCCCGCCTGGCGGAAAGGCAAGGTCCGGATGAGCAAGCAAGCCACCCCGCCGCCACCTGGCGACAAGCCGGGGCCAGGGACACCGCCCCCGCCCACGCCGCCCCGGTGGCGTCACTGGCTGCTGCCGGTCGCGCTGCTCGTCGCGTTCGTCTTGTGGTTCGTGCTTCCCGCGGTGCACCAGTCTGGGCAGACGACGCTGAGCTACACGCAGTTCATGAACGACCTCACGGGGCACAAGATCTCCACGATCACCATTTCCCCGTCGGCCGGCGGCACGAGCACCGGCACCCTGACGGACGGGACGAACTACAGCGTCGTCCTTCCCACGCAGGTCGGGCAGGCGGGACTTGACCAGATCACGAACGCTGGCGTCAAGGTCACCGGCGGCACCTCCTCGCCCGGGTTCGGCAGTGAGCTGCTCGACTGGGTTCTCATCCTCGGCCCGTTCGTGCTCATCATCTGGTTCTGGACGCGGCTGAACCGGGGAATGGCCGGCCAGATGCAGGGCGTGCTCGGCGTCGGCCGGTCCCGGGCCAAGGTGTTCGACGAGGAGCGGCCCTCTACCACGTTCAACGACGTCGCCGGCTACGAGGGGGCGAAGGCCGAGATCAGCGAGGTCGTCGACTTCCTGCGCAACCCCGAGCGGTACGCGCGGGCGGGCGCCGTCGTGCCTCGCGGCGTGCTCATGGTCGGCCCACCGGGAACCGGCAAGACGCTGCTCGCGCGCGCGGTGGCGGGCGAGGCGGGCGTGCCGTTCTTCTCGGTCACCGGCTCGAGCTTCGTGGAGATGTTCGTCGGCGTCGGCGCCGCCCGGGTCCGCGACCTGTTCGCCGAGGCGCGCAAGCGGTCGCCCGTGATCATCTTCATCGACGAGATCGACGCGATCGGCCAGCGCCGGGCGGGCTCGGGCGCGGTCGTCGCCAACGACGAGCGCGAGCAGACGCTCAACCAGCTGCTCGCCGAGATGGACGGCTTCGACCCCACGATGGGCGTCGTGGTTCTCGGCGCGACCAACCGGCCCGAGGTCCTCGACCCCGCGCTGCTGCGCCCGGGCCGGTTCGACCGGCAGGTGACGATCCCGCTGCCCAACGTCAAGGAGCGCGAGGCGATCCTGCGCGTCCACAGCAAGGGCAAGAAGCTCGCGCCGAACGTGAACCTCGAGGTGGTCGCCCGTGGCACCCCCGGTTTCTCCGGCGCGGACCTGGCGAACCTCGCGAACGAGGCGGCCATCTTCGCGGTGCGCGACAACAGGAACGTGGTGAGCGCCGCCGACTTCGACGCGGCGCGGGACAGGATCATCCTGGGCCGCCGGGAAGGGTCGAACGTGCTGCTCCCCGAGGAGAAGCACGCCGTCGCGGTGCACGAGTCGGGCCATGCCTTGGTGGCGGCCTTGTCCGAGCACACCGACCCGGTGGCCAAGGTCACGATCCTGCCCGCCGGGCAGGCCCTCGGCGTCACCGAGCAGCTTCCGCTGGTTGAGCGGCACATGTACGGCGAGGACTACCTGTACGACTCCCTCGCCGTGCGGCTCGGCGGCCGGGCCGCGGAACTGGTCGTGCTCGGCCAGGGCTCGACCGGCGCGGGCAACGACCTAGCGGGCGCGACCGACCTGGCCACCAAGATGGTTCGGGAGTTCGGGATGTCCTCGGTCCTTGGGCCGGTGGGATACCCGGAGGGCGGCTCGGTGTTCCTTGGCGGCGGCGGGGGCGGCGTGTCCAGCCGGCCCTACGCGGAAGCGACCCAGGCGGCCATCGACGGCGAGGTGTCCAAGCTGCTGCGGCAGGCGGAGGAGCGCGCGGTCAACCTCCTCTCGTCGCACCGCAGCGAGCTCGATTCGCTCGTCAACTTGCTGCTCGAGCGGGAGACGGTGGACGGCTCCGACGTCTACCGGCTGGCGGGCAAGCCCGACCGGTCGGCCAGCCTGTCGATGCCGCCCGTGGTCATGACCCCGCATCCGTCCACCGGTGACTCCTCGGCGGCGGGGGCCGGAGTCACCAGCTCTGACGGTTCCACGCCCGCGCGGTAGTCACCCAGTCGGAGTCCCATGCGGCCATCCGGCGGCGGTTAGCCAACTGCCGGGTGGCCGCCGCGCCGCATATGTAGATCACGCCGGCCGCCACGATCACGCCGATCGTGGCCGCATCGGCCTGGTTGGCCACCTCGGGTAGTGACAGCGGCGGGCTGTCCAGGTACCCGTTGCCGTCGGTCCAGACGGCAACGGTGCTCCCCTTGGGGCTGCCCGGCTCGGCCGGCACCTCACCGGAACGGCGCACGCCGCCGGCGGAGGTCCAGCTGGCCTCGGTGAGCACGTACGCGCTGAGCGAGTATCCGCCGACCGGGCCGGCGTCCTCGCTGAGCACCGCCTGTACCTCGTGCCTCGTCGCCAGCTGTTCCTGCCGCGAGCGCAGCCCGCTCAGGTAGGAGAGGTGGCCTGCCAGCCGCGCCGCGAACGGCGTCGCCACCGCCAGCGCCACGAACAAGCCCACGAGGACGCAGCTCTCCAGGCGATCGATGCCCCGCCGCAGTGGGTTGCGGTCGAGTCGCGCGCCGCGGATCAGCCGCAGCGGCCAGCATCCGTGGACGCCTGGAGATCCTTTAAGTCGCATCACAACTCACCTCGTCCAATGACCGCCCGTTGCGCGAACGACTGGCTCTCACTTGCGCATTGCTACGATGCGATTCCACTCTGTAGTAAGAGTAGGGCCTCATCGGCCGGTTTGGGCGGGACTTTTGGCCGCGATTACCACCTCTTAATGTATCTCGCACGGAGCGGACGGCAGGCGGCGGCCCGTGCCCGGCGGCACACGCGGGACTCCTGATCCTGAGGTGTCTTAGTAAGACGTTATGCGTCCCGTCTTGCCGACGCTACGGACCAACGTCCCGGATCGTTAGAGTGCGCGGTAGTCTCGGGCGCATGGCGCATGGCACCGGCGCGCTGCCGCAATTTATCCCAAGCCCGCCGATCAACAGCTTTCACATCGGCCCCTTGGATGTCCACTTCTACGCTCTCGGGTACATCATCGGGATCACGCTGGCGATCCTGATCACCCGGCGGCGCTGGCGCGCGCTCGGCGGCGACCCCGACCTGGTCAACGACATCGCCCTGTGGGTGGTGCCCGCGGGCATCATCGGCGGCCGGATCTACTTCGACATCACCACCCCGGACGACATACCGCACGTCTGGTACGGGGTGTTCGCCGTGTGGACCGGTGGCCTGGGCATCTGGGGAGGCGTCGCGCTCGCCGCCGCGGTCGGTGCCTGGCGGCTGCGCAAGCTCGGCGTCACCGTCGGCCCGTTCGCCAATGCCATCGCGCCGGCCCTCCTTGTCGCCCAGGCCATCGGGCGGATCGGCAACTACTTCAACAAGGAGTTGTTCGGCAAGCCGACCACGCTGCCGTGGGGCCTTGAGATCCCGCTCCAGTACCGGATGGCCGGCGGCATCCCCACCCAGGACCTGCACTTCGCGACCTTCCAGCCGTCGTTCCTCTACGAGCTGATCTGGGACCTGGCGCTCGCCGCCTTCCTCATCTGGCTCGGGCACCACGTCAAGATCAAGCCGTGGGGCCTGTTCGCGCTCTACGTGGCGGGCTACTCCGGGTACCGGATCTTCGAGGAGACCATCAGGATCGACTCGTCCGAGTACTTCCTCGGGCTGCGCTTGAACATGTTCGTCGCGATCGCGTTGACGATCGCCGGCCTGGTCTGGTTCGTGCTCGCGCAACTACGGCCGGAGCGCCCGTACACGGTGCTCCCGCCGGGAGCGTCCGAGCAGGTCAGCCCGGACGCGGCCGGCGCCGTCGCGGCCGACGGCGAGGCCGTCGGCGAGGCCGAGGAACCCGAGGTCACCGACGTGGACGATGCCGATGAGGACAACACGGCCCAGGCGACGGCGAGCGCAGCAGAAGACGGGGCGGAAGAGCCGTCCGCCCCGCCGGCCGTCGATGCGGGCGCGGCGGACGATGGCGGTGTCACGCCAACCCGTTCCGACGAGTAAAAAAGCTCAGCAGGCGACCGGCCCGCGGCCGACCGCTAACCCGCGGCGATCGCGGCGAGCTTGGCCCCCGCGGCCTTGATCAGGTCGGCCGGGGCGATCTCGATCTCCAGGCCGCGCCGCCCCGCGCTGCAGAACACCGTGGGCAACTCGGCCGCGGATGAGTCGATGACGACCGGTAGCCGCTTCTTCTGGCCGACGGGGGAGATGCCGCCGGCCACGTAGCCGGTCGCGCGCTCGGCCGCCGCGACCTCGGCCATCACCGCCTTCTTGCCGCCGACGGCGGCGGCCAGGGCCTTGAGGTCGAGCTGGCGGTGCACGGGGACGACGCCCACGGCCAGCGCGCCGCCGTCGACCGCGGCGACCAGCGTCTTGAACACGCGCTCGGCCGGCACGCCGAGCGCCTGGCTCGCCTCGAGCCCGTACGAGTCCGACCGCGGGTCGTGCTCGTACTCGTGCAGGGTGAACGGGATCTTCGCCCGGTCGAGGGCGATCGTCGCCGTGGTGCCGCGTCCAGCCACGGTTCGTCACCCTAGTGCCTCGTGGTGTGTGCGGAAAACCGTTATGCGGCTGACGGACGTGCTGCGCATAGTGGGCATATGCGCGTCACGTTTCCGCGTCTGGCGGATGATCAGAAGGGATACGCCGTTGTCGAGCGGGACGACGGCGTCGTTTACCGCATGGATGGCTTCACCGTGATGGGGCCCGACCTGCCGCACGATGTGCGACATCTGATCGTGGAGCGTGAGTTGCGGGTCAGCGACGGGATCTTCGGCGCGATCGCGGCCGGGACGGTCTGGACGAGCATGCATCACCTGCGCGGGCGCCGCCCGCCGCACTCGGCGGACCGCTCGGAGCAACTGAAGCGCACGCAGCGGACCCGGGTCATGCGCGCGGAACTCCTCGCCAACCTGGTCGAGGCCGTGGCGCTGCTCGATGACCCGTCGGCCGACGAGATCCGGCGGGTCGCCAGGCAGAAGCTGTCCGTGGTGCCGGTCACCGAGCCCGGCGCCGATCCGGCCGACGTCATCGCGATGCCGCCCCCGGAGGCCCTGGCCGCGGCGGCCAGGGCGTTGCAAGTGGAGACCGCGCGCTGGGCCAGGCTGCGGGTCGGAGACCAACTGGTGTACGAGTGGCCGCGGGCGAACCCGGCGTCGGTCCGGGCGCTGCGCGCGGTCCCCAGGCAACGCGACGGTGAGCCGGCCCGCCGGCCACCGCGCCGCTGAGCGGCCTGGCCGAGGCCGGACCAGGGCCGGTTGCCAGGCGGCAACTCAACCTCGGCGGCGCACTTCTTGTTAGAGTCTGGCCTCATGAGTGACCTGCTCCGGCATGACCGGGAGATGATGGCGCTCGCGCTGCAACAGGCGCGGGCCAGCCTTGACGCGGGCGGCGTCCCGGTGGGCGCGGTCCTCGCGGCGGGGGACGAGGTGATCGCGGCCGGGCACAACGAGCGGGTGCAGAACGGCGACCCGGTCGCGCACGGCGAGATCGCCGCACTGCGGAACGCCGGCCGCCGCGCCTCCTACGCCGACACCACCCTGTACACGACCCTGTCACCGTGCGAGATGTGCACCGGTGCGATCCTGCTCTTCCAGATACCGCGGGTGGTGGTGGGTGAGGCCAGCACGTTCGCGGGTGACCTGGACTTCCTGCGCTCCCGCGGGGTCGAGATCGTGCTGCTCGACGACCCGGGCTGCGTCGCCGCGATGGAGCAGTTCCAGGCCCGCTACCCGCATGTGTGGAGCGAGGACATCGGCGGCCGCTGAGCCCGGCGCGGTCGGGCGCGGCCGGGGCGGTCCATGGCGCGGCACAAACGGAACCGCTCGCTTCTGTTGCCCGGATTGTCGCGATGCGTTCCCTGCGGAGACCTGGAGATAAACTCACAGCTTGTGAGCAGCGAAGTTTCCCCAGAGGTCGATGAGCGGTTTCCCGACGTGACGGCGCTGGCCAGGGCGCTCGACAAGACGGGTTACATGGCGGGGGACCAGCTCGCTGCGGCCCTGTTTCTCGCGGTGCGGATGGGACAGCCGATCCTGCTTGAGGGCGAGCCGGGCGTCGGCAAGACCCAGGCCGCCAAGTCCCTGGCCGAGGCGCTCGACACGATGCTCGTCCGGCTCCAGTGCTACGAGGGGATTTCCGCGGCCGAGGCGCTGTACGAGTGGAACTACCCCAAGCAACTGCTCGCCATCAGGCTCGCCGAGGCGACCCACGAGACGCTCGGGGAAGCCGACTTGTTCCGGCCCGAGTTCCTGCTCTCCCGCCCGCTGCTCACCGCGCTCGACCACCAGGGTCCCCGGCCCGCCGTGCTGCTGATCGACGAGGTCGACCGGGCCGACGACGAGTTCGAGGCGTTCCTCTTCGAGATGCTCGCGGAGTCCTCGGTGACGATCCCCGAGCTCGGGACGCGACACGCCCTCGTGCCGCCGGTGGTCATCCTCACGTCCAACCGGACCAGGGACCTGCACGACGCGCTCAAGCGGCGCTGCCTTTACCACTGGATCGGGTTCCCCGACGCGCGCCGGGTCGCCGAGATCATCCGCCGCCGGGTGCCCGCCGCCAGCACCGCCCTGGCGGGCGAGGTCGCGGTCGCCGTGGCCCACCTGCGCGAGCTTGGCCTGACCAAGGCCCCGGGCATCTCCGAGGCGATCACCTGGGCGGGCGCGCTCACGGTCTTCGGCGACGATGACCTATCGGAAGAAGCGGCCGAGCGCACGCTGAGCGTCGTGGTCAAGTACCCGGAGGACGAGCAGGCCGTGCGCGAGGCCGGGCTGGCTTCCGTCGTCCGGCATGACTGACGAGCCGGATTACGCCGCGCTCGCGGCCGCCCTGGCGACCGCCCTGCGGGCCGCGGGCCTGCCCGCGGGGCCCGACCGCAGCGAGCGGCTGGCGGGGGCGCTTACCGTGATGCGCGCGACCACGATCGCGGAACTGCACGCGTGCGCGCTCGCCACGATGGTGTCCGGGCCGAGTCAGCTCGACGCTTTCGAGCGGGTGTTCAACGAGATGTTCGGTGCACGGCCCGGCGGGCCACGGCGTCCGGAGGTCACCGCGCCGCAGCAGAACATGATCGTCGAGTCCACCGAGCGCGCGGACGGTTCCGCGGAAGACCAGGCGCGGGCGGCCGGCGCGGACGAGTTGCCGCCCGAGCTTGCCGGGCTCGAGGAGGCGCGGGCCGCGGGCGGCCGCGAGCAGGAGAGCGACGCGAATTCCGCCGACGACGAGCAGGAGGGCGTTCCCGCCGTCCGGCGGGTCGCCTCGAGGACCGAACGGCTCCGCGAGCGTGACTTCTCGCAGCTCTCGCCGACCGAGCTGGCGCAGCTCGCCACGCTGATGCGGGAACTCGTGATCGCGGTGCCGCCGCGGCGCACTCGCCGGTACCGGCCGAAGAAGGACGGCGCGCGGCTCGACATGCGCCGCACGATGCGGCAGGCCACCAGGACCGGCGGCGAGCCGGTGCGGATCGCGCGGCGCGCGATGCGGACCAGGCAGCGGCGGCTCGTCGTGCTCTGCGACATCTCCGGGTCCATGGAGCCGTACGCGCGGGCGATCTTGCAGCTGATGTACGTGGCCGCGCGGTCGGCGGGCGCGGCGGGGGGCGGCGGGTCTGGCTTCTCTGGTCCGTCCGGCGATGCCACCAGGCCGCGGACCGAGGTCTTCACGTTCGCCACCAGGCTCACCAGGCTCACGCCCTTTCTCGCCGCCGCGTCACCGGAGACGATGCTGGCCAAGGCGGGGCAGGCCGCGCCCGACTGGGCCGGCGGCACCAGGATCGGCGCGGCGCTGCGCGAGTTCAACGACCGCTACGCGGTCCGCGGGATGGGCCGCGGCGCGGTCATCTTGATCATCTCCGACGGCTGGGAAACCGGGGATCCCGCGCAACTCGGCGCGCAGATGGCGCGCCTGCACCGGATCGCCTACCGGATCGTGTGGGCGAACCCGCGGACGCAGTCGGAGCGGTACCGGCCCGAGGTGGGCGGCATGGCCGCCGCCTGGCCGTACTGCGACGCGGTGGTCAGCGCGCACAACTTCGAGGCGCTCGACGACCTGCTCGCGGCGCTGCGCGCGCCCCGGGCGCACCGGCCGTCGTTCGTACCGCCGTCCGCGGCGGCGGCCGACGGCGGCGCCGTGCCCGCCACCGTTCGCAACGCCGCGCCGGCCGCGCCGGCGGCGCTTTCGCTGCCGATCACCCAGCACCTCGGCCGGCGCTGGTCGCCCTGGCGCTCCTAGGAACGCTCTCTCGCCGGCTCCTGCCGGCTCCTGCCGGCTCTCGCCGGCTCCCGCCGGCTCCCGCCGGCTCCCGCCGGCTCCCGCCGGCTCCTACCGGGCGACCAGGTAAAAGACGAGGCTGCCGAGGCCGGCCAGCAGGCAGTAGATGCCGAATGGGGCCAGCGAGCGGTCCCTGGCGAAGTACCTGGTGAGGAACCGTACCGACAGGTACGCGCCGACGAATGACAGCAGGCTGCCGACGAGGACCTGACCGCCGATGCCCGCGCCGAGCGGGCCGGTGAGGTCGGGGATCTTCAGCACCCCGGCCGCGAGGATCACCGGCGCGGACAGCAGGAAGGAGAAGCGCACCGCGTCCTCGCGCGAGACGCCGCGGAGCATCCCGGTCACCGTGACGATCCCGTCCCTGCTGATGCCCGGCAGCAGCGCGAAGATCTGCGCGGACCCGATCAGCACGGCACCGCGGTAGGTCATGGCCGACAGCCGCCCGTCGGCCGCGACCGCCCGGGCGATCTCCGCCTCGCGCTCAGACCCGGCCGCCGCCTGCGGTTGATCCGGCCGGTCGAGCCGCCGCGGGTCCGGTGTGGTCGCTCCGCTGGACGGCCCGGGAGTCGCCACGGCGACGACGGGCTGCGCCGCGAGTGTTTGCGCGGCCGCGGCCGCGGGCCGCGCGCGCCGCCGCACCCGTTCGCCGCCGAGCAGGATCAGCCCGTTGAGCGCCAGGAACAGCGCGGTCGGCACCGGCTTGCTGAAGAACACGCGGAAGGCGTGCTCGAGCGCCAGGCCCGCGATGCCGACGGGGATGGTCGCCAGGATGATCATCCACGCGAGCCGCTGGTCGGGTGTGGCGATCCGGCGCTCGCGCAGCGAGCTGACGAAGCCGCTGACGAGGCGCAGCCAGTCCCGCCAGAAATAAAGGATCATGGCCGCCGCCGTGGCCACGTGCAGCCCGACGATGAACGCCAGGTAGGGGGACTCCGGTGCCGACACACTCAGGTCCTGCGCCCACGAGCCGCCGATCAGTGCGGGGATGAGGACGTTGTGTCCAAGGCTGGAGACCGGGAACAGTTCGGTCACGCCCTGGATCAGGCCGACGACCATGGCCTCGGGGTAAGTCATGTGGGCGGTCAACTGCGGGCTCGCTCTCTCCTTGCGGCTGCTGGTTCAGGCTGCTAGCCCGGGCTGTTCGGCCATGCTAAGCCGGCATGAACTTCTACGCAAATGTAGAAGTTCCGTTCGCCCCGGAAGCGGCGCGCCTAGGCACAATGTCTTCTACTCTGTTGTAGAAGATCACGTGTGACCCTGATTTAGTACCTGCTGCCGGAAGGAAACCGGTCTGTGACCAACCTGATCTCCCAGTACGGCTACCTCGCGGTGTTCGTGCTGATGCTGGCCGAGTCCGCCTGCGTGCCGATACCGTCCGAGGTCATCATGATGTTCGGCGGCGCGCTGGCGGCGGGTGCGGTCGCCGGGGCGCATCCCGCGCTCGTCGGCGTGTTCGCGGCCGGCGTGCTCGGCAACGTCGCGGGCAGCTACCTGTCCTGGGCGGTCGGCAAGTACGCGGGGCAGGCCGCGATCGCGCGCTGGGGCCGGCGGGTCGGGATCCGCGAGCACGAGATCGGCAAGGCGACCGCCTGGTTCGAGCGCCACGGCCCGGTCGCGGTCCTCGTCGGCCGGGTGATCCCGGTGATCCGCACGTTCATCTCGCTGCCGGCCGGGTTCGCGGCGATGCCGGCCGGCACCTTCGGCCTCTACACCGCGCTCGGCGCCATTCCGTGGACCGCCGTCCTCGCCATCGCCGGCTACGCCCTCGGCGCGAACTGGGAGCACGTCGCCAACGACTTCCACGGCCCCACGTACGCCATCGCTGGCGTCCTCGTGGTCGGGATCGTCGTCGTGATCGTGCGCCGTCGCCGCGCCAAGGGCGAGACCGGCCACGTGGAAGTGCCCGCTAGCCCCTTGGCTCCCGCGGGGCGCTACGTCCCGCCGGACCCCTGGGCGCCGTCGGCGCCTGGCTACCAGCCTGGCTACCAGCCTGACTACCGGCCTGACTACCAGCGCGACTACCGGCCCGACCGGACGGCTCAGTACCGCTAGCCACCGGGCGGGCGGTGCCGAGGACCGCCGCGGCCAGCAGGACCGCCCCCGCGATGCCCGCCGGGCCGAGGCGGTTGCCGAGGAACGCCACGCTGAGCACCGTGGCGGTGAGCGGTTCGAGCAGCGACAGGAGCGCGCCGGTGCTGGCCGGCGCGCCGTGCAGGCCGCGGAAGTACAGCGTGTACGCGAGCGCGGTCGGGCCGGTGGCCAGCGCCGCCAGCCAGCCAAGGGCCGCGAGCGTCGGGTGGAACGCCAGGCCCCCGGTGAGCGCCGCGAGCGGCAGCAGCAGGGCGCCGCCGGCCGTGAACCCGAACCCGGTCACCGTTTCCGGGCCAAGCCCGGGCACGGGGTTGGCGCTGATCAGCGTGAGCGCCGCGAAGCCGGCCGCCGCGAGCAGCGCCATCGCGGCGCTCTCAAGCACCGCGGCCGTGCCGTAGCCGCCGGACGGCAGCCCGACGAGCAGGCCGAGGCCGGCCAGCGCCAGGGCGGTCCGCGCCGCGGCCGAGCGGTCGAGGCGACGGCGGCCGAGCAGCAATTCCGCGGCAAGCACGATGACCGGCGTGGCGCCGATCGTGACCAGGGTGGCGAGGCTGACCGAGGTCAGCGACACCGCGGAGAAGTAGGCGGCCTGGAACGTGGCGGCGAGCAGGCCGGTCACGGCGACCCTGGCCCACGCGGCGCGCCCCGAGGGCCAGCGCCGCCCGGGGACGAGCCGGGTGCCGACGATGAGGAGGCCGCCCGCGAGCAGCCGCAGCGCGGCCACCGCGAGCGGTGACAGCCCGGCCGCCGCGGCGAGCAGCGTCCCGGTCAGGCCGCCGGTGCCCCAGAGCAGGCCGGCCAGCACCAGGCAGAGCAGGGGAAGGCCGGCCGCGCGGCGGGCGGCGGTCGCCGCAACGGCAGGGGAAGAAGAGCATGCGGATGATGACATGAAGAATCGCTCCGGCGACGAGAAGTGAGATGGTCGCGGAAGCGGGGCGAAGCCGGTCACCCGGGCGCGTGCGAACGCGAAAAAAGCGCGTCAGCCCCAGTGGCTAGGCGCGCGGACCTGCCGCCCCGCTAGGAGCGCGGTGGCGGTGTGATCGGGAAGAGCCGGTGCACAACGGACATCTTACAGCGGGGTGACATTTTGCTTCGTTTCCCTACTGTGACATCACGGAACGAAATACCGTGCATGCGTGAGCAATAGCGATTTGCCCGGCCGAATCGTCGTGGTCGACGACGACCCCACGGTCGCCGACGTCGTCGGACGCTACCTCGTCCGTGACGGCCACACCGTCGAGTGCGTGCACGACGGTCACGAGGCGCTGCGCCGCATCGCCGAGCAGCAGCCCGACCTCGTGGTGCTCGACCTGATGCTGCCAGGCATCGACGGCCTTGAGGTCTGCCGGCGGCTCCGCGAGCGCTGGCCGATCCCGGTCGTCATGCTGACCGCGCTCGGCGACGAGACGGACCGGCTCGCCGGGTTCGAGATCGGCGCCGACGACTACGTGACCAAGCCGTTCAGCCCGCGTGAGCTGGCGATGCGGGTGCGCTCGGTGCTCCGGCGCTCGCGCAGCGCCGCGCCGGCGGGTG
>Ga0335075_10007875_pt1 | contig 16360 bp, 9 predicted proteins | sample Lox_Sample_24_FD_206723 | JGI IMG/M metagenome (GOLD analysis project Ga0335075, IMG submission 206723) | Soil microbial communities from Loxahatchee National Wildlife Refuge, Florida, United States - Lox_Sample_2.4 | ecosystem: Environmental > Terrestrial > Soil > Wetlands | place: USA: Florida... | reverse complement strand
TTCCTGCCGGCGGACCCGTGTCTTCTCCGCCGCCGGATCAGCAGCCACTGCAGGGGGCCGGATCCCGGCCTGGCCGGCGCCCTCGGCGCGCACATCCCACCCCTGGCCCGCCAGGTCGGCGAGCACCCCGGCGGCGGCGGCTACGGAGGGCCGCGCGGCCGTGAGTGCGTGTCCGCCGGGTCGACCCGCCGCGATCGATGTGGCCAGGGCGAAAAACTCGTCCCGCTCCTGAAGGCTCCAGCCAGGCGGGGCGGGCAGGCTGATCCAGGGCTCGATGGTCATATCAGGCCGTCATGAAGGTCGCTAGCACGTCTCCCCAAGTCTGCCGGAAGCTGCGCGCCTTCGCCCTGTCCACGCGCCGCCATTCAGTCACTTCCGCCCGCGCTGCGGCAAGCACTGTCAGCGCGACCTGCCTGGCCACATCCTGGTCGCGCGATGAGTCGCTGACAGCCAGCGGACCGTACAGGTCCCGGTACAGAGGATGCCGGGAGTTCAGCAGCACGAGCAGCCGGCCCTCGCGCGCGACGACCTCGAACGCGCGGGTCGACGGCAGGTCCGCGGCAAGGATCTGGTATGGCGAGGCAGACTCGCCGCGGACCAGATCGGCCTTGCGCACCAGGTCCGCCAGCGCCCGCGGAACCGCGTCTTCAGCCTCCGGTAGAGACGGCAGCGACGCATCTGCGCGGCCGGCCTGCCGCTCGGCAGCGCTCAGCGAGGCCGCTGCCTTGACCGCCTCGAACTCCTGCCGGACCCGGCTGTTGAGCGCCCGGGCTATAGGCTCCAGATCCGGCGAGAGCATCTCCAGCAGTTCCTGCGACGGGATGATGGCCTGCTTAGCGTGCGTCATGCCGAATAGCTCATCCAGGCACGGGTCGAACCGGACCTCGCAGCGCCACCAGTCGTCGTAGTTCTCGCGGCGCTTGTCGCCCATGAAGAACCAGCCCCGGTCTATCTCCCGGTCCGCGCGCAGCACCGACACCGTCGGCGTGTTCGCGATCCCGCGCTCGCGCTTGTGCTCGCCTGACAGCGAGTGCCACTGGCTGACGGGAAGTTCCGCGAAGCGAACCCGGATATCGCCGTCGCCGTGCTCGGTCCGCAGCCGGTATGTCAGCTCGTCGCCGAATGACCGGGCACCGCTGTGCCGCGCGGACGGCAGCAGGAACATCGGGTCCACTGCCCGGACGCGGTGTCCGTTCACGCTGAGCTCAAGGCGCCCGCCGAGGAAATGGCGGTAGATCCGGCCGAGATCCTCCTCCAGCCGGCGCGCCAGCCACGATGGCCGCTGGTACTCCAGCCGGTCGCAGCGGGAAAGGAGCACCACCGTTCCGGCGGGCGTGGCCGGGCTGAAAGGCGGATCAGGCACGTACTCGACCGGGGCCATGCTCCGGTGACGCGATGCGGCGACCTCGTCGATATCCAGCCGCGCGCACAAGACGCCGGATCCTCGCCAGGTGTAGACCTCGACGCGGCGGGCCCGGCTCAGCGCGCCGTTCGGCAGGCCCATCCCGTAGCGTCCCAGCGAGGACCGATCGTCGAACCGCGTGGTTCCGCCGAACACCAGGGCTCGGCTCAGCATGGCCGCATTCATCCCGGCGCCGTCGTCAGTGACCGTGATCTCCAGCGGGAACCGCGGGTCGTCGCCGAGTCCGACGCTGACCGAGACATGACGCGCCGAGGCCTGGAGTGAGTTGTCGATGAACTCGGCAATCGCCAGGGACGTGCTGCGATACCCGGTGTCGCGGGTTGCCAGCAGGAAGTTAACCGGGTCGACGATCTGGAGCCGCCGTGGCCCACGGGGAACGCCGGCCGCCCTGGTGGCCGTCTGGGCCGCCGTTCTACCCTGCTGCCGGGCGTGATCGCGTGGCGCCAATGGACCCGTCCCATCAACCGGCTGCATGGTTCAAGCCCAGGACATTAGTCACGCGATAAACATATGTCAATCACGTGATTATACTCGGATCTCGTGCGCGAGATAGGCCATTGAGGTGAGCATTCGCAGTCGGCTCAGCGCCGTGACCCCGCTCCGGGACTGTCCCGAGAGCAGTGTCGGGCTGTCCTTCCCCCTGCCGATCAGTGACCGGCTTGATGCCCTGGTCGCCCTCGCAGAGGCAAGCGGCGAGAGGACGAACAGGAAAGAGCTAGTCGCGTCCCTGATTCTGGCGGCGCCGTCGCAAGGACCCGAGCTTGCCCGGAGGGTGAGGAGATACCGGCAGGCTTCGGCGGGCGAGACGCTCCTGGCCGGGCAGGAAACAGCCGCCGTCCTGACAGTTGCACGTCACCGGCCGGGGCCTCGGCCGCGTCGTCAGCTACCGGGTAACTGAGCCCAGCTGATTAGCCCCGAGATGCAGCCGGCATCGGGCTGGAATGGCACGGCGCCGATCTGGTGAGCGGCGGCCGTCACAGGATCCTGCCGCTGATGCCTAACGGGCTACATGAAGAGGCGGTAGTCGTAAGGCACGGGCGGCAGGTTCTCGTGCTTGACGATCCTGGCGAGTACCTGGGCGTAAGTGACCGTGGCCGGCAGGCTGCCGTACAGGGCGTCGGTGTTCCAGTCCATCTTGCTCAGGGCCAGGATCTGCGCGGCCGGCTCGGCCAGCGGGCCCCGGCCGGCGTGACGGGTGAGCAGCAGCGGCCGGGGGGTGCCCTTGCCGCCCTGCAGGTAGGGACGGCCGGTTAGCGTCGCCTCCCTGGCGTTCCCGGCCACCCAGAGCAGGGCGCTGTGCCCGTCGAGCTGGGCCAGAGTGCCGCGGTCGACTGCGTAGCCGTAACGCGGTCCGCCGACGCGAGGGTCCTTTGCCGCGCTGACGAGAATCCCGCGCCAGGCTGGCCTGGTGAGGCTCACGCAGGTGAGATCGTCCCCGCGGCCCCATGCCTCGGCGGCGCCGCGCGTTTCCTCCTCGGTGAACGGGAAGGCTTTGTGCACGATGAGCTGGCCGGGCCTGCGGCCTGCGTGCCGGTCGGCGTAGACGCCCAGGCTGCGGGACAGCACGGTGCGCATCTGAGTCCGGCTGAGCAGAGGGTTGCGGGGATCGACGTCGCCGGTCAGGTCGTAGGCGACGAACTCCAGGCCGCCGCCCTGCCCGTCGAACAACTGGGAGCAGCAGACGACGAAACCGGCCCCGGGCCGCCCGGCGTCCCGGATGCCGTAGGCCAGGCCAACGTAGGCGGCTGATGGGTCGAGCATCCCTCCGGCTGCGAGCTTGTAGGGCGTGCCGCCGGCCTTGGCGTAGAGCGCCGTCGCGAGCCGCCAGCTGACCGATGCCCGGCAGTGGTAGCTCAGCGCCTGGTCGGTCACGATCTGGGTCGGCAAGCCCAGCTGGGCCGCGGCGGCCTTGACATGGTCGTGCAGGTCGAAGTCGCCGACGGTGAAATGGCTCTCCCACCGGGACGGCAGGTAGAACACGACGACGTCGAACAGGCTGCGTACCGCGGCGAGCCTGTTCAGGCCCGAGGTGAGCGCCCGCCCCAGGGTCAGGTGCGGCTCGGTGCTGCCGGCCATCTGCTTGTCAAGGTCGGCGGGCAGCGGCTGTCGCGCTGGCGCGTCAGCCGGGATGAGCGCGGTCCGGAATGCGGCCCTGAACCCCGGGTATCGGGGCAGGTAGTCGGCGCGCTCTAGCGGATCGGCGGCGTCGCGCAGGCTGTTGAGCAGGCCGCGGACCGGGTCGATCGCGTCCGGCGGCGCGAGGATCGCCACCCGGACCTGGTGGCCCGCGGCCTGCCAGGCGCTGGCCGAGTAGGGGCCGAACGCGGCCAGGCCGGCGAGCGGGTTGAGGTGCTGCTGGGATGCGTCAGCCGGGTCGAACACGAGGGCAGGCTCGGTGAGCCGGATGTGGGTCAGTGTCGGGCCGGGGATCGAGGTGGCGGTCACGTGTTGCTCCTGAGCGGCGCGCCGGTCAGCGGGCGGGATACCAGCGGCCGGGTTCCGATGGTGAAGGCCGCGTCCAGGCCGGCGTCCGCCGGCAGGCCGAACGCGTACACCGTGCGCGTCGGGGCGTTGCCTCCGGCGGTGAGCAGCCGCACCCAGGCGGCCAGCAGCTGGCCGGTGGCGCTGTTGTACCGGCGGGCCAGCCGGGCGCGGGCGAAGTCGGCGCCGAGACTGGTGGCGGCCGCACGTGCGGCAGCCGGGCTCAGCCCGGGCGGAGGGCTGGTGAAGTCGGGCCGTATCCAGATCTCCGGGGCGAACAGCAGCCTGCAGGTGCCGTCACGCCAGTCAGGGGCGATGGCCACGGCCTCGGCCCACGGCAGCTTTGCCCCGCCAGGGCCGACGAGATGGCCGGTCACCGGTCCGCCGGCGGCCGCGCGCAGCCCGGCGAGGGCGGAGGTGTCGCCGGGGCGACGCGGATCGTCGTCGCGGGCGCGCAGCAGGTGACGCTCCCCGGAGCGCAGGACCTCGGTGATTCCGCGGGTCCGGCCCAGCGCACGCGCGAGCGTCTCGGCGATGAGGCCGATGTCGCTGCTGTCAGGATCCTCGCCGTCCTTGGCCGTGCCGATCGGCACCGCGGTGCCGGTCACCATCACGCCATGTCCGGCCAGCGCCGCGGCGATCCCGGCATCGTCACCGAAGGCAACAAGCTGGCCCCCGGCCCGGCGGCCTACCGTCCCGCGAGCCCGGCCGGTCTTCAGTGCCTGCCGCAAGGTGCTCAGCGGGAGGCCGCCGGGATCTTCGAGCAGCCGGGCGTGGTCCGGCACCGACAGCAGCGGCAGCGCGGCGAGCCTGACCTGGGGATAGTCATCGACGGGTCCGGCCGGGAGCGGTGCCGGGTAACGGAGCGGAGCTGGCCGGTGGACGGCCAGGTGAGCGGCAGCTGCTGGCGGCAGGTCGACGGCCCGCTCAATCTCGGCCATCAGGTCCATCATCCCGCTGGCTTCCACCTCCAGTACCGGCTCCACGCCGGCGGCGCGGGCGGCGGCCAGCAGGTCGCGGGCGTCATCGGACAGGGCGTTCTCGGGACGCCGGACCCAGGTCAGTCCGCCTGGGTACGGGGTGGGCTGGGCCAGGACGTCGCGGAGCATCGCCATCACAGCCGGGTCGCGGCCGCTGTACCCGGCAACCAGCAGGCCGTAGCGGCCAAGCAGCCCGAGAGCGGCCGCACGGAGCCGCTCGTCCTGGGCCGCAAGTTCTCCGGAGGTGTTCTTGACGGTCACGGCACCCAGGTCACCGTGAACCTTCATCAGCAGCGGACGAGCATCGGTCGCCAGCGTGAACGCCGCCCTAGTCGACGACTCAGGGTCCAGGACAGTCAGCCGAGCTGGCCCGTCCGGATCCAGCGCCGGGCGGATGGCATCCTCCAGCAGGGTGTCGAAGTTCGTCGTGATCAGCACGGGCGCCAGTCCGGACGCGACCAGGGCCGCGAGCAGGTGCTGGCCCGCATGCGGCCGCCGGCCTGCTAGCTGCTCCATGACGAACCTGGCCCGCGCGTCCCGGTCGCCATAGACCTTCTCGAAGATCGCGGAGTAAAAGCCGTCGTCCGCCAGAGGCGGCAGACCGTGCCGCCCGTCATAGAACACCCGGACCCGCTGCTGCCAGCGCGGGTCTCGCACCAGATCGGAACGGCGGATCCCGTTATCGCTGCAGTACAAGACAGCGAGCAACTCGTCGATGAGCTGGCCAGCGGTCGGCACCCCGGCATCAGCACTGGCCCCGGCACCGAGCAACCATGCAGTCTGGGAGGCGCGCAGAGCGAACCCGCGCGCAAACACGCGGACTGGCACGGGATCGGGGGCGGCGGTGACCGCCGCCGTGGCAGCAGAGTCCACGACAGGCTCGTTTCAGGCAGCAAGCGGAAGGGGAGAAACAGCGCCCGTGTCCAGGCGTGAGCGGAGTTTAGCGCGTGGTCGGCCGGGAGAGCTCGCACCGCGCCGGCGTGCCGCGCACCCGGCGCGCTGCGGCTTCGGTTTCTGCGACCCGGTCGTTGCGTGCCCGCGGGTTTCGGCGCGACGACTCCTGGGTCTGCATGATCACGGACCATCTGGCGGTGGACTCCTCATCGGACGAGGTGGCGGCCGGGGTCCGGGCTTCCGCAGCGTGCCGTGGAACTGTCTGGCTGCCGCTCAGCAGCACGGACCGTAGCAGGCGTGCGTCCCGGCCATGTCTCGCAGATCAGGCGTATACGCGGCCGCAGGCTTCGGGCGGGACCGGGCTGTCAGATGTCCGGCCCGTACGGGCTCCATCCGCGCAGGAATGGCTTGAGTTCCTCGGTGGCGGGCTTGCGGTCGGGCGGCATCGTCAGCAAGTGGCGAAGCGGATCGACCGCAGCGCGGTACTCGCTGGCCCACGCCAGCCATTTCTCTGCCGCTGCCCGCTCCCGTCCGCTGGTAATGCCGCAGATGTGCTCGCGCATCGCCTGCAGGTAACCGTCGAGATCAGCGGTCAGCCGCCATGCTGCCAGTTGCCTGGTCAGTTCCTCGATCCGCCCGGCTTCGCGGAAGTCACGTCGGGCGCGTTCCATCGCCTGCTCCCAGCGGCGGCGTTTCTGCGCCGCCTGCCGCTCCTCCTCAGCCCGCCAGTGAGCGTCTTCTCGGGCCCGGATCTCCAGTTCCCGTAGCAGCGCGGGCAGGCAGTCTTCCAGGGTGGTCTTCGGGGTGTCCTTGAACTCGGCGGGCCGGCGGGCGCGCCGGTACCCGCTGCCGATGGTGTGCTGCAGGACGCCCGACGGGATGAACTCGGCGTGCCGGACGGCCTGCCACCGCGGCAGCGTCCGGTAAGCGGTGTAAGGCAGCGACGATCCTCCCTGACGGCCCAGCTCGCGGATCCGGATCGTATAGCTGAAGCCAGCGATCGCGATACGCATCTGGCCGTCTTTGAGTGAGCTGCGGAAGTCTGAGTGATGCTGCGGCGGCTGCCTGCCAGCGCTGGTGACCTGGTGGCCGCGGCGCGCGGCTTCGGCGGCCAGACCCTGCAGGAGCCGGGTGGCCCGGCCGAGCGAGGCTCTCGATACCTCGTGCCTGTCGGCCTCGGCGCGGTAGGCCGCTACCGCCGGGTGGCACACGGCGATCCGCTCCGGAACCGGGACTGGCTGCAGCCCGATCCTCACCGCGAAATCCTCGTCAAGGTAGATCTCGCTGCAGTCAGAACCAAAGGGGCCGACGGTCCGGATCCGCAGCTGCTTGCCGGACGGGAGGCTCGGTGCCCGCCGGGCGGCCGTAATCAGCTGCTTGTAGTCGGTCTCGTCGTCCTCCGTATTGACCTCCAGAACACCGCCTGCCCGGATCACCCGTGCGACCAGGCGCTCAGCCGTGGCGTCGGTTCCTTTCCCCTGGTAGGCGCCGACCCGACCGGAAGCTCGGCCCCGGCCGTCGACGGACTGAAGCCGCTGACCTGCCGGGCGCCCCGTCTTTGCGGTGTCCCGGGCGGCGACCCGAACGTCGTCGGGATAGCGACCGTGCTGCAGGTAAAACCTGCCCGCATCAGTCAGGTCTGCCCGCCACGCGCCGCGCTTGCGGGTTACCGTCACCAGCCGCCGTCCTTGCAGCGCGACCGCAGTTGTCTTGTAGGTGAAGTCCTTCATCACGCCCTCGGGACAGCCGTCAGCGATCCACCGCAAGACCTCCAGCTGGCGGGCATTGATCGGGCCGAGACGATGCACCATCCGAAGAGTCGATCACGAGCCGCGAGCGCCATCCGGCTCATTGCGGATATCCGGCAGCACCTCGAGGTCTCCGGCAGAGCGGGACGGTCCCGTCGTACCACCACGCGCGACTGGGGTGCCCGCATCTGCACCGCGCTGCAGCGGGCAACGCCACGCCAGGAGCAGCGGCGCCCTACAGGGACACGGGCCGCTGCGCTGCAGGGAACACCGCCCGCCTCCGCGTCCGGAGCCCGACACCGCGTCGCGCGCCTCGGGAGGCTCGACTCGCATACCAACGGCAGCAGCCTTCGGCCAGTAGCTTTGCAGCGTGATGATTTCGGTACGGCACGCCGCGAATCGCGCACTACGCGCGGAGCGTCGCAAGGCGCAGCGCGACCGCGGGCTCCGGCCTCCGTGGCCGGGCCTGCGCGGAAGATTGCGGTGGTCTGCGGCCGCCAGGAACCCGGGCATGACAGGCCAGCTGGTGGTCCTCGCGCTCTGGATCGGGATCCTCACTGGCGCGTCTTACCTGCCATACCTCCCCCACGGACGTTTGCACCTCAGCATCCCTGACGCGACCACCAGCCTGCTGTCCGTGCTCTGGCAGGTGCAGGCAACCAGCGTAGGGCTGGTGTTCACGGTGGTCGTCTTCGTTTTCGGGCTGCTGCCGCAAGGGCGGGGAGGACTGACTTACCGGGAGTTCCTGCGCAGAACCTGGGCCCTGCCGCTGACCATGTTCAACGTCGCCTCCCTGCTGTTCAACGGCATAGTCCTGCTCGGAGTCGGGCATCAGGTCCAGCCGGTCGGCACTATCCCTGGTCACGGCTGGGCTGTGACCATGGCAAGCGTCGCGGCACTGGCCTCGATCGCCACCATCGTGGCGCTCCTGGTCCGCACGGTGCGGGCGATCAACCCGGCGACGGCGGCCGATGTGGAGCGCGAGTACCAGCGAGTCACCGTCGCCCTAGCGGCCCGCGACGAGCTGAGCGAGATTGAGGCCCTGCGGATAATGACCGCTGACACCTGGCCATTTACGTTCATCGCGTCTTATCCGGGACTCGGGCGGACCGTCCGCGTGGCGGGATCAGGAGAAGGCGTCGTGCGCGACGTCTCGCTGCGGAGGCTGCGCCTCCTGAAACAAGCTGCCTCCTGGAGGCACCACCGTGATCCGGTGGTGCACGCCTGGCCGGGACGGCCTGTCGCCGCCGGAACGCCGCTCATAACGAGCGACCCATCGACCGGCTGGCTTGGGTGCTGGTGGGCAAGACGGTGTGTTCGTCTGCGGGCCGTGCGGTCCGATCGGCTCGGCAATGCCCTGACCGCGTTGTATGGCGCGACCCTTGACCAGATCCGCGCGGGCAGGGCGGCTGAGGCAGTAGGCGGCATGCGGGCACTGAGCGGCCTAATGAAACTGCTGTGGCAGGCATACGCGGCACATGGCCGTGCATACGGGCCGGAGACGAGCCGGCCCGTCATGCTCTACCGGCGAGGGGCTGGCGAGCGGATCGCTGAGCTACTGGATGACCTGCTGCGCGCTGCTGCCGTAAGCGCAGACGACACGATCCGCGGTGAGGCCACCGCGCTGCCCAGCGCAATGGCCCGGGATGCCGTATCGCAGGAACAGCCCCACGCGGTGCCGCAGGCGATGCGGCATCTGGAAGCTGTCTACATCACCATTGTCAGCGAGCTGAGCGACGGCGGCCAGCGTGACCTGCCTCGGACGGAACTGGCGAGAAGCCGCCTTGAGGCGCCGTTCAGATCCCTGCTGTCGTTCACGAACTACTACCTCGGGCAGGCGATCGACCAGGCGGCCGCCGGCGGCACCACCGGGTGGGACGGTAGGCCCCTCCCGCCGGCGGAATTCCTCGTCGGCCAGCTGACGGCCGCCAACGAGGCAATACTGCGGATCCTGCGGCTCGCGGTTCAGTACCGGGACGGCGTGACGGTGAGCCGCGTTCTCGACGCGTGGAAAATGCCCGAGCTGCCGCTTGCCAGGAATGCCATCGAACGGGTAAGCGACACGTCTGCCGCTACGGCCATCGGGACACGCGTCCCGCAGGGCCTCGAACAGTCACTCGCCGACGCTGAGACCAGCCTTGACTCGATGCTTTTGCGCCTGCTCGTGACAGCCCTCGATGCCGACCGGGCAGCACGGCAGACGGTATCGCATAGCTTGCAGCCTCGCAGCGGCGCGGATGGCGATCAGGAACGGGATCCGGCCACCGAGGCGATCCTCGACCGTCTCCCCGACGGCCGCCTGTGGCACATCCTGGAAGGGGCAATCAAGACATCCGACGGAGACTGGAGGTGGCAGATGTCAGGCGACGGGATCATCCCGGCAGGCGTCGTGATCACCCGCAGCGTCGATACCGTCTCCCCGGTCCTGGAAGCCTTTGCCCTCGCCGCCGTCGCCCGGCCCAGCCTCGGCACCGGATCCGACCCTGACGATCGCCTTGCACTAGACCGCGGGCCCGCGCTGCGCGCTGCGATAGACAAGGTCCTCGCAGAGCAGATGTCCTGGCTGGAGCGGCAAGGCTGCACCCAGGATGCCGCGCGCCGGAGTGCGTCTGACCTCAAGGCACGGCTGAGACAGGCTGAGCAAGACGCGCGACGCCACCTCGAACAGGCGATCCGCGAGAGCCCGGTCCTTCCGGCAGCCGTAGACGAACTGCGGTGCGAGGCGCGGGCAGCCTTCCTGACCAGCGACAGCACCGGGGCGCTCTTCGCCTGGGCCGGGAAACTGGCCCCAGGCACCGGCCCCCTGTCAATTCAGCAGGTGACGCTTACCTGCCCGCGCAGCAGCTTCACTGCCATCGGCTACGGCGACGGCACTATGGTCTCCCACGGCAAGCGGCTCGGCCGCCAGCTCGCATCGATGGCTATGAGCCAGCTCACGGCAGTGGCCCTGCAGGCCGACCAGGTACAGCACGTGCGCCGCGAGGACGTCGCGGCGTCGGTGCGCGACGCTATCGCGGGGCTGTCCGGCGCTCCGCCGGCCGGGAAGGGACAGCGTGCGCGGACAGCGCGGATGGCAGTTCTTATCCCGGACTCCTGGGAGCTCAAGACTGACCTCGGAGTCACGGCGACCGGGTACCGTCATGGGCCGGAAGCTGCGCGAAGCAAGGAAATCCGCAAGCTCAGTCTTCAGGACGGGGGCATCGCCGCCCATATCGGCGGAGCCATCGACGGCGTCCCTGTGATCACAGTCGCTGTTCAAACCAGAGACCATGAAGGCTGGGCAGTAGTCATCGACATGGCGCGCTTCGGTGAGCTTTCCCGCGTTAGCTCCGCTGGCTCTGTTATCGCCGAGCCGGAGCTGGCGCTGCTGCAGCCCGACGATCCGTTGCGGGCGCCCGGCAGCGGTACTTCGCCGGAAACCTCCCCCGGTCCCGGCAGCCAGCCGACCCTGATGGAGGTACAGGTCAAGCTGAGCCTGTCAGCTGACATCACGGTCAATGACCCGTCCGCTATCCGGGTCATCAGGATCACGGACGCTGCGGAGGCGCGGCAGTGAGTGTTCCACCGCCGTACGCGGTACGGATCCGCGCGGACCTGGCGCGTGTGAAGGAGCAGCTGAACGCGCTGCTCGACATTTCGACAATCAGGTACGTCAACCCGAACACGCGCGGGAGCAACCTGTATTTCGTCACGGCCGCAGACTGGGGCTGGGGGCCTGGCGACGAGGCGACTGCAGCCGCTCAGATGGATCTGCTGAGGCGGTATTCCGAATGGTTCGACAGGTTCGTGCTGCTGCTTCCCCATCCGACGCCGGACATCGAACGCAAGATCACGAAGGCTGATGAGTTCGTACGGCGATGGGTCGCCCGCGACGTGGCGTTCGACCACTCCATCCCGCAGACCATCGAGCAGGCAAAGACTGTCGCGGCCGGGCAACTGGCGGTCTTCGACGAACTGATCGGTCTCGCCTCGCGTCAGGGGGACGGCACGCTGAGGGTAGTCCCTGATACCAATGCCCTGCTCCGGAATCCAGCGGTGGAGCAATACGCGCTGGCACTGGGCACTGACGACTATCTCGTTCACGTCGTCACTACGGTGCTCGCTGAACTGGACGAGCTGAAAGACCGCGGCCGCACACCCGATGTCAGGGAGAAGGCAACCAAGGTCATCCGGCGTCTTAAGGGCTTCCGGGATCGCGGCAGCCTGGCGGAGGGCGTGACCGTCGCTGGCAAGGTCCGTTTGCGGCTGGAACACCGGGAGGTCGATGCTTCGTCGGTGCTGGCGTGGCTGGATCCGAGCGTGCCCGACGACAAGATCATCGCGGCTGCGCTCCGGCTGCAAAGCGACCATCCCGCCGGAGCGGTAGTGCTGATAACTGCCGACATCAATCTGCAGAATAAGGCGGATGCCATCGGCCTCCCCTACCTGGAACCCCCCGGCCCGCCGGCCACAACGCCGTAAGCGGAGACCGGCCTGCAATGTCAGTTCGGCTAGCCGCAGCCCCAGGCAGTCCCAGAACACGCAGCTAGGTGCAGCCACAGACCCGAGGCGGAAACTCCGTTGTCCGCGTCCGTCTCCGCGTAGTCCTGTGCCGCCTCCGGAACCTGCCGCGCTGGTAGCGGCCGACCCCGACATCAACAACGAGAGTGCCGGCGACGACCGCACGTCCGATCGTGGGGCGGCCGCCCGGCGACAACTGGTAAGCAGGACACATGCCCAACCCTCAGTTGCAGCCCGAGGAGTTGTTCGAGGACGAATACACGGCCAGGTTCGAGAGCCTGGTTCGCCGCCGCGGTCTTCTGGCGAACTTCCGCCGTGATCGCGCCCGTATTGACGTCGGTCTCATGCTCAACCAGCTCGGAACGCTGGAGCTGAGCGGCAGGAAAGTCTGGTTTCAGCTCAAGGGTGTACATAGGGAAACCGTTACCGCCGAGAAACTGGCGCGCACAGGTCATGTTGGCATCAGCGTGCGTATCGCAGATCTGCGTTTCTGGTACGCCGCCCCTGAGGCGACCTACCTGGTGGTGTACGTGGAGGCCATTGACGTCTTCCTCGCCGAGGATGTCCGGGACATCGTGGACCGGCAGTGGGGCGTCACCTTTCTCATGCCTGACCGTTTCGGATCCCAGGAGACGATCACTGCGCAAGTGAGTGCTGATGCTGTCCTCGATGACCGCGCGCTGGACTCCCTGGTGTCCCACCGGTCGATGCGCATTGACGGCCCTGCGTTCCGGGGCCGTCCACTCGGGCACCGTCTCGACCCGCTCCGGTGCGGACTCGCCGAACTTGACCCGGACGTCTTCGACAGGGTCGTCGACGATCTCCTGAAGGCTCACCTGCTGTTCAACGTCACCGAGCATGACAGCACGCGGCTGATCGCCACGGTAGGCGACCAGCGCGTTCGCGTGCTGACGGGCACTCTGTACACCACGTACGAGTACCCGTTCGCCGCAAGCGTTGAGATCGGCTTCGGGCCAGATCGTGCTCCCCGGCAGGAAGGGCAGTTCTTCTCCGCGCTGGGGCAGGTCGCCGTCGTAGTGCACAGTAAGGTGGCTCTTCCGTTTCACGCTTCGGGCGATGCGCCTGCGTTTCTCACTGAGCTCAGCGACGATGGATTTGAGCAGGTACTTGTCTTCGCCAACTCCCCCGAACTACCCCTCCTGCGGCATTACCGGTCCTTGCTCGGACAGCGCTGTCCGCTGCCGCAAGGCCTCGAAAGCATCTCCTACAACGTCCTTGTGGCAACGCTCGTCTACCTCGACCACCAGGAGAACCTGCGGTGGGACCTCCTGAACTACCAGTTCAAGTGAAGTCCCGTCATCAGCGCTTCATCCATCGCTCTGGCCGAGGCTCGATTGCGCTAGCACACGCAGGGGCCGCCCGCGAGCATGTGGTAGCGCGGCGGGGTCCAGGAGGTTCGGGGTAGCGGCCGCCGGTCCCGGCTCGGCGTCATGGCATCGCCTCCTCGCTCCCTGTGCCGGTTCCCGGGCGTTTAGCGGAGGTTAGGGTTTCAGGCGGATCATCTCGGTGTTCATGTGGTCGACGGTCGCGCTGTACTCGTCGGCCAGCCCTGGCGACGGCCATCCGAAGAGGAAGGCGGTCCTCTCCGCGGGCGCCATCAGGGCCTTCAGGACGCCGTCCGTGGCGGCATGTGAAGCCTCGGGGTTCGGGACTGGCGAGTGGATCGGCTGCCGGTCCGGCACGGTTGTCGCGGTTTCTCCGAACAGGCGCCAGACTCCAGCTAGTTCGGCGTGGGCCACACCTGAGTAGATGCTGTAGCCGCCGAGGTACCCGAGTTCGGTCGTGAGGTCCTTCACGCGAGCGGTGTAGCGCGGCCGGATCTGGCCCTCGAGTTCGTCGCCGCCCTGCCCGAATGACGCGAGGCCGAGGCTGTGGCCGTATGCCTCGATCGCGGGAATCGTCTCGCCCCCGGCGGCCGCGGGGTCTGCCCCGACCTCGGCGATGCTCCTGGCCAGTTCGCGCGCGCTGTTACGGCGCAACAGCTGCAGACGGCACACTCGCTCGCGCGCGGCCAGCCCGGGTTCGAACAGCCACCAGGTCACCGACGCCGCTTCCAGCGCGGCGCGCGTCTCGACCTCGATGGCTGGCGGCGGCCGCTCAGCGGCCACCAGCAACGCGGCAGACCGGGCATATTCGACTACCATCTTCATCTGCATCTGCCCGAGCTGGAAGACGGTTCGGGTGGGGCGTTCTCCCCAGGGCGAGCCGTCGGCCCGTATCTCGGTATTGGCCAGTTCCGCCGCCCCCGGTGATCCGAGCTCTGGCTCCCACGCCTCCTGCCGGGTCCAACTGTCGACACGGCCCGCGACATCGTTAAGCAGCGCGGCAAGGTCGCTGTAGATGGGCATGCCCGGCAGTATTCCACTAGCGGCGACTGACTGTAGTGCCACCAACACGTAAGTACACAATCTGGACAATCCTGCTGGTCACGCGTAGTTGCAGGCGGTGGTGTATCGCCGGGAGAATGGCGGCAGTCACGTCGGCCGGGAGATTCGGGCGGGCATGAGGCTGTCGGAAGGCGATGTCGTGTGCGGTGTAGCTGCGGCAACCGCGCGCGCGGCGGTCCGCGCGGTGGAGCAGGCACAGTGGTGCAGTTCGGGGGCGCTGGCGCAGCGCCTTGGCCTGGACGTAACTGAGTGCCGGTCTCTGCTTGAGGCGTTGGCGGCCGATGGCTACCTGGACAGGCCGCACCGCGGGCGGCTGCCGGAGCGGCATGGCAGCGAGTGGCTGCCAAATGAGGAGTTCGGCGATGAGCCGCTGCTGCAGTGGCATCTGTCCTATCCGAAGGGCAAGAGCCTGGCCAAGGCCCGCATCGGCCCCGCGGTCCCCTGGGCTGTGGCAGAAGGCCTGGTCCGCGACGTGCTGGCCCGGGTCGTTGAGGTGAATCGCGATCTGAGCGCGACCCATGTGATTACGCGCGTGACGATGTTCGGCAGCATGACCGACCCAAGCCGGGACCTGGTGAGTGACGTTGACCTGGCGGTCTGGGCTGATCGGCGCTCGGACTTGCCGCTCGGCGACGAGCCAACACTGCTTTCAGCCGGGGAAGCTCACCGCGCCGCGGAGGACCTAGCGGCACGCGGCCGTTCCAGGCTGGAAGCGATGGCGGCTTCCTTGTCTCTGCGCAGTCCGGCGATGACCTGATCGAGCTCGTTCCTCTCGGCTGATGACGAGCGGATCGATGTCAGCGTCATCGACCGCTGGTCGGAGATAGTCTCCGCTGTCCCCTCCGGCGCGACGGAGATCGAGTTGTTCCCGAACCTCGCACCGGAAGCCCAAGGGGCTGACGCAGCAGCGGGCGGATAACTACGGACTAGTACATGGCCCGTCCAGCTCGGTATTCCGCCACGATCTTCGGCACATCCGGGCCGGCGAGAACGCGCCCGGCTTGGAGCCACGCTTGCACGGGCCATTACGGACTGTGTTGCCGACTGAACGAGCGACCGTCGCCCATGTTTGCTCCATGTTTGCTCGGCTGTCCCGGTACGAGCCGGCAGCGGCCGGCACCATCTGGCACACGTTCTCGTGGCCCCTCGTACAGCCTGGCACGTGGCGGCACTTCTCGGCATGATATAGTCTCAGGTAAAGCTAAAAAATCGAACTGAAAAGCGGACTCTTAATCCGCGGGTCTACATCGCTGCGAGTCAGTGCAGCCCATGTAGCACCTGCTGCAGTGCGCAGGCACGGCGGCACCTCGAAGAGAAGCTCTGTGTGATCATGGACGTCCACGTCCAGGTCCACGGCGGGTCTACGACCGGTACATAACCGGTATATGAAAAGTTCATCCGAGGTCGATGGCAGGCCTGTTCGGCACGGTCGCTGTATTTCCCTGCTCGGATGCGACTCGCTCGCGCACCGTGACAGTGCGGCCTCGCCTTCGGTCACGCCAAGCACTGAGGACCCGCGGTCGGAAGGGCGGTCTGACACGCTCAGGTCATGTCAGCGCACTTGGCTCGGCTCTCATCGGAGCCGGTTCTACACGCCCTGGATACCCGGCACTCTCCAGGCCTCTCGGCCGGTCAGCGGCATGACCCTAACCGTTAGGGGGTCAGCACCAACTCAGCACGCGGTTGGGAACTGACGGGGACCAACCAGTAATAACGGGCAAACGGCCGATCGCCAGAAGCCGGAGTTCACGGGCGCTTTCAAGATCCGCACCAGCGCCATGACCTGCGGTTATTACCGCACGTCAAGGCCGGTGACGGCCCTTCCGATGATCATGCGCTGAATCTCCGACGTGCCCTCGAAAATCGTGAAGATCTTGGCGTCCCGGTGCCAGCGCTCGACAGGGAATTCACGGGTGTAGCCATTGC
>Ga0335075_10007874_pt1 | contig 16360 bp, 13 predicted proteins | sample Lox_Sample_24_FD_206723 | JGI IMG/M metagenome (GOLD analysis project Ga0335075, IMG submission 206723) | Soil microbial communities from Loxahatchee National Wildlife Refuge, Florida, United States - Lox_Sample_2.4 | ecosystem: Environmental > Terrestrial > Soil > Wetlands | place: USA... | reverse complement strand
GCGAAGCGGGTTCGTGCTCGGGTGGAAAGGAGACGATCATGGTGCGGACAACTGTACGGCTCACCGACGGTATTAGTTGCTGGTCTCCGGCTATCGCCTCTATGAAGACGCCATGGCGTCACCGGACGAAGTCCTGACATTTTACGGAACCCACTACGACATGCTCGGCAGCTGGCTGCTCGCGTCCGTCTAGGGCGGCGGGAGCCAGAGAAACTATCCTGAGAGAGCTGGCCAACTTATCTCGCGGTCATCCGTTCGAACCAGACCGCAGTACGTGGCGATGCGCCTGCCCGAGACCCGGGTGCCGGCAAGGGTGCAGTGAAAGGATGCCACCTCGCACAAACGTCGCGATGCCCATCAGGTCTCGAATCCCGTTCACCGGTGTCAGGAATCCGAAAAGCTCGCCTTTGGTGCGTGATCGCTTCAGGTGGGAACACCGCGGGGCACGGGTTGCTACCTCGAAGAGCGCGGGGGCGGGCGAGCGCTCAGCCTTGCGTCTCTGCATGGCCGGTTCGCGCGCGCCAGCGGAGTCGTCGGCCGCAAGGCCGGGCCGCTGCGGGTGGCATCGACGGCCCGCTGAGGTTACGGTCTGCCGTATGTCCAGTTCAGAACGCCACGAGTTTGCCCCGCGCATGCGGTCGGAACCCGGCCGGCTGCCAAACCTCGCCGGCCGTTGGCTTGGTGCCGCCCGCTGATGGCAGCCTATCTTCTCAGACGCCTGCTTCTCATCATTCCGACGCTCGTCGGCATCATCGCGATCAATTTTGCTGTCGTCCAACTCGCGCCGGGCGGCCCGGTCGAGCAGATGGTCGCCAAGCTCAAGGGCCAGGGCTCCGTTCTCTCGGGGATCACCGGCCAGGGGCAGGCGGAAGCCGCCGGACCCGGCCTCTATCGCGGGGAGCAGGGACTCGATCCGCACCTGATCGCGCAGATCCGCAAGATGTTCGGCTTCGACAAGCCGCCGCTCACGCGCTTCGCCGACATGCTGAAGAACTACGCGACCTTCCATCTCGGCAAGAGCTTCTTCCTCGACAGGCCGGTGCTCTCGCTCGTGCTGAACCGCATGCCGGTCTCGATCTCGCTCGGGCTGTGGTCGACGCTGCTGGTCTATCTCGTCTCGATACCGCTCGGCATCGCCAAGGCGGTGCGCGACGGCAGCCGCTTCGACCTGGCCAGCACCGGCGCCATCCTGCTCGGCTACGCGGTGCCGAGCTTCCTGCTGGCGATCATGCTGATCGTGCTGTTCGCGGGCGGCTCCTTCGTGCAGTGGTTCCCGCTGCGCGGGCTCGTCAGCGCCGACTGGTCGTCGCTTTCCTGGCCGGCGCGAATCGGCGATTACCTCTGGCACATGGTGCTTCCGGTCAGCGCCATGACGGTGGGCGGCTTCGCCAGCCTCACCATGCTCACCAAGAATTCCTTCCTCGAAGAGGTCGGCAAACAGTACGTGCTGACCGCGCGGGCCAAGGGTGCCTCAGAGGGCCGCGTGCTCTATGGCCATGTTTTCCGCAACGCCATGCTGCTGGTGGTGGCGACCTTTCCGCAGGCCTTCGTCGGCATCCTCTTCACGAGCGCGCTCTTGATCGAGATCATTTTCTCCCTCAACGGCCTCGGCCTGCTGGGCTTCACGGCTGCCGTGCAGCGCGACTATCCGGTCATGTTCGGCACTCTCTACGTCTTCACCCTGATCGGCCTCGTGCTGCAGATCATCGGCGACTTTCTCTACACGGTCGTTGATCCGCGCATCGATTTCGAGGTCCGGCGGTGACATTCTCCCCGCTCACCCGCCGCCGGCTGGCGGCTTTCCGCCGCAACCGGCGCGGTGTCGCCTGCCTCTGGATCTTCACCATCCTGTTCGTCTTCTCCCTCTTTGCCGAGTTCGTGGCCAACGACCGCCCGCTTCTCATGCAGTACCGGGGTGCATGGTACTTTCCAGTGCTCGTCGATTATCCGGGCACCGATTTCGGCCCGGACTTCCTGCCGACGGAAACCGACTACCACGATCCGGAAGTCGCGCAGGCGATCCGCACGCATGGCTGGATGATCTGGCCGCTCATTCCCTATCATTACGATAGCATTGTGAACAACCTGCCCTCGCCGGCGCCGAGCCCGCCCACCTGGCAGAACTGGCTCGGCACCGACGACGAGGGACGCGACGTGCTGGCGCGCGTCATCTACGGATTCCGCATCTCGGTGCTGTTCGGCTTCAGCCTGACGATCCTTTCCTCGATCGTCGGCATCGCTGCCGGCGCGGTGCAGGGGTTCTATGGCGGTCTCGTCGATCTCCTGGGCCAGCGCGGCATCGAAATCTGGTCGGGCATGCCACAGCTTTTCCTGCTGATCATTCTTTCGAGCATCATCACGCCCTCGTTCTGGGTGCTGCTCGTCTTTCTTCTGCTGTTCAGTTGGATGACGCTGACGGGCCTTGTCCGCGCCGAATTCCTGCGCGGCCGCAACCTCGAATATGTGCGTGCCGCGCGTGCCCTCGGCGTCTCGGATACGGTGGTGATGTGGCGCCATGTGCTGCCGAACGCGATGGTGGCCGTGATGACCTTCCTGCCCTTCATTCTCTCCGGCTCGGTCACGGTGCTGGCCAGCCTCGATTTTCTCGGCTTCGGCCTGCCGCCGGGCTCGCCTTCTCTCGGTGAGCTCGTCGAAGAGGCCAAGAACAATCTCCAGGCGCCGTGGCTGGGCATCACCGCCTTCGTGGTGCTGGGCGGCACTCTGGCGCTGCTCATTTTCATCGGCGAGGCGGTGCGGGACGCGTTCGATCCGCGCAAGACACTCGCGTGAGCCTGCTCGAGGTTTCCGGGCTCGAAGTCGCCTTCGGCGAGCGCCGGGTGGTGGAGGATGTCTCCTTCACGCTCGATCGCGGCGAGACACTGGCGCTGGTCGGCGAATCAGGTTCCGGCAAGACCCTGACCGCCCTTTCTCTGCTCCAACTCCTGCCGCCCGGTGGGCGCAATTCCGCCGGTCGCATCGTGCTCGACGGCGAATCGGTGATCGGCGCCGGGCCTCTCGTCCTGCATCGGCTGCGCGGCGGGTTGGCCGGCATGGTGTTCCAGGAGCCGATGAGCAGCCTCAATCCGCTGCATCGCATCGGCCGGCAGATCGGCGAGGCGATCCGGCTGCATCGCCGCCTGGCAAAGAACGCCTTGCGCGGGCGCGTGCGCGCCCTGCTCGAGGCGGCCGGTTTCGCCGACGCGGCAAGCCGGATCGACGCCTATCCGCACCAGCTTTCCGGCGGTCAGCGCCAGCGGGTGATGATTGCGATCGCGCTCGCCAACGACCCGGCGCTGCTGATCGCCGACGAGCCAACCACCGCCCTCGATGTCACCATCCAGGCGCAGATCCTCGATCTGCTCGCCGCCCAGAAGAAGGCGCGTGGCCTGGCCCTGCTGCTCATCACGCATGATCTTTCAATCGTGCGGCGGATGGCCGACCGCGTGTGCGTCATGCAAGGCGGACATATCGTCGAGTCCGGAGCTGTCGGCGAGATTTTCTCCGCTCCGCGTCATCCGTACACGCGGATGCTGATGGATACCGTGCCGCGCGGTGGTCCCGTCACGCGCCCGCACGGCACGGAACCGCTGGTGGCGGCCGAGCGGATCGCGGTTCACTTCCCGATCCGCGCCGGCCTGCTGCGCCGCAAGGTTTCCGAAGTGCGCGCCGTGGACGACGTCTCCTTCTCGATCCGCGCCGGCGAGACGCTCGGGCTGGTCGGCGAATCGGGTTCCGGCAAGACCACCATCGGCCTTGCCCTGGTTGGCCTCGAGCGTGCGGCCGGGCGCATTTCGTTCGAAGGTCGCGAGATCGGCGGGCTTTCGCGCCGGGAACTGAGGCCGCTCCGCGGGCGCATGCAGATCGTTTTTCAGGATCCGTTCGGCAGTCTCTCGCCGCGACTCTCGGTTGGCGAGATCGTGGCCGAAGGGCTCGCCGTGCACGCGCCGCGCCTGCCGCGCCCGGAGCGCGAGGCGCTAGTGCAGGCGGCCCTGGCCGAGGTCGGCCTGTCGCCCGAGACGATGCTGCGCTATCCGCACGAGTTCAGCGGCGGGCAGCGCCAGCGCATCGCCATTGCCCGCGCGATGATCCTGAAGCCGCGCTTCGTTGTCCTCGATGAGCCGACCAGCGCGCTCGATGCGTCGGTACAGGCGGAGATCGTCGATCTGTTGCGCGATCTGCAAGCCCGGCACGATCTCGCCTATCTTTTCATCAGCCACGATCTCGCCGTCGTGCGCGCGCTCGCACATTGGCTCATCGTGCTGCGCGCCGGCCGCATCGTCGAACAAGGTCCGGCCGCGGAGTTGTTCGCCGCGCCGCGCGACGCGTACACCAAGGCGCTGATCGCCGCCGCCTTTCCCGGCACGGCGGCCGGCCGCGAGATCACGGCAGCATGAGGAAGACGGGGCATGAAGAAGAGGGGCGGCGGTCCCGCCCACCGAAGCCTGCGTCTCCGATAATCCTTAGATTCCTACAAGAGGCCTTCGCGGCGAAGGCTGATCCAGCGCCCCTGGCCGATGATGACGTGGTCGTGCAGCACCACGGAGACCGTGCGCAGCGCGGCTTCGACCTCCTTTGTCATGGCGACATCCTCGCGCGAGGGTGTCGGATCGCCGGAGGGGTGGTTGTGGACGAGAATGACCGCGCTCGCCGAAAGCTCGAGCGCGCGTTTCGCAACCTCGCGCGGATAGACCGCCGTGTGATTCACGGTGCCACGGGATTGCACCTCGTCGGCCTTGAGGCGGTTTCGCGTATCGAGGAAGAGAATCCGGAACTGCTCGGTCTTCTCGCGGGCGAGGTGCGTGTTCAGGTAGCGGATCAACCGGTCCCAGTCGGACAGCAGTTCCTGGTCCATGACCTCCGCGCGCGCCAGCCGCACAGCCCCGGCCTGCACGGTCTTGAGCGCGGCGATCCCCGCGGTGCCCAGGCCGTCGATCCGGGCCAGTTCCTCGGACGGCGCGCTGACGGCGGCGGAGAAGGTTCTAAACCGCTCGAGCAGACGCCTGGCGATCGGTTTCGTGTCGCGCCGGGGCAGAGCGATGAACAGGGTCATCTCCAGCAGGTCCTGGTCGTTCAGCGCATCCGGCCCGGCCGTGATCAGCCGCTGGCGCAGTCGCTCACGATGGCCGGCCAGATCACCCGATTCGGGCGAGCGCGCCATGCGCCGTGCCGCGGCCGGCTGCCGTTCAGGCGCTGAGATAAGGTGGCTTCTCGAAGCCGGCGGGCGAGAGGGTGAAGACTTCGCAGCCGGTTTCACTCACGCCGATCATATGCTCGAACTGCGCGGAGAGGCTGCGATCGCGCGTCACTGCGGTCCAGCCGTCGTCGAGGATTTTCACCTCCGGACGCCCGGCATTCACCATCGGTTCGATGGTGAAGAACATCCCGGGCAGCAGTTGCGGACCTTCGCCGGTGCGCCCGAAATGCAGGACGTTGGGTGGTTCGTGGAACCGCCGGCCGATGCCGTGGCCGCAGAAATCCCGCACCACGCTGAACCGCTGCCGCTCGACAAAGCTCTGGATGGCGTAGCCGATATCGCCGAGCCTGGCTCCGGGCCGGGTGGCCGCCACGCCCTGCATCAGCGCGCCGTAGGTGACATCGATCAGCATCCGCGCCCGGGTCGAGGTGCGGCCCGCGACATACATCCGCGAACTGTCGCCGTGCCAACCGTCGAGGATCACCGTGACGTCGATATTCACGATGTCACCGTCGTCCAGCCGTCGCTCGCCCGGGATGCCATGGCAGACGACATGATTGATCGAGGTGCAGACCGATTTCGGATAGCCGCGATAGTTGAGCGGTGCCGGCTGCGCGCCGTGCGCAAGGATGAATTCATGGCAGAGGCGGTCGAGCGAGGCCGTTGTCACGCCCGGCACGACGTGCGGGGTGATCATGTCGAGGGTCTCCGCGGCCAGCCTTCCGGCCGCCCGCATGAATTCGAAATCCTCTGGCTGGTGGATCGTGATCCGTCGGGGATCGGCCTCGCCGTCCATCCTGGCTCCTTCGGCCGCGCCGGCAGCACCCGGCGGCTTGCCCCGAAGATGCGCAGCGGCGGCGTTTGGCGCAAGAGCGGCGCCTTCCGGGCAATTCAGCCCTGCTTCCGCAAGCTGGCGGCCTTCCCCTTCCTCGCGGCTCATCGTCCCTTGGACCAAGCCTCATAACGCGCTTTCGACTCCGCGTTCGGCGGATAAAGGCCGGGAAGGGCCGCACCATTCTCCACCTCGGCCATGATCCAGCCTTCCATCCGCTCCTGCTCGCCGGCGAGCGCCGTCACTTCCTCGACCAGCGCCGCCGGGATCACAACGGCACCGTCCTCGTCCGCCACCACGACGTCGTCGGGAAAGACGGCAACGCCTCCGCAGCCGATCGGCTCCTGCCAGTTGACGAAGGTGAGCCTGGCAACGGAAGGGGGTGCCGCGACCCCGTGGCACCAGACCGGAAGCCCCGTTGCACGCACGCCGGCGGCGTCCCGCACCGCCCCGTCCGTCACCAGCGCGGCAACCCCGCGCTTCTTCATCCGCGCACAGAGTATGTCACCGAAGATGCCGGCATCGGCGATGCCCATCGCGTCGACGACGGCGATCACACCCGGTTCCATCGCTTCGATCGCGGCCCTTGTCGAGCGCGGCGAGGCCCAGCTTTCCGGCGTTGCCAGATCCTCGCGCCACGGCACGAAGCGCAGGGTGAAGGCCCGGCCGGCAAGCCGCGCCTGTCCCGGCTCGAGCAGCCGCACATCGCGCATCCAGACATTGCGCAGGCCTTTCTTCAGCAGCACGGTCGTGAGCGTTGCGGTTGAGACGGTGCGGAGCGCCGTCGCGATCTCCGGAGCGAGGGACATCAGGGGTCTTCCTTTCGTGCGGGCCAAGTGAAGAAAGAGACTTCTTTTTCTGAAGAAAAAGAAGCAAAAAGACTTTCCCCGTTTTTCGTTCCTATCCGGGTCCGGAAAACGGAGAAAGTTCCTTGGTTCTTTCTTTCGAGAAAGAACGGCCTTCGTCGCTCTCGCACGGGTCATCATCCTCGGAGAAGATCTGCCGATAGAGATCCTCTCCGAAGCTCGTTTCCAGGGGTTCCGCCTCGATCATCCGGAAGCTCCGCCGGCCGTCCTCCGCGCGTTGCGCGCGGAGGAAAAGCGTGTGGTCGGCGCGCATTCCATGGGCAAAATCGTACATGTGGGTGACGAAAAAGACCTCCGTCCCGGCATCCAAGAGCGCGTTCACGATCTGCCTGGCGATCTCCGATCCTTCGCGTTCGTTGGTGGCGGCAAACGACTCGTTGAACAGCGCCACTGCGCCGGGCCGGATCCGCCCGGCGATCGCATCCATCCGCGCCAGCTCCTCGTCGAGCTTGCCACTCTTCATGGTTGCGTCCTCCTCGCGCTTGAAGTGCGTAAAGAGCCCGCTTGCCACCGCCGTCTCGAACTGTTCCGCCGCCACGAACATCCCGCACTGCATCATCAGATAGCCAAGTCCGACACTTCTCAGGAATGTCGATTTGCCGCCCTGATTGGCGCCCGTGACGATGACAAGCTGCCGGCCGGCCGCCGCCACATCGTTGCCGATCACGGTCCGGGGCATGCTGAGCTGGAGGCCTGCATCATAGAGCCCGTGGCAGGAAAATCGCCGACCGCCCCGAGCCAGTGGAACGGGGAACGCCACCTTCTGGCCCTTGCGCGCGAGCGCGGCGTGGAGGTTGAGGCAGCCCACATAGAACGCGAGCTCCACCCGGAGCAGGGTGAAGAAGCTCAGGATGTGATCGGTCGAGCGAGCCAGCGCGTTGGCAACGAGATTGATTCCCCGATCGCGCAATTCCGCCAGCATCCTCCCGCCGGCTTCATCCCGCGGATGCAGCCGGTAGGTGTAAACGGGCTCGCCGCGCGAGAGCAGCCGCTCGAGCCAGCCGCGATCGTCCAGGTTCGGCCTGCGCAGCACATAGTCCCGACCCTTGTTGCCGGTGCCGAGCGAGGCGCTCATCAACACGCCGCCGCGGAAGCGAAGCCGCTTCAGATGCCGCTCGATCTCCGTGAAATAGGAATCGTCCAGCTCTTCGATCAGCATCGCGAAGAAGCGGCGGAAGCCCGCCGATTCGAACCGTCCCTCCGCCTCCTCGGCGGTCTTGCGAAGCCGCCTGAGGTACCCCATGAACATCTGCAGCACCTCGACAGAGCGGTGCAGCACATAGCCGGGATGCCGCGTCAATCCGCCCCAGAACTGCTTGCGCTCGGTGTCGATCACCTCGACCGCCAGCGCATAGATCCCGCGCACCACCGCCTCGTGCGCGAGGCAGTCGCGGAGCACAGCCTGGCGGTAAAGAATGTCCTCGGGGCTGGTCAGGCTGCCGAGCAGCGCCTTTTCCACGATCTCGCGGAGAAATTTGTCGTCTTCGGCCATGGCGGCGAAGATGGCGCCGAGCCCGAGATCCTGGATCAGGTCCGGGGCTCCGGCGGGCGGCTCGGCCGAGCGGGGGAAGTCCCGCTCGGGGTGCATCAGCAACGCCTTCATGCGCCGATCCTCTCCCGGAGCTGTTCGTAGGTCAGCCGGTACTTCTCCGCCACCGCGATGGCATAGGCGCGTCCGTCCGCCACCCGCCTCACAATCTTGTATGTTCTCGAGGCTGGATCGCCCGGCACGATCGTGCTGACCATGCTGACCGTGGTGTCGCTGAGATGCGCGAGCTCTTCGATAAAGGTGACGAAGAGGCAGATCAGGTCCTTCGCGATCATCCGGCGCATCACCTTCCGGCCGATGAACACGGCATCCGAGAGGCTGGTCGAGCTGAAGCTCTCGTTCATCACAACGATGCTCCGCTCGCTCGCCCGGTGCAGGATGTCGTGCACCCGGAGCAGGTCCTCCTCGAATTTGCTCCTGAGATTCTCGACCTTCTCCTCCCGCTCGAAATGCGTGAAGATGGCGTCGGACAGCAGCAGCAGCGCTTCCCGCCCCGGCACCTTGCAGCCCAGGCGTGCCAGGTAGTGCAACTGGCCGAACATGCGCGCGAAGGTCGTCTTGCCGCCGTTGTTCGGTCCCGAGACGATGATGATCCGTTCGTGCCCCTCGAGCGTGCAGTCGTTGCAGATGACCGGCCTGCCGGCGGCCGTGAGCTGCCTCGCGAGTGCGAGGTCGAACCCGTCCCTGACGGCGATCCGCTTCTCGGCGACCGACAGGCGCGGCATGCAGAACGGCAGTCCTGCCTGCTCGAGACCGCGGATGAAGTCGAGATAAGAGAGATAGAATTGCACCTCGCGGTCGAAGCGCCTGATCGTGTCGTCGACGAAATCCGACTGCGCGCGCGCAAACTGCTCGAGGGCGGCGAATGTCTCCGGATTGAGCCGGGCAACGAAGTCGAGCGCCGCCGCCTCGACGTGATTGAGCTCGACCGGTTCGCGGAACTGGATGCGATAATCCTTGCCTTCGCCTTGGGCGAATTTGCGGAACGTCTCCTCGACCACAACGCTGTAATCCGCTTCGTCGTCAAAGGCGCGAACCGAGAGCGAATCGTCCCTGATGATCAGGCTGTATTGAATGGCGGCCAGGCGCTCCTTGAGCGCGTGCGCCTGCTCGCCGAGCGCGATGAACGCCCCGGTTGCCGCGTATTCGGCGAGATAGGTCCGAAGCCCCTTAAGTCCACGCGATGATACCTCGATGCGGGCGAGGGCGCGCGCGAGCGCACCGACAGCCCCGCAATAGAGCTGGACCGCATCGACGAACCACCAGTGCTTCTGCAGCCCGTAATAGAGCTTGGCGACGCGCCCGAGCTCTTCGCGCATCCGCTGCATCGCCGCGGCGAATTCCTGCACCGGCAGACGGATCTGATCGTCCTCCAGATCCGCCATCACCTCCTGGCGGTAGAGAATCGCATCGTGGGCGAGGAGCGGCGCATGGAAGAAGGGCTTCAGGGCGTACTCATCCCTTCCCGCCGTGATCCCGGCGATGACCTGATCGAGGTTGAGATCACGAAGGATGTCGGGCGCTTCCGCCGGTTCGGCGGGGGCGTCACCATCGACGAATAGAATACTGTGAAATGCCTGCGTCACCGTGCCTCATCCTCCTTCGCCACGTGACCGCTGCGCGGTCGTTCCGAAGTGGCAAGGAGTCATCAGCCCGAAGGCGCGCGAGGGGGGACCCCATCCCCAATCGTTACCAATGTCGTGCCCGCCCCGCGGCCGGTCAAGGCCGTCCGTTCGGGCCCGGTGGCGGCGCGCGGATTGCCGAGCAGCACCCGCAACCCGCGCTCCCCGGCCGCCGTTTCCTCCTTGCTGGTCAGATGCCGCTGCATGCCATCGCGCTTCAAGGCGAACCCCCGCATATCCTCTGCCAGCCGTTCCATCAGGTCGGCCTCGCGTTGCAGCACCGCTTGCATCACTTCCGGCTCCTCGATGGCGGCGATGAGCTCGGCGAGATGCGGCAGGCAGATCGCCGAAAGGCTGCGCAGGCCGCCGGCAAGGTCCCGCTTCAGCCGCGCCGCCACCACTGCCACACCCTCCCGGACTGCCTGGCGGGCCACGGCGCAGGCGCTGCAGGTTGCCGCGGTCGGCACGGCGGATGCCACCATCCGCGCGGTGCCGACCCGATCGGCACCCCGCTCGGCCGCATGGCGGAGGTGCGCAGCCTGCCGCTCCAGCACGCCGGGGAAAGCGGTCGCTATTTCTTTTGGGGCCGCCATGGCTTCGAACTGCCATGTGTGCGGCCCGCAGAACCCGCCGCGGGTTTCGAGCGCCGTCCGCGTCTTTTCGTCCCCGCCGAGCTGGTATTGCTGGGCTGCCAGGAACTGGAAGGTCGCCTCGGCGACCCGTGCGCAGATGTCGCACTCCCTGATCGTCGCCGGAATGTCCGATGCCTGAATGGCGGTCGCCGGCGGACCTGACGCCTTGGCAAGGTCCGCCTCGAGGCCATGGAGGCGGGCGCGGCCGGCCGTGTCCTCCGGCTCGATCAACTCTCCCACCCGGCGGCACATGTTGAGCAGGAATGCCCGCCGTTTCTCGTGCAGCAGGAAATGCACCAGCGCCGCCTCGAGCGCCGGCACTCCGCTGGCGGCAAGGGCGGCCCGATCGCCTCGCTTCAGCGCCGTGAGCGCCGCGAGTGCGGAGAGCGGAAACACCACCGGCCACGCCTCCCCGAAGATCGCACGAAGCCGTTCCGCGAGGTGCGCCAGCACTTCTGCGCGCTCCGTGGCGTCCACGGCGTCCTCTTTGTTCACGACGACGAACGCCGGCTGGGCGGATCGCGCGACGTCTTCCAAGATGCGCGCCTCTTCTTCCGAAATCGGGGCCTCGAAGCTGGTAACCAGCACGAGGGCGTCCGCCTCCGGCAGGAACCCTTCGGTTGTCCGGGTGTTCTCCTTGATCGAGGAGCCGAGCCCGGGCGTGTCAATGAAATGAAATCCTCGCCGGAGGAGTTCGGCCGGGAGCTGCACTTCGGCGATGCGGATCCGCTTCACATTGCCGGGATTGCCGCGCTCGGTGATATGGCTCGCCAGTTCGGCGATCGGAATGTCCATGAACAGGCTGGTGTGGGCGTAGTGGAGCACGACCCGCTCTTCGCTTCCGTAGCTCACCGTGGTGATGACCGAGGTCACCGGGACGATCCCGGTGGGCAGCCGCTCCGAGCCGAGCATGGCGTTCATCAGCGAGCTTTTGCCACGGCTGAACCGCCCGACCACGACCAGGTTGAAGCGGTCCTCGGCGAGCCGCGAGAACAGTTCCCGCGCCGCTTCCCGGCGCGGACCCGGCCGCTCGGCAAGCGTCGCGCCGCGCAGCACTTCCGCCAGTGCGGCCTTGATTCGCGCGTATTCCCGAAGGTCCATCACCCGCTCTCCTGCGCGCAAAGCTGCGTCGGCAGGAGTCATCAGCCCAAAGGGCGGTGCGAGGAGGCTTGCGCCGGGCGGACTCCATCACCCGTGAGGGGCATGTCTACCGTCCGCCTCCCCGGCCCGCAACAGTGCTGCCGGCGGGGCGCCCGCCTTGGGCGGGCAGGTCGCTGCGAATAACGCTGGACAGGCCGGCCGGCATCCTGTAGGCACGCGCCCCTTGTCGGAACGCGGGAGACTGCGCGGGGCGGATGGGTTGTCCGCGCGCCGGTCGCATGGACCGCGGTCCTCGGGTTGCGCGGCGCCTGGTGAGGGCGGCTTGCTCGGAGGCTCGGAGATCCAAGGATGGCGAAGAAGATCGCCGGCTACATCAAGCTGCAAATTCCGGCCGGAAAGGCCAATCCCTCGCCGCCCGTCGGTCCCGCGCTCGGCCAGCGCGGGCTGAACATCATGGCCTTCTGCAAGGAGTTCAACGCGGCGACCCAGACTCTCGAGCCGGGGATGCCGATCCCGGTCGTGATCACCGCCTTTGCCGATCGGACATTCACCTTCATCACCAAGACGCCGCCCAACAGCTACTTCCTTTTCAAGGCTGCCAAGGTCGAAAAGGGAGCGAACGCGCCGGGCAAGAGCGCGTCCGTGGGCACGGTCACGATGGCGCAGCTTCGCGAGATCGCCGCCCAGAAGCTTCCCGACATGAACACCACCGATATCGAGGCTGCGGTGAGGATGCTTGCCGGGTCAGCCCGCTCGATGGGCCTCAGGGTGGAGGGCTGAGCATGGCCCACGCCGGCAAGCGCCTGCGCGCCTCCTATGAGGGTTTCGACCATACCCGCGCCTATCCCCTTCCCGAGGCGATCCGGCTCGTCAAAGGGAACGCCAAGGCGAAGTTCGATGAGACCGTCGAGCTGGCCATGAATCTCGGGATCGATCCGCGCCATGCCGACCAGATGGTCAGGGGCATGGTGAGCCTGCCGCACGGAACCGGGCGCACGGTCCGGATTGCCGTGTTCGCGCGCGGCGCCAAGGCCGAGGAGGCGCTGGCGGCCGGGGCAGACATCGTCGGTGCCGAGGACCTGGCGGAGAAGGTGCAGGCGGGGGAGATCGCCTTCGATCGCTGCCTTGCCACGCCAGATTTGATGGCGCTGGTCGGCCGGCTGGGCAAAATCCTCGGGCCGCGCGGGCTGATGCCAAACCCCCGCCTGGGCACGGTCACGATGGATATCGGGGCCGCGGTCGCGGCGGCCAAAGCGGGGCAGGTCGAGTTTCGTGCCGAGAAGGCGGGGATCGTGCATGCCGGGGTGGGCAAGGCAAGCTTCCCGGAAGACCGGCTCACCGCCAATGTCCGTGCCTTTGTCGAGGCCATCCAGAAGGCCAAGCCGACGGGGGCGAAGGGCACCTATCTGAAGAAGGTGGCGTTGTCGTCCACCATGGGACCGGGTGTGCGCGTCGATCTTGGAAGCCTTGCCGGGTCGGCTGGGAGCGGGTCATGAATCGCGCCGAGAAGCAGGCGTTCGTGCAGTCACTGGCCAGCGTGTTGGGCGGGGCGGAGATCATCGTCGTCGGCCGCAATCGCGGCCTCACGGTCGCCGAGGCCTCAGATCTCCGCCGTCGCATGCGCTCGGCCGGGGCGACCTACCGGGTGGCCAAGAACCGGCTTGCGGTCCGGGCACTGGCGGGCACCCGCTTCACCGCCCTGACCCCGCTTCTCAAGGGGCCGACCGCGCTCGCTTGGTGCGCCGATCCGGTGGCCGTGGCCAAGGTTGCCGTCGGCTTCGCCAAGACGAACGAGCGTTTCGTCGTGGTCGGGGCGGCGGTCGGGCAGAATGCGCTGGATGCGAAGGCGGTCGAGGCGTTGGCCGAGCTTCCCTCGCTGGAGGTGCTGCGCGCCAGGCTTGCCGGCCTGCTTCGCACGCCGGCCCAGCGGCTTGCCACCATCCTGGCCGAGCCTGCCGGCGCCCTTGCCCGGGTTCTCGGCGCGCATGCCCGTAGCGAGAGTTAGGCGCCCGAAGCGAGAGCGAGGGGCTTGCAACACCCCGATCGAGGTTTAATCTAACAGGACACGCGAACATGACAGACTTGGCGAAGCTGGTTGACGAGCTCTCCAGCCTGACGGTGCTGGAGGCCGCCGAACTTTCGAAGCTTTTGGAGACGAAGTGGGGGGTCTCGGCCGCCGCACCGGTTGCGGCTGCCGCCGCCCCCACGGCCCAGGCCGCCGCGCCGGTGGTCGAGGAGCAGACCGAGTTCACCGTCGTACTGAGCAAGGTCGGCGAGAAGAAAATAAATGTTATCAAGGAGATCCGGACTATCACCGGGTTGGGCCTGAAAGAGGCCAAGGATCTCGTCGACGGCGCCCCCAAGACGGTCAAGGAGGGCGTGAACAAGGAGGAGGCGGAGAAGATCAGGAAGGTGCTGGAAGAGCAGGGCGCGACTGTCGAAGTTAAATAGATTCGGCGATCCGGACGGCCCGGGCGCGCGGTGGCGCGCCTTGGGAAAGGGGTGGGTGGGAATCCAACGATTCCCGCCCGGTTCGTGTTTTCTGGACGCCGGCGAGATCACGTACAGGTTGAGAAGGCAGCAGGTCAGGCGATGAACGGGATCATCCATTCCTTCACCGGAAAGAAGCGTATCCGCCGCACGTTCGGGCGTATCCCGGAGGTGGCGCCGATGCCGAACCTGATCGACGTGCAGCGCGCCTCCTACGAGGCGTTCCTGCAGATGCACGTGACGCCGGATTCGCGCGTCCATGCCGGGCTGCAGGAGGTCTTCAAGTCGGTCTTTCCGATCGACGATTTCGCCGGGCGGGGCCGCCTGGAATTCGTGCAGTACGAGCTCGAAGATCCGAAATACGACGTCGAGGAATGCATCCAGCGCGGCATGACCTATGCCGCGCCGCTGAAGGTGATTCTTCGGCTGATCGTCTGGGACGTCGATGAGGATACCGGCGCGCGCTCGATCCGCGACATCAAGGAACAGCCGGTCTACATGGGCGACATGCCGCTGATGACGGATAACGGCACCTTCATCATCAACGGCACGGAGCGGGTCATCGTCAGCCAGATGCACCGCAGCCCGGGCGTGTTCTTCGATCACGACAAGGGCAAGACCCACTCCTCCGGCAAATACCTCTTTGCGGCCCGGGTCATTCCGTACCGTGGCTCGTGGCTCGATTTCGAGTTCGATGCCAAGGATCTCCTTTACGTGCGCATCGACCGCAAGCGCAAGCTGCCGGTGACGACACTGCTCTACGCGCTGGACAGCCAGGCGACGGAGAAGCTGCGCGAGGAACGGCGGGCCAAGGGCGAAGTGCTGGAACTGAACGAGGTTCACGGCATGGATGCCGAGGAGATCCTGAATTACTTCTACGGCAAGGTGGTGTTTGCGCGACTGGCCAAGGGTTGGGCGAGGCCGTTCGATCCGGATGCGTTCCGGGGCATGAAGCTGTTCGATCCGCTGATCGATGCCGAGACCGGCGAGGTGGTGGCGGAGGCGGAAGCCAAGCTCAGCCAGCGCGCGGTGAAGAAGATCGCCGAGAAGACGAAGGAGGTGCTGGTCGGGCGGGCCGACATGATCGGCCGGTTCGTGGCGGAGGATCTCGTCAATCTCGAGAGCGGGGAGATTTATGCCGAGGCCGGGGAGGAGCTGACCGAGGCGAAGCTGGCCGCGCTGGAGGCGGCGGACCTCGACCGGTTGCCCACGCTGGCGATCGACCAGGCGAACGGACCCTGGATCCGCAACACGCTGGCGGTCGACAAGAACGCGAACCGCGAGGATGCCCTGATCGACATCTACCGGCTGATGCGGCCGGGTGAGCCGCCGACGCCGGAGACCGCGGAGGCGCTCTTCCGCGGGCTCTTCTTCGACCCCGATCGCTACGATCTTTCGGCGGTTGGGCGCGTCAAGATGAACAAGCGTCTCGAGCTCGAGACCGATGACTCGGTCAGGGTGCTGCGCAAGATCGACATCCTTTGCACCGTGAAGACGCTCTGCAACCTGAAGGACGGGCGGGGCAGCATCGACGATATCGACAATCTGGGGAACCGGCGCGTGCGCTCGGTCGGCGAGCTGATGGAGAATCAGTATCGCATCGGGCTGCTGCGCATGGAGCGGGCGATCCGTGAACGGATGGGCAGTGTCGATATCGACACCGTGATGCCGCACGATCTGATCAACGCCAAGCCGGCGGCGGCGGCGGTGCGCGAGTTTTTCGGCTCCTCCCAGCTCTCGCAGTTCATGGACCAGACCAACCCGCTGTCCGAGGTCACGCACAAGCGGCGGCTTTCCGCGCTCGGTCCGGGCGGACTGACGCGGGAGCGCGCGGGCTTCGAGGTGCGCGACGTGCATCCCACCCACTACGGACGCATCTGCCCGATCGAGACCCCGGAGGGGCCGAACATCGGGCTGATCAACTCGCTCGCCACCTACGCGACCGTGAACAAGTACGGCTTCATCGAGACTCCCTATCGCCTGGTGAGGAACGGGCAGGTGGAGGAGGGGTGGAAGTATCTTTCGGCGATGGACGAGGAGAAGCTCGTCGTCGCCCAGGCCGATGCGCCGCTCG
>Ga0335075_10007873_pt1 | contig 16361 bp, 14 predicted proteins | sample Lox_Sample_24_FD_206723 | JGI IMG/M metagenome (GOLD analysis project Ga0335075, IMG submission 206723) | Soil microbial communities from Loxahatchee National Wildlife Refuge, Florida, United States - Lox_Sample_2.4 | ecosystem: Environmental > Terrestrial > Soil > Wetlands | place: USA... | reverse complement strand
CGAAGGCGTGCTCCTGGCACATCGGCGAGACGTAATCGAGACGATCGAAATAGGGCACCGCCTGGATATAGGTCTTGTGCTCGATCAGCTTCTCGGTGCCGCGATGAAGCAGCCCGATATGCGGGTCGGCGCGCTCGACCACCTCGCCGTCCAGCTCGAGGATCAGCCGGAGCACGCCATGGGCGGCGGGATGCTGCGGCCCGAAATTGATCGCGTGATGGTCGATCTGGACGGTATGGGTGCGCGCGGGCGTCTGGGGCGCGGTATCGCTCATTCCTTCCGCTCCGCCTCTTCGCGCTCCTCATGCACCTTCTCATCGCCCGGCAGCGTGGTGATCCCTTCCCAGGGCGAGATGAAATCGAAGTTGCGGAAATCCTGCACCAGCTTCACCGGCTCGTAGATCACCGCTTTGCGCTCCTCGTCGTAGCGCACCTCGACATGGCCGGTGAGCGGGAAGTCCTTGCGCATCGGGTGCCCCTCGAACCCGTAATCGGTGAGGATTCGCCGCAGGTCCGGCTGGCCGGAGAAGACGATGCCGAAAAGATCCCACGCCTCGCGCTCCCACCAGGTCGCGACCGGCCAGACGCCGTGCACCGATGGGACGGGGGTCGCCTCGTCGGTGGTCACGATCACGCGCAGCCGCTGGTTCAGCGCCACCGAAAGGAGATTGTAGACGACGTCGAAGCGCTCGCCGCGCTCCGGCCAGTCGACGCCGCAGAGATCCATCATCTGCGCGAACTCGAGGCCGGGATCGTCGCGCAGGCGCATCATCAGCGCGACCAGGTCCTCCCGCCCGGCATGGGCGACCACCTCGCCCTGCTCGATCGCGGTCGCGCCGACCCCCGGAAGTGCCGCAACCTGCCGCTCGAGCGCCGCGACCCCGGCCGTTTTCTCGCTCATGCCGCCTCAGTCCCTGAGGATCGTTCCGGTGCGGCGGATCTTCTTCTGCAGCTGCATGATGCCGTAGACCAGCGCCTCCGCGGTCGGCGGGCAGCCGGGCACGTACACGTCCACCGGCACCACCCGATCGCAGCCGCGCACCACCGAGTAGGAATAATGGTAGTAGCCGCCGCCGTTGGCGCAGCTCCCCATGCTGATCACCCAGCGCGGCTCCGGCATCTGGTCGTAGACCTTGCGCAGCGCCGGGGCCATCTTGTTGGTCAGCGTTCCGGCGACGATCATGACGTCGCTCTGGCGCGGGCTCGCGCGCGGGATGATGCCGAAGCGGTCGAGATCGTAGCGCGGCATATAGGCGTGGATCATCTCCACCGCGCAGCAGGCGAGCCCGAACGTCATCGGCCAGAGGCTGCCGGTGCGCGCCCAGTTGACCAGCTTGTCGAGCCCTGCGACCACAAAGCCGCGCCCGGCGATCTCGCCGGTGATGCCCTTGACCACGGCGTCCTGCTCGGCGCCCGGCGCCAGCGCCTGGCGGTTCCAGGCGACCGCCGTCTTCGCTTCAATTCCCGCGCTCATGTCCTCATTCCCACTCGAGAGCGCCCTTGCACCACTCATAGATGAAACCGACGGTCAGCACCGCAAGGAACCCCACCATCGAAAGAAAGCCGAAAATCCCGATCGCGGAGAGGCTCACGGCCCAGGGAAAGAGGAAGGCCACCTCGAGGTCGAAGATGATGAAGAGGATGGCGACCAGGTAGTAGCGCACGTCGAAGCGCCGGCGCGCGTCGTCGAACGGCTCGAACCCGCATTCGTAGGCGGAGAGCTTCTCCGCGTAGGGCTTCTGCCGGGCGGCGAGCAACGAGCCGCCGACCAGCGCCCCGGCGATGACGGCGGCCAGCAGCAGGAACGCCAGAATCGGCAGATAATGAACGATGATCGGCGGCATCCCCCTGTCCTCTGCCCACCCGGCCGGTTTTGCAGCGCAGCAGGCGGGGCGGACATTAGCCGCATCCACCCGCCCGCGCCATAGTGGCGCGGGGTGCTTCCCGGCCCATGGCGCGAGTGACGGGACTTGAACCCGCGACCTCCGGCGTGACAGGCCGGCGCTCTAACCAACTGAGCTACACCCGCGGACCGTGGACGGAAGGTTGGGCCTGTAGGCCGGCGACCCCGGCCCGTCAAGCACAGCGGTTCAAGCGCGGCCGGTCAGCCGCACCTGGGCGGTGACGGGTTCGAACCGCCGGCCCTCTCGGTGTAAACGAGACGCTCTACCACTGAGCTAACCGCCCCTGAGGAAATGAAGCCCGGCCGGCGCTCCGGCCGAAAGGGGTTCGGGAGAGGATTTCAGTTCACCGCGTCCTTGAGGGCCTTGCCGGCCTTGAACCGCACCGAGGTGGAAGCGGGGATCTTGATTTCCTCGCCCGTGCGCGGATTGCGCCCCTTGCCGGCCTTCCGCTTGGCGGTCACGAAGCTCCCGAACCCGACCAGCCGGACTTCCTGGTGTTTCTTGAGCGCCTTCTCGATGGCGCCGAAGACGGCATCCACCACCTCGCTCGCCTTGGCTTTCGCCAGATCGGTCTCTTCCGCGACGGCGGCAATCAGATCCATCTTGTTCACTCGGGAACCCCCCTTCCTCACATGCAGCTTGCAGAACGCGACCAGCCGGCCGCACGACTCGCGACGCTGGTCCCCGAGACTAGAGGGCCCGATTCCGCCCCGTCAACGAGACTGAAGACGCCGGCCCGCAAAACCCCGTGCCCGACTCGGCGCTGCGATGCAGCAACGGCACCGCTCGCGCACGCCTCAGTGCGGGAGGGGCAGTTGTTCCGCTGCCGGCGGCGGCGGGGTGACCTGAGCCTCCTCCGGCTCCTCCCAGATGATCGGCTCGGGCTTGCGCGCGAGCGCACGGAAGATGACCTCGTCCACGCTCGCCACCGGCACGATCGTCAGGTGCTTCTTCACGTTGTCCGGAATCTCCGCGAGATCCTTCTCGTTCTCCTTGGGAATCAAGACGGTGCGCATGCCCGCCCGCAGTGCGGCGAGCAGCTTCTCCTTCAGCCCGCCGATCGGCAGCACCCGCCCGCGCAGCGTGATCTCGCCGGTCATCGCGATGTCGCGGCGCACCGGGATCCCGGTGAGCGCGCTCACGATGCTGGTCGCCATCGCGATCCCCGCGGAGGGACCGTCCTTCGGCGTCGCCCCCTCCGGCACGTGGACGTGGATGTCCCGCTTCTCGAAGACGTTGGGCTTGATGCCGAAATTGATCGCCCGGCTGCGCACGTAGGAGATCGCGGCCTGCACGCTCTCCTGCATCACGTCGCCGAGCTTGCCGGTCTGCTTCACGTTGCCCTTGCCCGGCAGCAGCACGCTCTCGATCGTCAGGATCTCGCCGCCGACCTCGGTCCAGGCGAGGCCGGTGACGACGCCCACCATGTCCTCGCTCTCCGCCTCGCCGAAGCGGAAGCGGCGCACGCCCAGGTATTTCTCGAGGTTCTTGCGGGTGATCGCGACCTTGGTGATCTTCCTGGTGATGATCTCCTTGATCCCCTTGCGGGCGAGCGAGGCGATCTCGCGCTCCATCGCGCGCACCCCGGCCTCGCGCGTGTAGTAGCGGATGATGTCGCGCAGCGCGTCGTCGCTGATCGACCACTCGCCCTTCTTCAGGCTGTGCGCCTCGGACTGCTTGGGGATCAGGTGGCGCTTGGCGATCTCGACCTTCTCGTCCTCGGTGTAGCCGGGGATGCGGATGATCTCCATCCGGTCGAGCAGCGGCTGCGGCATGCGCAGGCTGTTGGCCGTGGTGACGAACATCACGTCCGAAAGATCGTAGTCTACCTCGAGATAATGGTCGTTGAAGGTGCTGTTCTGCTCGGGGTCGAGCACCTCGAGCAGCGCCGAGGAGGGATCGCCGCGCCAGTCCGCGCCGAGCTTGTCCACCTCGTCGAGCAGGAAAAGGGGATTGGAGGTCTTCGCCTTCTTCATGCCCTGGATGATCTTGCCCGGCATCGAGCCGATATAGGTGCGCCGGTGGCCGCGGATCTCCGCTTCGTCGCGCACGCCGCCCAACGACATGCGCACGAAGTTCCGCCCGGTCGCGCGCGCGACCGATTTGCCGAGCGAGGTCTTGCCGACGCCGGGCGGCCCGACCAGGCAGAGGATCGGCCCGCGCACCTTGCTCGAGCGCGCCTGCACGGCGAGATATTCGAGGATGCGCTCCTTGACCTTTTCAAGCCCGTAATGATCCGCGTCGAGAACCTTCTCGGCGGCGAGCACGTCGTTCTTGACCTTGCTCCGCTTCTTCCACGGGATCGAGAGCATCCAGTCGAGGTAGTTGCGCACCACCGTCGCCTCGGCGCTCATCGGGCTCATCGCGCGGAGCTTCTTGAGCTCGGAGAGCGCCTTCTCCCGCGCCTCCTTGGAAAGGTGGGTCTTCTTGATCTTCGCCTCGAGCTCGGCGGTCTCGTCCTTGCCGTCCTCGCTCTCGCCGAGCTCCTTCTGGATCGCCTTGAGCTGCTCGTTCAGGTAGTACTCGCGCTGCGTCTTCTCCATCTGCCGCTTGACGCGGTTGCGGATGCGCTTCTCCACCTGGAGCACGCCGATCTCGGATTCCATGTGCGCGAACACGCGCTCGAGCCGCTCGCCGACGTTCGGCATCTCGAGCAGCTCCTGCTTCTCGGCGATCTTGACGGAGAGGTGGCTTGCCACCGTGTCCGCGAGCTTGCTCGGATCCTCGATCTGGTTGAGCGAGACCAGCACCTCGGGGGCGATCTTCTTGTTGAGCTTGATGTACTGCTCGAACTGCGAGACCACGGTCCGCGCGATCGTCTCCTGCTCCTTCTTCTCGCCGGGCTGGTCGGAGACCGTCTCCACCGCCGCCTCGAAATAGGAATCGGTCTCGGTGAAGCGGACGATCCGCGCCCGGCGATTGCCCTCGACCAGGACCTTCACCGTCCCGTCCGGCAGCTTGAGCAGCTGGAGGATGGTCGAGACCGTGCCGACGCCGTAGATATCGCTCGTCCCGGGATCGTTCTGCTCGGCGTTGCGCTGGGCGACGAGAAGGATCTGCTTGTCCTCGCGCATCACCGCTTCGAGCGCGCGCACGGATTTCTCGCGGCCGACGAAGAGCGGCACGATCATATGCGGAAAGACGACGATATCGCGGAGCGGCAGGACGGCGATCGTCTCCGCCGGCTTGGGCGAGGGCTCGGCCGGGCCTGGCGCCGGTTCGGGCCGTTCAGGTTCCGCCATCGTGACCTCCTTCGGGCGGGAAGCACCACCATCGCGGAAAAGCGGCGGCGGGATCCCAAAAAAGGGTTCGGCTCCAGGATATCGTCAGTGCGGCAGGGTGTCGCAAGGCCTTGAAACCGTCCGGATTCGAAACGATCTGGCTCATGGCCCCGCCGGAGGCGGGGCTCCGAGACCCGCTTTTCAGGCGGATGTCTCGGCGCGCTCCTTGCCGTAGAGGAAGAGCGGGTTGGCGCGGCCCTCCGCGACCTCACGGTTGATCACCACTTCCTCGACCGCGTCCAGTCCCGGCAGGTCGAACATGGTGGCGAGCAGGATCGATTCCATGATCGAGCGCAGGCCGCGGGCGCCGGTGCGGCGCGCGATCGCCCGCGACGCCACCGCCTTCAGCGCGTCCTCGGTGAAGTTGAGCTTCACCCCCTCCATCTCGAAGAGGCGCGCGTACTGCTTGACCAGCGCGTTCTTCGGCCGGGTGAGGATCTCGACCAGCGCGCCCTCGTCGAGGTCCTCGAGGGTCGCCACCACCGGCAGCCGGCCGATGAATTCCGGGATCAGGCCGAACCGCAGCAGGTCCTCGGGCTCGACCTCGCGCAGGATCGCCCCGGTGCGCCGCTCGTCCGGGGCGCGGACCTCGGCGCCGTAGCCGATTCCCGAGCCCTTGCCGCGCGCCGAGATGATCTTCTCGAGCCCGGCGAAGGCGCCGCCGCAGATGAAGAGGATGTTGGTGGTGTCGACCTGGAGGAACTCCTGCTGGGGGTGCTTGCGCCCGCCCTGCGGCGGCACCGAGGCGATGGTGCCCTCCATGATCTTGAGCAGCGCCTGCTGGACCCCCTCCCCGCTCACGTCGCGCGTGATCGAGGGGTTGTCCGACTTGCGGCTGATCTTGTCGACCTCGTCGATATAGACGATGCCGCGCTGCGCCCGCTCGACGTTGTAGTCGGCCGACTGGAGGAGCTTGAGGATGATGTTCTCGACATCCTCCCCGACATAGCCCGCCTCGGTGAGCGTGGTCGCATCCGCCATGGTGAACGGGACGTCGAGGATGCGGGCGAGCGTCTGGGCGAGCAGGGTCTTGCCCGAGCCGGTCGGGCCGACGAGCAGGATGTTCGACTTGGCGATCTCGATGTCGTTGTTCTTCTGGCCGTGCACCAGGCGCTTGTAGTGGTTGTGCACCGCGACCGAGAGAACCTTCTTGGCGTGGTCCTGGTCGATCACGTAGTCGTCGAGGACCTTGCAGATCTCCCGCGGTGTGGGCACGCCGTCCTTCGACTTGACGAGATGGGTCTTGTGCTCCTCGCGGATGATATCCATGCAGAGCTCGACGCATTCATCGCAGATGAACACGGTCGGGCCGGCGATGAGCTTGCGCACCTCGTGCTGCGACTTGCCGCAGAACGAACAGTAGAGCGTGTTCTTCGAATCGCCGGGTTTGCTCATGCCCACTCCTGCCCCGCCCCGCCGCGGCACCCCTTGGGGCGCCCGGCCGGGGCACGACCCAGAACCTTAATCCTCGGCGGCTTGCCCGGACAAGGGAAAGGCCGCCCCGTGCCGGCCCCGCGCGGTCAACTTCTCGCGGCCACCAGCTCTACCGGCACCGGCCGATTCGCGACCACCTGATCGACGATGCCGAAGTCCCGCGCCTCCTCAGCCGACATGTAGGCGTCGCGGTCGAGCTTGCGCTCGATCGCCTCGATCGGCTGGCCCGTGTGCTGGACATAGATGTCGTTAAGGCGCTTGCGGAGCGTCAGGATCTCGCGGGCCTGGATCTCGATGTCCGTGGCCTGGCCCTGGGCGCCGCCCGAGGGCTGGTGGACCATGATCCGCGCGTTCGGGAGGGCGAAGCGCTTGCCCTTGGCCCCGGCGCAGAGCAGCAGGCTGCCCATCGAGGCCGCCTGGCCGATGCAGAGCGTGCTCACCGGGCAGCGGATGTACTGCATGGTGTCGTAGATCGCGAGGCCGGAGGAGACCACCCCTCCCGGGCTGTTGATGTAGAAGGAGACGTCCTTGCTCGGGTTCTCGCTCTCGAGGAAGAGGAGCTGGGCACAGATGAGCGCGCTCACCTCGTCGAAGACCTGGCCGGTGAGGAAGACGATCCGCTCCTTGAGCAACCGCGAATAGATATCGAACGCCCGTTCCCCGCGGGCGGTCTGCTCGACCACCATGGGCACGAGCGTGTTCGCATAGACCTCGCCCGGATCGCGTTCGCGCATGGCCTGATCCCGCTGCCTCCTGATCGCGCCGGCGGAGAGCCCCGCCGACCGGCTCACTTAAATAGGTGACCGGGCGCCGGAAGCAAATGCCACCCCTCCCGGGAGGCTCCGCGCCCGCCGCTTCAGGCGGTCTCGGCCGGCTCCTTCAGGAGCTCCTCCGGCGTCACCGCCTGCTCCTCGACCTTCGCCAGCTCGAGGACGAAATCGATCACCTTGTCCTCGAGGATCGGGCCCCGCAGCCCCTCCGCCGCCCGCGGATTGCGGCGGTAGAACTCGAGCACCTGGGCCTCGTGGCCGCGATAGCGCGCCGCATCGGCGCGGAGCGCCCGGGCCATCTCCTCCTCGGTCACGGTGATCCCGTTCAGCCGCCCGACCTCGGCGAGCAGGAGGGCGAGCTTCACCCGCCGCTCGGCGATCGCCCGATACTCGGCCTTGAGCGTCTCGGTATCCTTTGCCGCGTCCTCCGGCTCGGCGCGCCCCGCCTCCCGCTCCGCCTCCACGCGCTTCCAGATCTGCTCGAACTCGGCGCTCGCCAGCGCCTCCGGCGGGGAGAAATCGACCACGCCCGCGAGCGCGTCGAGCAGCGCCCGGCGCAGGCGGAGCCGCGCCAGCCCGTCATACTCCTCCTGCATCCGCTGGCGTACCAGCGCCTTGAGCGCGTCCAGCCCCTCGAAGCCGAGCTTCTTCGCCAGCTCGTCGTCGATCGGCGGCACCACCCGCCGCGAGAGGGCGGTGGCGGTGACGGTGAACCGGACCTCTTTACCGGCCGGTGCGGCGGCCCCGGACTCGCCGGAAGGGGCCTCGCCGGAAGGGGCTTCGCCGGGAGCGGGCCCGGGCTCGGCAGGAGGGGGCTCGGCCGGCGCGGGCGGGTAGGTCACCGTGACAACCCGCGTCTCGCCCGGCCGCATGCCCTCGAGCTGCTCCGAGAAGCCCGGCCCCACGGCCGCGCCGCCCACCTCGACCTCGGCGCCGGTGGCGGTCCCGCCCTCGAAGGGCTTGCCGTCGGCCTCGCCCTTGAAATCGACCGTCAGCACCTCGCCGGTGGCGGCGCCGCGCTCCTCGGCGATCGGCTCCAGGCTCGCGCTGCTCGCCGCGATGCGTTCCAGGGCCCGCCCCAGCTCGGCCTCGTCCGGCTCGGCCTTGAGGCGGGTGAGCTGGATTGCCGAGAAATCCGGAACCTTGATCTCCGGCAGAAGCTCGAGCTCGACCTTGAACTCGAGATCGCGGCTCTCCGCCTGCCCGAGCCCCGGCGCGACCACGTCCACCTTGGGCGGCACGGCGGGGCGCAGCCCGCGATCGGCCACCATCCGCTCGGTCGCCTCGCTCACCGATTCCTGGAGCACCTCGGCGATGACCGCGCTGCCATAGCGCTGGCGCACCACCGAGGCCGGCACCTTGCCGGGCCGGAAGCCCGGCAGCCGGAGGCCGCGCGCCAGCTCGTCGAGCTTCGCCCGGCGCTTCGCCTCGAGATCGTCGGCCGCCACGACGACGGTGTAGCCGCGCTTCAGCCCCTCGGAGAGGGTCTCGGTGACCTGCATGAGCGGAGAGAATCCTTGCTGCCGGGTCCGGAGGCTGGTGCGGGCGGAGGGACTTGAACCCCCACGGCTTGCGCCACCAGAACCTAAATCTGGCGTGTCTGCCAATTCCACCACGCCCGCGCCGCTCGCGGGCTGAGCGCGCGGCTTTAGCGCAGATGGCGCCCCCGGGACAAGCAGCGCCATCGGCCCAACTTGCCGCTCATCCCGGCGCCGCCAGCGCGAGATCCTCCCGGATACAGGAAGATGCATGACCCGGCCCGACTTCGCGCAAGCTCGGCACGGCCTCGGCGCAGGCCGCCAGCGCGTAGCGGCAGCGGGTGCGGAAGGCGCAGCCCGAAGGCGGGTGGACCGGGCTCGGGATATCGCCCGAGAGGAGCACCCGCGCCCGTTTCTGCTCCCCCTCGGGGGCCGGGTCGGGCACCGGCGCGGCCGCCAGCAGCGCCTCGGTGTAGGGGTGGCGGGGCGCGCTCAGCAGCGATGCCGTCGGGCCCAGCTCCACCAGCCTTCCGAGATACATCACCGCGATCCGGTCGGAGATGTGCGCGACCACGGCGAGGTCGTGGGCGATGAACAGCATCGCGAGGTTGAGCCGCGCGCGGAGCTCGAGCAGCAGGTTGACGACCTGCGCCTGGATCGAGACGTCGAGCGCCGAGACCGGCTCGTCGGCGAGCAGGAACTCCGGCCCGAGGATGAGCGCGCGGGCAATGCCCACGCGCTGGCGCTGCCCGCCCGAGAACTCGTGCGGATAGCGCCCGGCGAAGCGCGGCGCGAGGCCGACCAGCGTCAGCGCCTCCGCCACCTTATCCTCACGCTCGCGGCGGCCGAGGTCGCGGCGATGGATCACGAGCGGCGTCGCCACGATCTGCCCGATCGTCATCCGCGGGTTGAGCGAGGCGAAAGGGTCCTGGAAAATCAGCTGCATGCGACGGCGGATCGGGCGCAGCGCGCGGCGCGAGAGATGGGTGATGTCGCTTCCTGCGAACCGGATCGCCCCGCCGCTCGGCTCGGTGAGCCGCATCACCGTGCGCCCGAGCGTGGTCTTGCCGGAGCCCGACTCGCCCACCAGCCCCAGCACTTCGCCCGCGCCGATCGTGAACGAAACGCCGTCCACCGCCTTCAGCGTCTCCGCCCACCGCGAGAAGGGCCCGCCGCCGAGCAGGAACCATTTCTGGACCTTCTCGACCTCGAGCAGCGCCGGCCCCATCCTCGCGGCCTCCATTCAGGCCGCCGCCGGCACCCGCCAGCGCAGGCACCGCACCAGGTGCCCCGGCTCGGCCTCCTCGACCGAAGGGACGCCCCGGTCGCAGAGCCCGGGCTCCGCCCGGCCACAGCGCGGCTGGAAGGAGCAGCCGGGCGGCAAATGCAGCGGGTCCGGCACATTGCCCGGGATCGCCGCGAGCCGCACCGAAACCGCACCGGGAACCGGCAGCCTCGGCACCGAGCCGAGCAGCCCTTCCGTGTAGGGCATCAGCGGGCGGCGGAATATCTCTCCGACCGGCCCCTCCTCCACCAACCGCCCGGCATACATCACCAAAACCCGGTCGGCGACCTCCGCGACCACCCCGAGATTATGGGTGATGAAGAGGATCGCCATCCCGGTCCGCGCCTGGAGCCGCTTCAGCAGATCCAGGATCTGGGCCTGCACCGTCACGTCCAGCGCCGTCGTCGGCTCGTCGGCGATCAGCACCTCGGGGTCGCAGGCGAGCGCCATCGCGATCATCACCCGCTGGCGCTGGCCGCCGGAAAGATGGTGCGGGTAGCTCGCCAGCCGCTTGCGCGGCTCGGGGATCCCGACCCGCTCCAGCAAATCCTCCGCCGCCGCGAGCGCCGCCCGCTTTCCCGCGCCGCGATGGAAACGGATCGCCTCGGCGATCTGCTCGCCAACCGCGAGCACCGGGTTGAGCGAGGTCATCGGCTCCTGGAAGATCATCGAGATCCGGTCGCCGCGCACCCCGCACATCGCCTCCGCCGGCAGGCCGAGAAGCTCGCGCCCGCTCCCGTCCGGCTCCGCGAGCCGCACCGCGCCCGTCACCCGGCAGCCCGGCGGCCCGGGCAGGAGCCGCATGATTGCGAGGCTGGTCACGCTCTTGCCCGAGCCCGATTCACCCACCAGCGCCAGCGTCTCGCCCTGCCCGATCGCGAAGGAGACGCCGTTGACCGCCGGCACTTCGCCCTCCGAGGTCGCGAACCGCACCGCAAGCTCGCTCACTTCGAGCACGGGCGGGCCTCTCACGCCCGGTCTTCCCTCGGATCGAGGGCGTCGCGCAGCCCATCGCCGATGAAGTTGAACCCCGTCACCGCGAGCGTGATCATCACCCCGGGAAAGAGCGCGAGCCACGGCGCGGAGGCGAGATACTCCTGCGCATTGTTGAGCATGTTGCCCCAGCTCGGCGTCGGCGGCTGGATGCCGTAGCCGAGGAAGCTCACATAGGCCTCGAGCAGGATCGCGCGCGCGACATTGAGCGTCGCCGCGACGACGATGGGCGCCACGGCGTTGGGCAGCAGCTCGCGAAAGATGATGAAGCCGTTGGAGGCGCCCAGCACCTCGGCGGCGAGCGCGAAATCGCGCTCGCGCAGGCTCTTCATCTCCGCCTCCACCACCCGCGCCACCTCCATCCAGGCGGTGGCGGCGATCACCAGCGTGATCGTCAGCACGTCCGGCGTGACGAAGGCGGCGAGCGCAAGGAGGAGAAAAATCTGGGGGAAGCAGAGCACGGCATCGACGAAGCGCATCAGCGCTGAGCCGATCCAGCCGCCGAAATAACCGGCGACCGCGCCGACCAGCGTGCCCGCCGCGGTGCTGATCAGCATCGCCGAGAAGCAGACGGTGAGCGAGACGCGGCCGGCCATCAAGAGCCGCACCAGGAGGTCTCGCCCGAGCTGATCGGTGCCCAGGAGGTGCGGCCCGACGAAGGGAGCGGTGAACCGCGCCATCAGGTCGATGTGCAGCGGACCATAGGGAATGATCTCGGGGCCGATCGCACAGGCGAGCACCAGCGCCACCACCGTGACGAAGCCGATCACCGCCAGGCGGTGGCGCAGGAAGCGCCGGAGCGCCCGCCGCCCGGGCCGGGCTTCGGCGGCAGTCTCCAGGCCGATCCCCGCGGTCGCGCTCATTTGAGCCGGATGCGCGGATCGGCCGCGGCGTAGAGCAGATCGGCCGCGAGGTTGCTCGCGATGACCATCACCGCCGAGAGCATGAGGATTCCCATCATCACCGGATAGTCCCGATAGCCGATCGCATCGAGGAAGAGCCGGCCCATGCCCGGCCAGGTGAAGACCGTCTCCGTCACCAGCGCGCCGCCGAGCAGGGTCGGAAGCTGGACCCCCGCAACCGCGATCATCGGCAGCAATGCGTTCCGCAGCGCGTGGCGCACCACCACCACCCGCTCCGGCAGGCCCTTCGCCCGCGCGGTGCGCACGAAATCCTGATTGATCACGCTCACCATCGAGGCGCGCATGTACTGGCTCCAGATCGCGACCGTGACGAGCGCCAGCACGATCGCCGGGGCGATCAGGTGCCAGACGTAGTTGAGGAAGGAGGAATCCCCGATCGTGTGCAGGTTCCCCGCCGGTAGCCAGCCGAGCAGCACGGAAAAAATGTAGATCACGACGAGGCCGAACCAAAAGGTAGGAATCGAGAAAGCGATCATCGCGCCGACCGTCGCCAGCTGGTCGAAGACGGAATTGCGGCGCACCGCTCCCACCACGCCGACCCAGGTGCCGAGCAGCACGGCGATCAGGGTCGCCGCGATCATCAGCTCGAGGGTCGCCGGCAGGCGCTCCCCGATCACCCAGAGCACCGGCTGATTGTCCTGATAGGAGCGGCCCCAATTGCCAACCAGAATCCGCCGCAGCCATTCCCAGTACTGCACCGGCAGCGGCCGATCGAGCCCCATCTGGTGGGCGATCCGGTGGAGCTCGGCGGCGGTCATCCCGGGCGAGAGCGTGAACTGCGCGAGCGGTCCGCCAGGTGCCAGATGCACCACCGCGAACCCGATGACCGAAACCAGCCACAGCAGCACGACGCTCTGGGCGAGGCGGCGGAGAAGGAAGCCCGTCACGGCGGACGACGCACCCGCGCGGCGAAAATCACTCCGCTCCCTCGTTGCCCAACGCGCAGTACCTCAGCTCGTCGCCCAGTACCAGTCCTTCACGTTCCACGTGTTGCAGGAGCTATAGACGCTCGGCTGATAGCCGATCAGCCCATCCTTCGTGCCTTCGATCGTCACGTACTGAAAGAGCGGCAGCTGCGGCAGGTCGTGGCGGATCTGTTCCTCCAGCTTCCAGTAGATCTGCTGGCGCTTGGCGCGATCGAAGGTGCTGACGCCGGCGAGCAGGAGCTTGTCCACCTCGGGGTTGACGTACTCCATCGTGTTCTGGCCGGCGCCGCCCTTGGCCGGAATCGCCTTGCTGCTGAAATAGGTCGTCACGTCGGGATCGCCGCCGTACATCATGTCCTCGCCGACCATCACGGAATCGTAGTGCGAGAGGTTGAAATAGTCGCCCCAGATCACCGCCGGCGGCATGTTCCTGATCGTCATCTGAACGCCGATATCGGCCCAGTTCTGCTGCAAGAGCTGCTGCGCCGTCTCGCGCACATGGTTGCCCGCGGTGGTCGAGTTGAGGAAGGCGAGCCGGACGCCGTTCTTCTCGCGGATGCCGCCGGCGCCCGGCTTCCAGCCGGCGGCGTCGAGCATCGCCTTGGCCTTGGCCGGATCATAGACGTGCGGCGGCAATTTCGGGTCGTACGCCCAGGATTGCCGCGGCAGGAAAGTCGAGGTCGGGCTCGGCAATCCGTAATAGACCTGCTCGATGACCGACTTGTTGTCCATCGCCATGTAGAGCGCCTCGCGCACCGCGCGCTCCTGGAACTGCGGGCGGGAGAGGTTGAGCGTGATGCTCTCGCAGAACGGCGCGGGGCCGACGACGACGTTGCGGTCCTTGAGCTTCTTCGCCTGGTTGTAGTGGTCCGCGGTGATGCCCTGGAGCCCGATATAATCGATCGCCCCGGTCTGGAACTGCGTGAACATCACCGTGAGATCGGGGATGTACTTGAAGACCGCCGTCTGCAGATACGGCCCCGTGCCAAAATAATGCGGGTTGGCGACGAGCGTGATGTGATCGCCCGGCACACGCTCCTTCCACATGAACGGGCCGGTGCCCACCGGCGCGTTGTTGAAGGGCGCCGTGTTCGGATCCGCCGCCTTGGCGAGGATATGGCTCGGAACCATGAAGGTCCAGGAGAGGAGCGCTACGAAGGGCGAGAACGGCTTCGTCATCTTCCAGGAAATCTCGGTCGGGCTCACGACCGTGATGTCCTCCATCAGATCGAATCCGGTGCGCAGCCACGAGCGGAACTTCGGATCGTTGATGAGATCGAAGGAGAACTTCACGTCATCGGCGGTGAAGGGCGCGCCGTCGTGCCATTTCACGTCGCCGCGAAGCTTCACCTTCCAGGTAAGCCCGTCCGCGGAGATGCCGCCATTCTCCACGGTCGGAACCTCGGTGGCGAGCTGGGGCACGAAATCGCCGCTCGCATCGGGGAGCCAGAGCGGGCTGAACAGGTTCCAGTGCACGCCCTGATCGACCTCGATATGCGGCATCAGGGGGTTGAACACCGTCGGCTCCTGCGAGAACCCGATGATCACCTGCCCGGTCGGCTTGCCCGGCGGCGCGGTGCCGGCCGCGAACCCGGGCCGGAGGCCCAAGGCGGCGGCCGCACCCGCCGCGCCGACACCGAGAAGGGAACGGCGCGTCATCTCCCGCCGTGCCGCAATGAGCCTGCTCCGCTGCCTCATTCTCTGATCCCCCAGCTGCGTCCCTATTCCGCCACCCAACGAGTTGCGAGCTTTTCTCGCGGAGCCCGCCAAGTGCAGACACGCTTGCGCGCGCTCTCTTGTCCGACAGGCTAGCGCCATCCGGACGTTCGGGGCAATCTGGCATCGCGACGAATTCCGCACGACGGCAATTGACAGCTTCGTCGCCTTCGCCGAGCCTTTCCTCCCTCCTCTCTTCCGCGAGCGCCCATGGGCCCCCCCACAGATCCCGTTGCTGCCGATGAGGCGCTGCCGGCGCGTACCGGCGTCGTCGTTATCGGTGGCGGCATCATCGGCACCTCCGCCGCTTTCTTCCTCGCCCGCCGGGGCGTCCCGGTCGTTCTGTGCGAGAAAGGAACGATCGCGGCCGAGCAGTCGAGCCGCAACTGGGGCTGGTGCCGCAAGATGGGGCGCGACCCGCGCGAGATCCCGCTGATCATCGAAAGCCTCAAGCTCTGGCGAGAGATGAACGAGATGGTCGGTGCCGAGACCGGCTTCCGCACCGCCGGCACGCTCTATCTCTGCGATACCGACGCCGAGGTGGCGCGCCGCGAGGCCTGGCTCGCACATGCCCGCCAGTATCAGCTCGATACGCGCATGCTCGGCCCGGACGAGGTGGCGGCGCTGGTCCCGGGCGCGACACGCAAGTTCAAGGCCGGCCTCCATACCCCGAGCGACGGCCGCGCCGAGCCGCAGAAGGCGGCGCCGGCCATCGCCGCCGCGGCACGCAAGCTCGGCGCGAGCGTGCTCACCCACTGCGCCGTGCGCGGCATCGAGACCACGAACGGGCGGGTCACCGCGGCACTCACCGAGAAGGGCCGCATCGCCTGCGATGCCGCGATCCTCGCCGGCGGCGCCTGGTCGCGCCTCTTCTGCGGCAATCTCGGGCTGCGCCTGCCCCAGCTCAAAGTGCGCTCATCGGTGATGCGCACGGCCCCGCTCGAGGGCCCGCCCGAGACGGCGGCCTCGAGCGCGGACTTCGCCTTCCGCAAGCGCCTCGACGGTGGCTACACCATTTCCAAGCTCTCCTCGGGCGTCGCCGAGCTGGTGCCCGACAGCTTCCGTTTCCTCGCCGATTTCCTGCCCCTGATCCGGCTCGAGCGCCGCAGCTTCCGCCTCCGCCTCGGCGGCCGCTTCGTCGAGGAATGGCGCACCAAGCGGCACTGGAGCCCGGACGAGACCTCGCCGTTCGAGGCGGTGCGCACGCTCGACCCCGAGCCGGTGACCGCAATCAACGACGAGGCGCTCAAAAACCTCCGCGCGCGGTTCCCCGCCTTCGCCGCGGCGCGCGTGGTCCAGCAATGGGCCGGGATGATCGACGTCACGCCCGACGTCATCCCGGTCATCTCTCCCATCGAGAAGGTCTCCGGCTTCGTTATCGCCACCGGCTTCTCGGGCCACGGCTTCGGCATCGGACCGGCGGCGGGAATGCTCGCCGCTCAGCTCGCCACCGGCGAGACCCCGATCGTCGATCCCGGATCCTTCGGCTTCTCCCGCTTCACCGACGGCTCGCGCCCCCGCCCCGACCCCAGCGTTTGATCCCGACCGTCAGAAGACCAGGGGGACGCTGTCCCCCTGGACCCCCTGGCAAAGGCGGGGCTTTTGCAATCCATTCGCTTGCGGCCGCTGAGAGCCGATTTGGCTTTGCGCGT
>Ga0335075_10007872_pt1 | contig 16363 bp, 12 predicted proteins | sample Lox_Sample_24_FD_206723 | JGI IMG/M metagenome (GOLD analysis project Ga0335075, IMG submission 206723) | Soil microbial communities from Loxahatchee National Wildlife Refuge, Florida, United States - Lox_Sample_2.4 | ecosystem: Environmental > Terrestrial > Soil > Wetlands | place: USA... | reverse complement strand
ATGCCTTACGCAGTCAGCAGCACAGCCGCCAGCAGCGCGCCGCACAGGAAAAATGCGGCGCTCCCCAACCAATCGCCCTACCAGCAGCGCACTACGCAGAAAGACAACCCCACACAGCAACTCATCAAGCAGGCCGTGGACTTCCTTCTCCAGCAGCTTGCGGCGGGCAAGAGCGAAACGTTGACCGCCTACCTTGCCGCGATGGCCCGATTCCATTCCTATTCTTTCGGGAACATTCTCGCCATCGCGCGGCAGCGTCCGACGGCGACCCGCGTAGCCGGGTTTTCGACGTGGAAGGAGTTGGGCCGGTTCGTCAAGAAAGGCGAGAAAGGCATCCAGATTCTCGCCCCGATGATGGGCCACCGCCGCAGGAGGGACGGCTCGGACCAGAGCAGCAACCAGGACGACGCCAGGCCCGTGCCCGTTCTTATCGGCTTTCGCGCCGTGTACGTCTTCGATGTGGCGCAGACCGAGGGCGCGGACCTGCCCGAGTTCGAGCACAACGTCAGCGGCGACGTGGGCGGGCATCGGGACCGACTCATGGCATTTCTCACCGCGCAGAATATCGCGCTTGAATACAGCGAGAACATCGCGCCCGCGCTCGGGGTGAGCTACGGCGGCAAGATCGCTTTGCTGCCCGGCCAGTCGAAGGCCGAGGAGTTTGTGACGCTGGTTCACGAGGTCGCGCACGAGCTTCTGCATAAGACCGACCGGCGCACCAAGACCACCGCGACGGTGCGGGAAACGGAAGCCGAGGCCGTGGCGTTCATCGTGGGCCAGGGCATCGGCCTTGAGATGGGCCGCGCGTCGAGCGATTACATCCAGATGTACGCGGGCAATGCGGCGCTTCTGGCCGAAAGCCTTGAGGTCGTGCAGCGTACCTCCGCCGTCATTCTCGGCGCAATCACCGTGGAATCGGCTGTTTCAGAGGCCGAGGAGCCTGTCGCGGAGGTGGCCTGATGCAGACCCTTCTCCGCATCCTTGAGCGGGCCGGTGGCTACCGGCCCACGCTCTACCTCAAAATCGAGAATCCGCCTTACATGGCTTTGGTCATCGAAGCGGAGCCGGAGCCGGGTCCGCTCGGAGTCCCTGCCATCTCCGTTGCTCATTACGGCGAACAGAACGGCGACCTGATGCGCGACCCGGAGATGTGCTTCGAACTGATTTGTACAACAGGCCCGCGGCTGTCGCCGTTTTACTACCGCAATGACTACGCCGGAATTGAGCAGTGGTCACGTTTCATCCGCGATGGACATCATGTGTGTCACGCGATGCTCCACCGCGAACATGAACGATTCGCCTCATTATGGGACAAGAACCTGAACGCACAGCGATTCGTTGAAGCGTTTTCGGACAAGTCGATTCGCGGCTAGTCCGCTCCCCCTGTGGAGCGGATACCGTCCCGGTTCATCCGCTCCGTGTCGTTCACCCGCAACCGCTCGAAAGGAGCCGATCATCATGGAACCCCAGGTCATCAATGCCACCGAGTACCGCAACGTTTCGCTCTCTCTGCTGAACGTGTCGAAGACCAACCCGCGCCGCACCTTCGAGGATGCCGCTTTGAAGGAACTGGCCGAGAGCATCCGCGCCCAAGGCGTTCTCTCGCCCCTGCTGGTGCGGCCTCTCACCGAGAACGGCTTCGAGATTGTCTTCGGGGAGAGGCGTTACCGCGCAGCGCAACTCGCCGGACAGGACACCGTGCCCGTCCGCATCCGGCAGATGAGCGATGCCGAAGCGCTCGAAGCCCAGCTTGTCGAGAACCTGATTCGCGCCGAGATTCATCCGATGGAAGAGGCGCAGGGCTTCCGCGCTCTGCTCGCACTGGAGGAACCGAAGTACAGCATCGAGCAGATCGCGGCGAAGGTGGGCAAATCGCCCATGTTCGTGGCTTCGAGACTCAAGCTGATTGACCTTGTTCCGAAAGCGGCCGATGCTTTCTATGCCGATGAGATCGGCGTGGGCCATGCGCTCCTGCTGGCCAAATTGCCGGCAGATGTCCAGGAACAGGCGCTCTCCGCTTGCTTCAAAGAGGTCTACAACGGCAGCCAGAAACCGGCCCGTATTCTGCTGCCCGTCCGGAACCTGCAATTCTGGATTGATACGAACATCCTGCTCGTTTTGAAAGACGCGCCGTTCAACAAGCGCGATCCGCAGCTTGTCCCGGCTGCGGGCAGTTGCGCCGATTGCGCCAAGCGGACCGGGCACAACAAGCTGCTTTTCGGTGAGGACCTTGGGAGGCAAGGGGACCGGTGTACCGACCCCACTTGTTTTCAATCCAAAGTTTCAGCGCACGTCGCCGCGACCGTGGCCGCCAGACCGGAGTTGGTGCAGATCAGCACCGCCTACGGCGGGCAGAAGGAAGGTAGCCCGGTGTTGCCGCGCAACAAGTACACAGCCATCCGCGACGATAAGCCGAAATCGAAAGACGAGGCGAAGCGGCCCGAGTTCAAGGCGTGCAAGTTCACCACCGAGGCCATCATCACCGAAGGCAGCGATGTTGGAAGCATTCACAGGGTATGCTCCAACCCCGCGTGCCCGGTTCACCATCCGAAGCAGCAAACCAGCCGCGATGAGAAGTGGAAAGCCGAGCAGGAGAAGCAGCGCAAGGAACAGGCCATCGCCAATGCAACCGGGCAGCGCGTCCTCTCCGCGGTGAGCGCCGCCGTCCCCGTTCGCCTGATGAAGCGGGATATGCTTTTCGTCCTGGAGAAGATGACCGCCCTCATGGACGAAAACCGCCTTATCACGCTGGCACGGCAGCACGGCATCCGGCAGAAGCGCGGTGACGGCGGTGTGGCCAAGATGTTCGCCGCCTTCCTCCGCCGCGCCGATGAGGGGATACTCTCGCGGCTGCTGGTGGAGACGGCCATCCTCCTGGCCGCTTCCCGAACGAATGCAGCGTCCGCGCTCCGCGATGCCGCCAGCGCCTACAAGGTGGACATCGACGCTATCACCGCCAAGGTGAAGCAGGAGTTCGCCGCAATGGAGAAAGCAAAGAGGGCAGCGCAATTCGAACGCAAAAGCACGAAGAGTGCGGCCTGAGAAGCAACACCAACTTGAAGGGGCGGCGATTGCCGCCCCATTTTCTGCCAGGGAAAATCGCGCAGGGAGAACCCGCTTTGGTTTCTCCCTGACCCTCATCCCGCTACCGGCCTCCGCTCGCTGGCTGCGCGGCAGGAGTCAAGTTCCTCCTCCTGCACCTTTCCCTTTGCGTCCGCCGGACAAACAGCATCGCCGGGAATCGCGCCTGGAAAGAGTCGAGCTTTTCGACTCTCCAACGCTGAGTTGGTTCCATGATCGAGAAGTGGCGATTGTGTTTACTAGCCCGCCGCGCATTGTATTCAAGAGCAACGATCAGAAATGGTTGCTTACACTTTGGGCGAAAAGCATTCTCTGGGCCCACAACCGTAGTACTGCGTGAACACCTTATGGAATTGCGCGTAACTGCCGAAACCCGCAGCATAAACTGCTTCGGCAAGGGTGCTGTGATTGCCTCCCCGATACGCCTCACAAAAGCGGGCAAGCCGCAGTGAATTGCGATACTGATGCAGAGGGACGCCGATCTGCCGATGGAACGTTCGGCTTAGATAGGACTTGCTGACTCCGCAGGTCCTGGACAGTTCGTCGAGGCTTTGACCTGTATCATTCTGACTCACAATTCTTATCGCCCGCTTCACGGCAGGTCGTAAGGTCACCGCATCCCCACTTGTGTTTGCCTCGATCTGATAGCGCCAGCAAAGGAGCAGCAAGTAATGCAGGCCAGCATTGAGGGCATCCGGATCGTGGTGCTCGAAGCGGAAATCGGAGGTGGGTCCAAAACCAGCCTCGCGATTCAAGATGTCCGAATCCAAAGACCCTTCCATAAGCGATGCCATCATCTTCGAGATCAGATCGAACCGTCTAGGGTCGAGCACGGTGCTTGCGAGCCTGCTTTCATTTTTCGGTGACTGCTTCAGATCCTGATATTTTGCAATGTGACAGGCCTTGCCGATAAGCGCAGGGGTGAACACAACAACGTAAAAGCGGGCGTTCTCCGATCGAGTGATCAACTGATGTTCCTTGCCCGGAAAGAGCCACAATATCGTTCTCGGGGAGAATGTGAAGCGACTCCCGTCCACTACATACGTGATCGTCCCCTGAACAATAACATTTAACTCCAGTTCGCGATGATGATGGCTCTGCAGGCTCGGCAGGTTTCGCGTCGATTCTGCGAGATAAACAAGGCCGTCGTATCCCTTGCGGAGCTTGAGATCTGCCAGCACAAGGACAATATACGAGAACATTTCATCAACTGTCGAGAAGACAGTCGTTCTGTGCACTCTGTAGCGTCTATAGAAGGCCATGAACTATGACGGTTGATCTCAGTTCGCGCTTATTTGGGATGGCTCCCGACGGAGGCCGAGTCGACGCCTGGACGCTGCGCGGCATGAGTGGTCTCACGCTCGAAATCATCACCTATGGGGCGGCGCTTACTCGACTTCTGGTGCCAGACCGCGACGGACGTTTTGCGGACGTGGTGTTGGGTTTTGACAACATTACGGCATATTCCACTCATTCTGCCTATTTCGGTGGCGTCGTGGGCCGGGTTGCGGGCCGCGTCTCCAACGCTCGATTCACTCTTGACGGGGAAGTTTACGAGCTTGCATCGAATGATCCACCGAACCATCTTCACGGCGGTACCAGAGGTTTCGATAAGAAAATATGGGACGCGGCCCCTGCAGAGAACACAACCGGAGAGCCTTCACTGCGCATGACCTATCGAAGTCCACACCTGGAGGAAGGATATCCAGGCGCAGTTGATGTGACGGTCACCTACACGATTACGCACGACAACATCGTGGAAGTCGAGACGCGAGGTGTCACGGACAGGCCGACCCCGTTCAGCCTCACGCTGCATCACTACTTCAACCTGGCAGGCGAAGTCTCAGGTTCGATTGCCGATCACGAACTTCAGATTTGTGCAGACGAATTCATCCAGACCGACGAATCCATGACCCTGCTCGGTAAGACGATCAAAGTCCATGGAAGCTCAAACGACTTTCGGCGTCCACGGGTCCTCGGTGAGGCCATACCATATCTCTTTCGCAACCACGGCGATCTCTACGTCATTCGCAGAACGTTCGACGAGAAGAAGGCCGCCACCCCACTGCCGGCCGCTCGACTCGTACATCCTGCCAGTGGCCGCGCACTGGAAGTGTCAACGACCGTTACCCACCTCCAACTCTATACATCCAGGGGTCTTGATGGATCGCTGACGGGAAAATCCGGCACCGCATATCCCCAATACAGTGGCGTCTGCCTTGAGTGCGAAGGGTATCCAGATGGAGCCAATCAGCCACATCTCGGCGACATCATTCTACGTCCCGGTATCCCCAGACGGGAGGTGACCAGATACGCCTTCTCGTGCGTCTGACGTTTTCTGCCAGACGGTCGCTACGTACCTGCGAAAAAGAACTGGAGGCTGGCGCTTATCTGGCCTGCCCCATCGAAGTCGCTTGCTGCCGTCGATTGCGGAACTGTGCCTTTGGCACATCGCATTCGTTGTACAACCTTTCTCTCGGGAGTTGAATTGTCATGAGTAGCAACGCCATCCCCCACTTTACCCCGGCGGAAGAGCTCGACTACAGTCTTACGGGCGTCAATTCGACTCGCGCTATTGAGAAGGGGCTCGCCGAAGCGGATTGGTATCAATGTCCGGTGCCGCGCGAGACGATGCGTGGCCTGCTTGAGCGCAAGGATGCACCCGCGCTTCGCGACACCATGCTCTGGTTTGTGCTCATCCTTCTGAGCGCTTTGGCGACATACGCACTGAGGCATACTCTATGGGCGGTTGTTCCTTATCTGGGTTACTGTGTCCTTTACGCCTCAACCTCCGACTCGCGCTGGCACGAGTCCGGCCACGGTACGGCGTTTAAATCCGACTGGATGAACAGCGCTCTCTATGAAATTGCATCCTTCATGGTGATGCGCGAATCCACGGTCTGGCGTTGGAGTCATACGCGTCATCACAGCGACACTCTGATCGTAGGTCGCGACCCGGAGATTGCCGTTCCGCGGCCGCCGGACGTTAAGGGTATCCTGATGTCCTTTTTTAACCTGAAGGGATACCCGAGATACTTCAAGCACATCCTGCTTCACTTCTGCGGTCGCATGTCGACCGAAGAGAAGATGTTTATTCCCGAGTCTGAATTTCCGAAGATTTATTTCCGGGCCCGAATCTACCTCTTGATCTACCTGGCTTCGATTGGCGCTACCCTTGCCACTCGCAGTTTCGTACCGCTGCTCTTTATAGGGCTGCCCAATCTCTTCGGCTCCTGGCTGCTGGTGGTCTACGGTCTCACGCAGCATGCCGGTCTTGCCGAGAATGTCCTTGATCACCGTTTGAACTGCAGAACGATTGATATGGGAGTAGTGAATCGTTTCCTTTACTGGAACATGAACTACCACATTGAGCATCACATGTTCCCCCTTGTTCCATATCATTCACTGCCAGCGCTCCATGCCATCGTCAAGGATGACTGTCCGCCACCCTGTTCGAGCCTTTTCGCCGCATGGTGCGAAATCATCCCAGCGATCACGAGGCAAGTTAAGGATCCTGCGTATCACATTAAGCGTCGACTCCCGGAATGTAAGCCACGACCGCTTCAGGCAATTTGCTCCTCTCATATCAAGGACGACGTGAATGGATGGCTCGACGCCTGTGCAGCATCGGAGCTTAGGAGCGGAGATGTTCTCCGCATCGATCATGGCCGGAAGACGTATGCGCTCTATAGGACCCATGAGGGGCAACTCTACGCTACCGACGGAATCTGCACCCACGGGAACACCCACCTCGCCGAGGGCTTGATCATCGGAAATACGATAGAGTGCCCCAAACACAATGGGCGTTTCAACCTCATGGACGGATCCCCGGCGCGCGTTCCGATTTGCCGCGGACTGGCAACCTATCCAGTCGAAGAGCGCAACAAGAGGCTCCTGATACACGTTGCTTCTCCGGGTGGCGCCGGCACACGAGCGCCAAAGTCCGCTGAGTTCCGCGTGGTGAGCAATCGAAATGTCGCGACGTTTATTAAGGAACTTGTCCTTGAGCCAGTGAACTTCGCTAGCCCGATCATCTTCACTCCAGGCGATTATTTGCAGTTCGAGATCCCCCGCTACGATGAAATCCGCTTCAATACGTTTGATATCCCCGAGCCATTTGCCTCAGTGTGGAGAAACCAACACGTCTTCGATTTCGTGGCTCGCAATGCGGAAGGTGTCAGGCGCAACAATTACTCTCTGGCGAGCAATCTGAAGACCGAATCCACTCTGCGACTCAATGTTCGCATCGCAACGCCCCCTCCGGGGCAAGCCTGTGCTCCTGGTGCGGGCTCCAGCTATCTCTTCAGCCTTAAGGAGGGCGATCACCTCGCCGCAATCGGTCCGTTTGGTGACTTTCACATAAAGCCGACGCAGCGAGAGATGGTCTACATCGGGGGTGGTGCCGGCATGGCTCCTCTGCGTGCGCATCTGTCCCATCTGCTGGAGACAGAGCAGACCGCCCGAAAAATCAGCTTCTGGTATGGTGCGCGATCTCGGCAGGAGCTGTTCTACATAGGCTACTTCGGCCGTCTTGCCGATTCACACCCGAACTTCGTGTTCCATCTCGCGCTCTCTTCGCCCCTGCCCGAGGATGCATGGGAAGGTCCTGTCGGCTTCATTCATGAGGTCGTGTTGGAACACTATCTTCGAAGCCACCCCAATCCGACTGCCGTTGAGTACTATCTGTGCGGACCGCCGATGATGATCAAGGCGTGTACTCGAATGCTTGAGATCCTGGGAGTCCCACTTCATCAGATTGCATTTGACGAGTTTTAGCGGAAAGGCTATTTCGAATGAGTTCTCTGTCTCGCTTTACGAATGAAGGATCGGCCAGCGCACCGGGACTTCGGGTTTATCTGAATCTTGACAATCTCGCCGATTTGCGGGGCGACAGCCTGTGGGGAGGTTATGAAGGAGTGACCTGCTATCGGCGGCTTTTGAGGGACGGCTTCGAGGGGGTTCAACTGACGACGGATGCCGCGGCAGTCGCCGATGCGCCGATTCCTCATTGCGGTCTTGACCGAATCAATACTCCCGGCGATGCCGACGCGATTGCTGCCGGACATGCGTTGCGCGGCGACGTTTGCCTTACAGTTCATGCTGGATGGGGCATCGAAGACGACGACGAAGTGTTCCGTCTGGTCGAAGCAATCCTCGTGGCGTCAGACCAACATCGCCTGCCCGTCTTCATAGAGACTCATCGCGCCACGATCACCCAGGACATCTGGCGGACGGTCCAGATCACCAGGAAGTTTCCCGAGGTTCGTTTCAACGCCGACTTCAGCCACTATTACTGCGGCCAGGAACTTGTCTACGGGAACTGGGATGACAAATTGGCGTTCATGGCACCGATCTTTGAACGCGTCGGGTTCATCCATGGTCGCATTGCAAGTCCGGGCTGTATGCAGGTTCCCATCGGGCACGACATCAATTCGCGTCCCCCGCAGGCCCACGGCACAATTGATTATCTTATCCACTTCAAGGAACTCTGGACTCGGGCAATGGTCGGATTCCTCAAGAGCGCGCTCTCGGGCGACGTTCTGATTTTTGCACCCGAGCTTCTCCCAGGTACCCACTATTACGCGCGGTTGTTTCCCAATGCTTCTGGCCAGATGGTCGAGGAGTCAGACCGCTACGAGCAAGCACTCCTCTACAAAGACCTCGCCTGCGCCTGCTTCGCGGAAGCATTATCGCTCTCCTCGGCGGTGCATGCCCAATGAATAGAAACCTCAACGTCCGTTACGTCCTCTTCCTGGCTTCTGCTGCTACGCTTGGCGGACTTCTGTTCGGGTTCGACGTGGCGATCATCACTGGCGCAGGCCCGTTCATCGCCCAACAGTTCAAGTTAGGTGATCTGGGTCTCGGCTGGGCGTACAGTTCGCTCATATTCGGCTGCGTCATTGGGTCGCTTTTGGCCGGTAAGCTGGCGGATCGCTTTGGGAGGAGGCGGCTTCTCATTCTGGTGGCGTTGCTGTTTGCCTTATCCTCGGTCGCCGTGGCATGCGCGGGAAACCTCGCCTGCTTCATCGCGGCGCGTTTTGTGGGAGGTATTGCGGTGGGAGGGGTTTCACTTCTTTCTCCGCTTTACGTAGCGGAGATTGCACCGGCATCGGTTCGTGGGCGTCTCGGAACCCTGTACCAGATGTTGATTGTCGTCGGCATTATCGTGTCATACGCGATCAACTATCTGTTGCGCGACGCTGGGGCGAACAACTGGAGATGGATGTTTCTCACAGGAGTTGTCCCCTCCACACTATTCCTGGTGTTGATGGTGCTGGCCCCGGAGACGCCTCGATTCCTGGCAATTACTGGAAAATCCGAGGAGGCTCTTCGAGTCCTCACCCGGATCAGCGGACCCGAACAGGCTTCGCTGGAAATCGCAGAGATCCAGACAACAATGTGTGAAGAGCAGCGCCATTGGGGCGCCATGTCGCGGCCAGGCGTACGTCGCGCACTCCTCGTGAGCTCAGTCCTTGCGATATTTGTCCAGATTTCGGGCATCAACACGATTATCGATTATGCTCCGGCAATCTTTGAATCGGCTGGATGGCGTAGCAGCAGCGCCTTTGCGTCCATCCTCTTGATCGGGCTGATTCAGCTTGTCTTTACGATTCTTTCCCTCTGGATGATCGACACATTCGGGCGCAAACCACTCTACATCGTCGGCTCCATCGGGATGGCAGTTTCAATCGCCTCCCTGGCATTCACCGTCCTTTTGGGCGCGTTCCACGGCGTTCTCGTGTTGCTCCTGATCCTGGCCTGTCTCGCCTTCTTCGCTTCTTGTATCGGCCCCGTGTTCTGGACGCTTGTGCCTGAGATATTTCCAAACGATGTCCGCGGAGCGGCGATGACTGTGCCTGTCCTTCTGCAGTGGCTCGCCAACGCAGCCGTGATCCTTTTGTTTCCCCTTGTCTTTGATAGAGCCGGGAAGACATTCACGTTCGGTTTTTTTGCGGTGATGGCTCTTGCGCAAGGCATTTTCACCTGGCTCTGCGTGCCAGAGACGAAAAATATGCCGCTCGAAGAAACCGAAATGCATTGGACAGGAATGAGACCCGAACGGGTGACGAAGGTGGTGCTCTCCCCAGAGCCCTAGGGCTCTGGGGTAGGGATTTGCCGCAGCAGTTGGCGGGAAGAGGGGACTCAGATGGAAATGAAAGAGTGCACGAGAAGAGCCTTCATGGCGGGAATGGGTGCGACAGTAGCCGCTTCGCTCATTAGGCCAGCGTGGGCGCAATCTGGCGGCAGTCCGCTGGGCGAATGGATGGATGGCAGCCAGGGTCTGCCATGCTATGCCTATCAGGGCCCCATACGCTTCTCCGATCATTACCAGACTAAGCCGATGTGGGGCCTCGACGGAAGAATGATCCCGGACGATCCAGTCTTTCTGCTCGGCAATCATCGGCTGACCCTTTTCACCCACGCGAGCGGACACATGCAGATACTGAGCGCAGAGCGCGCCTGGGGCCGCATGAATCAGGGAGAAGCCATTTGGTCGGGCGCAAACACAGCGACTTGCATCGTCGGCGACGGCAGACATGAACTCATAGGACTCGATGAGCCGGCTGCCGAAGCTGCGGGCAAGCTTTTCGGCGTGGGTTTCGCGCGCTATAGCTATCAGCCTGAGCAGCGGTTGAACGTAGAGCGTTCCATTCACGTCCGACCTTCAACTACTGTTGGCGAAGGCGCTTCAGCATTCCAGCTGAGAGTTCGGATTGAGAACGCCGGCAGCGAGCCCCTTGAAATTCAATACACAGAAACGGTCCTGGCAAACTATCGGATGCTGCCTTTCGAATCGATTCACGATCCGAAGGCACCTGAATACACGGCTCGTCCGTTTGAGAACATCAGCTCTGACGTGATTTGCGCCCGTTTTGAGACGAAACCCCGGCGCCCCCTAACGTTTCCGCCTGCCGGCCAGATGGATCCTTTTGAGCAGTACCCGCCTTCGTTGTTTGTTCATACTGCGGGTGACCCCTCGACGCACCCTTACGGCGCCACCGACTCCTCCGGTCGGTCTTCGATCGGCGTTCGCTCGCGTTTCACGCTCAAAGCAGGTGAGAGTCGCGAGATTACCTCTGTCTTCGGCTATACACGCGATACGTCGAAGCACGCTATCGACAGCCTGGCGCAAGCACTCCGTTCTGATACCGGCACGAGTCCGCAAAGAGGCTCGGCTTTTATTGACGAGTGGCGCAAGATCGTGCCTGAGTTCTCGGGAGAATCTGATCCCCAGCTCCGCCGCGAAATGCAATGGAACGTAGCCGTGCTTGAGGCAATGGCGAGCTGGCGCGAGTATTACGACGAGACCATCATTCCTCAGGGATGCATGTACGACTATGCCTGGGGAGTATTTGCATCGAGTCGCGACATTGCCCAACAGGCATTGCCGATATGTCATACCAATCCGGCGCTGGCACGATCCACGCTGCGGTTCATCCTGAAGCGGACGGCTCCGGACGGGGAAGTTAAACTCACGGACCAGGGATTCGGCTGGGTAGCGTCTACCCCTATGCAAACGAGCGATCAGCAGCTTTACTTCTTCCTGCTGCTTGCCGAATACCTGCGCGTCACACAGGACTCTGCGCTGCTCTCGGAACGAATCGTTTATTACCCAGCGGAGAACTCGGGGGTGGACACGGTTTTCGCTCACGTGCGTCAGGCATTCATCTTCCTTCGCGACCGGATCAGTGTGGGCAGGCACGGACTTGTGCGCCTCTGGAACTCAGACTGGAACGATTTGTTCTACGAGTGGCAAACGAAGGGTTCCTACGACTACACATTTGAAACAGCAGAGAGTTGCATGACCACAGCCATGGCTATTGTCATTCTTGGCGATTTAGCCCCTCTGTTAAAACGCGCAAACGACCCGGAAGCCCCCGAGCTGGCAGACGCAATGCTTGAGTACCGCAGTGAGCTTCTTAAAGCATGGATGCGCGATCTGGGCGACCGCCCGTTTCCACGCCGCGCCTGGACCGATGCGACAACTTCTTTGGGTGAAGACGATTTGTGGCTGGAGCCTCAGGGCTTCGCTCTGCTCATCCCCGAGATGGGTACGGAGCGCAGACGTGTTCTCCTGACTGAGATTCAACGTCGTGTGCTTGACAGCGAGAAGATGGGTGCTCGTCAGATCGAGAAGCCGCTTGTCCACCCTGGTACCCCACAAGGATCGCGTGAAAATGGGGGCTTCTGGTATGCGCTCCACGGCCCCCTGGTGTTGGGCGCAGCGACGATCGATCATGACCTGGCCGAAAGTCTCCTGAAACGAATGACCTTTGCGAACTATGCAAAGAGCTTTCCTCAGTATTGGACTGGGCGGTGGAGCGCCTCCGACTCTCTGGACTCATCGCTGCTTCCAACCGAGGGGCTTTCCGCGAACATCACCTACTGCGCACACGCACATGCGTGGCCGCTTTACTGCTACCTCCGTCTGCAGGAAGGAAGGAAAGCATGACCATTTCTGACCGGCGGGACTCTGGAGGGAGAGATGTTCACACCGTCGCGCTCGCAAACGACTAAGCCACAGAACGTCAGGAAAGCTAAGGGGGAGTATACCCACCATCACCCGAGTTCCGCCGAAGACCTGTAGCGCTGTAATGCCCCGAAATAACTGCATCGAAGTTCGACAAGCGAATCCACAGACGAAGAAGCAGAATGACCAGCCCAAATACAAGATGTGCAGGCACGCCGAGTCGGTTCCCACCGAAGCCGCCCACTCAGAAATGGGAGATTCTGCCATGCCATTTGGGTGGGGGCGCCAGAGATCTCGGCGCATTCAATTCGAGAACCGTCGGGGTCGTCGTCCCCAATCTCTGCGATCCGTTCTTCACAACCTTCGCTCAAGCCATCCTGGATGTGGGGAAGAAGCATGGCTACTTTGTCCTCCTGACAACTTCTCTTGAGGACTTGGATATGAAGCATAGGCAGGTCAGCCTGCTGTTGCGTCAGCAGGTCGATGGTCTCGTCATCATCCCGCGCTTTGGCACCGACCTCGATTACGGCGGCGATGCGTTTTCAGGAATTCATCTAGTGTCTATCGAAGAGCCCGCTGTCAATTCGCGGTTCGATTCGGTCCTCCTGCCCAATCGATCTGGTGTGAAGGCCGGCGTCGAACACCTAATCGGTCACGGACATCGATCAATCGCTTTTCTTGGACTAAACCCTAGGCTGAATAGGATGAAGGCCCGTTACGAGGGGTACCGAGAGGCGATGCTCGAAGCAGGATATCCACCGGAGCCATACATTGACTGTGAATCGCCGGAACGGACGGTGGCGCTGATTAGTTCAATGACAAATAGCAAGAACCTTCCCACAGCGTTCTTCGCGGCTAATGACCTCACAATACTTTACGTTTTGCATGCGCTCAGCGCGATGGCCATTGACGTTCCCCGTCAGATCGCGGTTGCTGGCTTTGACGATTTCGAAATGGCGGATGTGCTCCCGCCCTCGCTGACGGTCATTCGACAACCGGTGTACCACTTAGGCGAAGTGGCCGCAAACCTGCTATTCCAACGAATCTCCGGCAGCGACGTTTTGAGGGAAGGCCACCGTGTGGTGCTTCCGTTCGAACTGATCGTTCGGTCTTCCTGCGGATGCCAGCCTTAGGTCACAAACGGTGCAGGAGAGCAGTCTTCAGGTCTCGTCCCACCCACTGATGAGGAAAGGGGTGTTCGTGCTGTCAAATAGGGCATTCGATCTCCGTCCGAAGAACTTCGCTGCGAACGCATGATTTCAATGGACAGCAGCGGGAGCGTCAACATTTTCGAAGTTCTGAAAACGTGACGGCTTCAACGATCGAAGATCCCACTTACAACTCGGTCCTGAACACGGGACTTCACCTTCCGGAGTGTAGACAAAGAACTCCGCATTCTGCCTCGATTGCAAACGAATAAGTCACAAAACGTCGGGAAGACCCGATGGGAACACACTCATCAGTGCCGGAAGTGTGGTCATGTGGTCCGAATCGACGACGTGGATCCAAGGGTGATAACGACGGGCGTTATTACGTGTTCTAAGTGTGAGACCACGGGACCCATCAATGTCGCGATTGTTCAAGCGCGCCCGTGACCGATGTTTCGCTCTATCGGAAGCGGCAAGGACATCTGTTCGTCAGCGACGAGGTGATCCAGCCGCCGCACGAAACTCCGGACGAGTTCACTAAGCGCCTTTGAGTCGTTATCGCTTCGGGAAATGAGTAGCGTACTTGTTCTCAAGGCGGCTTCCTCCAGGGGTCTCATCGTGAGGCCATCGCGCGCAATTCTGAGTGCGCCGGATTTTGCAACAATTACAACGCCATTAGGGCCATTCATCAATGGAATGGCCTCTTCGGGAACCATAAAATGCTGAAGCGCGGATGGTATGACTCTCAATTCCTGCGCCTGCTTCTGAAACAAATCGTAGAGTGGGGGATGGCTCTGTCGCTGAAAGAGGATCCATCGTTTGTTGGCAAGCTGGGGGAAACTGACGGACGGGTGGTCCGCCAGTTCATCCTCCGTTGACATAACGGCATAGAACGGCGATTCATCGATCTTTAAGCTGGTGAAGAGGTCGGAAAGGGGCGGCTCGATCACGATTGCGATGTCCAGTTCACCGGTCAATACATCGTGGACCAGGTCGCAGGAAAATCCGCTCGACAAATTCAACTTTAACCTTGGAAAGAGGGGCAGCCGCGTAGCAAGAAGTATGGATGTAAAAAATGGGTCTGCGTAAGGCGAGCGCCCGATGTTCAGGACCGTCTCAACATCTCTTCCTGCAGCCCGTGAGGCCTGCACGGCTCGTTCGGCGTGCAGCAGAGCGATCCGCGCTTCCTCTACGTATGCCCTTCCGGCTTCGGTGAGGGACACTGTGTGATGATCCCGAACAAACAGAGGTACGCCCAGGATTTCTTCGAGTTCAGCAATGTACTTGGTGACTGCCGGCTGGCTCAGGTGCAAACGCTTGGCGGCGCGAGAAAAGCTCAATTGCTCCGCTACCGCGACGGCCGCTTCCATGTGTTTCAGTTCGCTTCGCGCCATACTGCCCCCGCTTGACGCTCAACCTGGGTTCGGAAGGCCCGTGACCCGCACAGAAGGCGGGCGCTGGGGCATGGGAAAGCCGTACTTCCCGAAGATCGCACATGCAATAAGCGGATCTCAGGTGGCGAGATCTCTGTATTGCTCTTTGATGCTTCGGGTTGATTTCCCGTTCGTCAGGGTCGGGCCTAAAGTGGTGCGTTATTACGATCTGGAATAGCCACAGGGTGAAACATAATTGGACAATCCCTCCCGCATCGTCAATCGTGGTCAGCAAGCCGGTATCCGGACGGTTAATTCCAGCTCCGCGCGGGCTAATTGGGGCAAGTTGTACGAGGGCGCGGAGTCCAGCCTGTCGGACGCCGTTGATTTGTAGACCGTCCTAGGGGGTCGCTGATGCAACGTCATCCACTAAACGGCAGGGTTATCGCGCCCGAAGCCAGCAAACCATCGCAGCAGGACCGGAAACCAGTGGCCAGGGAACCGTTTGTCCCCGAACCATTGCTGGATACGGACGAAGCAGCAGCCATCATGCGAGTTCATCCCAAAACCCTTCAACGGTATGCACGCCAGGGAGTCGTCCGTGGCTTTCAGCTGGGAACGATGTGGCGTTTCCGGGCAAGCGATATCGATCGCTGGATTTCGGAACGACTGGCGAGCTGAATTTTCCCTGGACCTCTGCCCGGCGCGGCGATAGCCTTGAATCGAGCCATCCGTTGCGCCGGAGATGAGGAGTATTCATGGCAAGGCGCACACGGTATCAGCAAGGAAGCGTGCAGCGCAGTAAGCGGCACAAAGGGCCTGATGTTTGGGTTTTCCGTTGGAGAGAGATAGGGCCGGACGGCAAGAGCGTCCAGCGCAAGGCTGTGATCGGAACGATCATCACCCTCCCCTCGGAAGCAGCGGCCCTGAAAGCTGCGAATGCGTTGCGCATCGACGCAAACCAGCAAACCCCGCGGGCGGTGAGCTGCCCGAGTACGATAGCGGAACTGATCGCACACTATCGGTTGAAGGAGTTGACCGAAGACGAGCAGGGACGCAAAGCGCACTCGACGCGAGCTGCTTACGAATGCTATCTGAACGGCTGGATTCTCCCACGGTGGGGCGACCACCGCTTGCAGCAGGTCAAGTCCGTAGCCGTTGAGGAATGGTTAGGCAGCATTGAGCGGGCACGAGGAACGAAAGCGAAGATTCGGAACATCATGAGCGCGCTCTTCAGTCACGCGATGCGATACGAGTGGACGGATAGGAATCCGATCAAACTCGTACGC
>Ga0335075_10007871_pt1 | contig 16364 bp, 18 predicted proteins | sample Lox_Sample_24_FD_206723 | JGI IMG/M metagenome (GOLD analysis project Ga0335075, IMG submission 206723) | Soil microbial communities from Loxahatchee National Wildlife Refuge, Florida, United States - Lox_Sample_2.4 | ecosystem: Environmental > Terrestrial > Soil > Wetlands | place: USA... | reverse complement strand
GAGCTGGCCGATCGCCAGGATCGACGACTAAGGGCGAGATTGCGCTACGCACGGCTGCGCCACAACGCCGCCGTAGAAGATGTCGATTACCGCACCACGCGTGGTCTCGATCGTGCGTTGTTCCAGAAGTTGGCCCAGGGCAACTGGATCCGGGAGCAGCAGAACCTGATCATTGTCGGCCCGAGCGGCGTCGGAAAGTCATGGCTTGCTTGCGCACTCGGGCATCGCGCCTGCCGCGACAATCTCTCCGTCCTGTACCAAAGGATCCCACGCCTGTTCAATGATCTTGCGTTGGCACGCGGCGATGGTCGATACGCTAGGCTGATGCGGGCTCTGGGCGGTGTGAAGCTGCTCATCCTCGATGACTGGGGCCTGGAGCCGCTCACCGCCGAGCAGCGGCACGACATGCTGGAGATCGTCGAGGACCGCTACGGTCGCGGCGCCACATTGCTCACCAGCCAAATCCCCGTGGACAGATGGCATGACCTCATTGGCGATCCCACTCTCGCCGACGCGATCCTCGACCGCGTCGTTCACAACGCCCACCGTATCCAGCTACACGGCGAATCGCTGCGCAAAAAGAAAGCTCAGGAGAACGCCATGGCTTGACCCTAACGCCATCCAGATGGAGACATCAGCCAAGCCCACGGGCAGTGCCACCCCGGCCGACATCGATTGGAACGGCCGGCCGACTTCAATCGGAATGGGTGGCCGACTTCAGCCCGGAATCACCGGCCGACTTCGTCGGAATGCGCAGGCGGGCAAGGTCCGCACAAAAAGCGAGCGTCTTCAACGCCTTGGACGGCCTGAATGGGGGTATGGCATAACCGATTGAAAAAGCCTCACTTCCTTATCGTCACTTTTTGCACGCCGGGGACGAGACCCCTAGCTGCTGTCCCTCGGGACCAGTACGCAAGCCTCGGGGGGAAACCCGAGGACAACCCCCTGTCCCGGAGTCCAGGGCAGTTGCGTGCGATTTTGCTGAAGAACCAGGATGCTGCGTCCGTCTTCGAGCGTAACTATCAGTTGGCGTGACGCACCGGTGAGTATCACGTCCGCGACATGACCGAAAAGCCGGTTTGGCCCAGCCTCAATCGTTGCCGGCAGAAGATCAATGCTTTCTGGTCGAAGGCACAAATCGCATTGCTCCGCAGATGGCTGCGTGCAGGGGACAACATTAAGAATGCGTCCGCAGTCCGTGGCGTACTCTGACGGCCCTGTTCGGCGCCCGGTAAACCAGTTGGCATGACCCATGAAGTCGGCAACGAACCGACTTGTGGGCCGTACGTAGATATCGTCGGGCGTTCCGGATTGAGCGATGCGGCCCTGGTTCATGACGAAGACGCGATGGCCAAGGCTCATCGCTTCTTCGTGGTCATGTGTAACCACGATGGCAGTCGAGCCGACTGTGGCCAGCACGTCCTTCAGCTCCGCCCGCAGCTCCTGACGCAGTTTGACGTCCAGCGCCGAAAGCGGTTCATCGAGTAAGAGGATGCTCGGCTGTGTCGCAAGCGCTCGCGCCAGGGCAATTCGCTGCTGCTGACCTCCGCTCAACTGGTTCGGATACCGCCCGCCGTGCCCGGGTAGCTTGACGAGCTCCAGCATTTCGGAAACACGGGGGCCAATTTCAGACCGAGGAAGGCCACGGTACCGAAGTCCGTAGCCCACATTCTGAGCAACCGTCATATGGGGAAACAGTGCGTAATGCTGGAACAGTAGGCCGACATTCCGTTCGTACGGACGCCGCCCCGCCATCTCCACGCCACCAATTTGCAATGAGCCTGCATCAGGCGTTTCGAACCCGGCGATTACGCGTAGTATGGTCGTCTTGCCGCAGCCGCTGGGACCGAGGAGCGCGACGGTCTCACCGCTCGCAATGTCGAAGCTCACATTGTTAACCGCGACAACAGAACCGAATCGTTTTGTGACAGCGCGGAATGCTAGGGAGTTCGCCATGCCTCGACGCTACGTCCTGAACATCCCCTGTCCGACCAGACGGTCGAAGCCGACTGCGCGATCAAGAATGAAGATCAAGATCACGGTTGCTACCATCAGTAGTACTGCGGCGGCGGCGATCGTCAGATCGAAATTGGCCCGCATCGCACTCAAAAGTGCCACGGGAAGCGTGTAGGTAGTCGGATCCGTCAGGAAGCTGGCGACCGAGACATCGTCGAACGATACCGCAAAGGCGAAGATGGCACCGATCATGATGCCGGTTCGAGCCAAAGGGACCGTGATGGTCCAGAGCGCCTGGCGTTCCGAAGCACCAAGTCCGAGCGCAGCTTCTGTGAGGCTCGCATCGCGCCCAGCCAGACTCGCCGATACAGCGCGGATCGTGTACGGCAGAGTGATGACCACGTGGCCACAAAGCAGGCGGACGAAGCCGTTGAGTATTCCTGCCTGCGAGAGCGCCAAGAGCAGGGCAAACCCGATCACGACAGGCGGGACGATCAACGGAGAGAGGAACAGCGCCGAAAGGATCGTGCGACCCGGAAACGTTCCTCGCTCCAGGGCGATTGCCGCCGCAGTCCCGGCGGAAGTGGATATGGCCGTGGCGAGGATGCCGAGCGCGAGACTTGTGCGCAACCCGACCGCGAGCGTTTGCCGGGAAAAACAGGCAACGAACCACCGCAGTGAAAATCCGGGCGGCGGTAGCGGCCCGAGGTAACTTCGGGAATCGAAAGCCATGAGGATCGTCACCAGCAAGGGTACCAGGAGGAAGATCGCTGCAACGATCAGTACGGCGGCCACCCCGGTTCGGGCAATATCGTCGCCGACGCGGCCCCGCGCCGCCGCAGTCATTCGGGCACCGCGGGGCGCCCCGCAAGCCAGGAGAGTATGCCGACGGCTGTGAGTGAAACGACGAGCATGACGACCGAGATCGCCGCTCCACTCGGATAGTCGGCGATGTCACTGAAGCGGTCGTAGATGGTATTCGAAATGAACAGAATGCGGCCGTTTCCGAGAACCATCGGAATGACGAAGGCGCTGATGGAGAAGGTGAAACCAACCATGAATGTACCGATCAAGCCAGGGCGGCTGAGCGGCAGAGTGGTCGAGAGATGCGCCCGCCAGGCCGGCGCGCCCAGCGACTGCGCTGCATCTGCGAGTCGTGGGTCTACACTCTGAACCGTCCCGAGCAGCATCAGGGTCGAGAGCGGAATAAGGTAGTGCAGCAGCCCGGCACCAACCAGACACTGGATGTACCAGCCGCTGTTCGGTGACGCCCCGAACGCGCGCAGCAGCGGGCGAAGCATCCCCACGGAGCCGAATGCAAGCTCGATGGCGTAGGTGCGGACGAGCATGCTAAGCAGGATCAAGGCTACGAGGAATCCGATGCAGGCGACACGGCTCGCCGCGGAAAACCGACGGACGATACACCGGGCAAGGGGATAGGACACAACAAGACCGATCAGGGTCGCGATCGCGCTAATGCGGAATGTCTCGACGAATAGTCCGACGATGGCCGGGTTCAACAGCTCCCGATAGTTGGCCAGCGTCAAGGGAGCACCGACGTCAGATCCCACATGGCCTGGAGTGAAATGGCGGAAGCTCTGCACAAGGAGTCCTGCCATTGGCGCCAGCAGCAATAGGCCAAGGATCAGTGCTGCCGGGAGGAGGGCGAGCGGCACCCGCTGCCCTTGGGTCTTCACAATCGGAAGCGCTGCCACGAGGTCTATTGGAGCAGGGGAGCGATGTCCGTTTCCCAGCGCTTCGTCCAGGCGTCCTGGGAGGCAAGAACGACGCGATAGTCCGGAACGTAGACGAATTCTGTCATCTGAGCCGGCGCAAATGAGAGATGTGCGAGGTTGCTGGGCGCGCTGGCCTTGACGTTGAGTGGCGCCTCGCCAGCGATCTGGCTATAAAGGGTGTTCATGGAGGGGCTGATTGCAAAATTGATGAACTCGAGCGTCAGTTTTGTGTTGGGACGGTTCTTCATCACCGCGAATCCGCTCTGGTAGAGGAAAGTCTTCATGCCAGGCTGTTTGGTCAGGCGCGTGATCGGGAAGTTCTTCGCCACTGCTGCCCAGCTCGGCTCGGCAAAGAAGCCAACCGAGGTCTCACCGCTGGTGAAGGAGTTGGTGAAGTCTACATCAGTGACCGCGATGCGCCCAATGTTCCCCGATTTGGCAAGCTCCTTCATCAGCTTCCACCCAGGCTCCATGTTCGTTTCGCTGCCGCCGCCATGCAAGGCTAATGCAACGATCTGGAGCATCATGCTCTGAGTTGGCCCAGGCCAGCAGATTGCCCTCTTCAGCTTGGGCGAGAGCAAGTCATCGATACTGGTGATCTTGATCGGCGCGGTGTCCGTCCTGTATCCGAAATAGATGCCTCCGGCGGCACGCGGCACCGCCTTCCAGTTGCCCTTCTTATCCTTGACGATGATCTTTTCGGGAATATCAGCCAAGTTCGGCACGTCTGCGATCGAAACCGTCTCCACCCAATCCTCGGCCATCATCCCATAAAAACTGCCCTCCCATCCGGCCACATAGTCGTACTCAACACGCGGCCATGCAGCCTTGATTTTCGGCAGAATCGACCCCGCACCGCCTTGGAAGAGAACCCAGTTGAAGCCGACTGCGCTCTGACGTGCGGCGATTTGCTTCATTGCCTCCACGATGTCGCCACCCCATTCGGCCGCAACCAATTCTGTGATTGCCGCGGCCTCACGGGGTAACAGGGACGCGCCTATCAGAGCAGGGAGTATCAGCGTACCTGTCCCAGCGAGCGTGCGGCGACGCGTGAGCTTCAGAGTCATAACAGCCTCCCTCGCACTCCGATTACCGAGTTGCGCTACCGGCATGCCAGCTATGCCAGCATAGCTGGCTGTTTTCGCTTTGTCAAACCTCTGACAACCTCTGTGTCGATAGCTAATTAAGTTGTCCGGTTTACGTAGCACATCAGTTGTCCGCTTGTTTCCGGTCTGTTCCCCAAGAGGGTACTGAACGGCGGCCGCTCTGGCGGTAGGTCAGGCGACCGGTTGGAAGGTGACGGGGGGGTGCAGTTGCGCCAGAACTTCTTCACATCATAAATCAATTTCCTTCCTGTTTTGCTGATGCGCCTGTGGAGTTGTGGGCAACGCTCTTCCGTTGTCCACGAATCCACAGGCGAGGCTGCGACCCAAGCGCGATCATGCCGCCGTATCCAACGCCGCCATCTGCAGCGCTCCCCGCGCGTCGTAGCGCCCCAGGCAGCGCGGGCCGTGGAACACGGCATGGCTCCCGTCGTGATATTGCCGCACCCTCACCCGTGCCTTCACGAAATGAGCACGCAGCGGCGAAGGCGGAATCTGTAACTTCAGCCGCCGCCACGAAACCGTGTTGTCGCGGTCCACCTGCCGCTCCTCCTGGATACACAGAATTTCCCGCAGATCGACACCGCCAACGGCGACGAACGCCGATCCCTCCTGCTCCGCCTTCACCGCAAACTGCGCGTTGTGCGCCGGCAGGTAGCGATCCCGAATGAACCGGTTGGCCTCCGCCACCGTCGTGATCCCAGCCAGCGCCAGCTCCTTGACCAGGCGGTCCTGCAAAGTCTGAAACAGTCGCTCCGAACGGCCGCGAGCCTGCGGCGAGTAGGCCGCTATGTGCTCCACACCCAAATGCGACAGCGCCCGCCCAACCTGCGTCAGTCGCTTCCGGTCGACCGGGCCGCCAGACGCCGGCGTCACGAAATAGTGGCCCCCCGGTCCGTATACAGGCTCAGCGGCAGGCCGTGCGCGCCGAACACCTCCAGCAGAGCCTGCAACGTCGATTCCGTGCCTTCCTCCGCAACCAAAAATGCCGAGTAGATCACGTTCGTCGCGTCGTCCATCGTCACGATCAGGTCCAGCGCCTCACGCCCCGCAAGCCATTCATGGCGCGACCCGTCCTGATGGAGCATCATTCCAGGCAACGGCCGGCGCGGTCGCTTGCGCCGGTGGGCGCCGCGCCGCGGAGCCCGCTCCACAAGCCCCTTCGATTGCAGGAATGCCTTGGTCCACGTGTAGCCCCAGCGGAAATCGTGGCTGCGCACCAAGTGCTCGTGGAAATGCTTCGCCGTGAACCCGCTGTAACGCCTCCGATACAGCCGCTCGACCTCCTCCTCCCGGTCAACCGGAACTCGCCTCCCGGACGCCCGGCCAAGCCGACGGTCCAGCAGACCGGCCTCCCCAGATTCCTCGTAGCGCCGTTGCCAACGACGGAAGGTCCGCTCGCTGATCCCAAGCAGCTCCGCCGCTTCACACTGGTTGAGTTCGCTCGATTCATACCGGTCCAGCACGCTCCGGAACTTGATCACTCGCACACCCTGTAGGGCTTCCGACCGGCGCATCCAGGCTCCCAAAAGGAGCCATCATCACCGGACAGATCGTGTGCTACCTAGACCGGACATATCGTGTGCTACCGACAACCTCTGACCGTCCTCTCCGGGGTGGCGCAGGCGACGCTAGCGGGGTGGAGGCAGAGAGCCCGGACGGCGGCGATCAAAGCAATGGAGCCATTGTTGGCAAGGAGGGAGCGTGGGAGGGGCGGGCCCGGCCCGGTGGTTCGGCGTCACTGCCACCAGGGTAGACTCTTGCAGCCAACGTTAGTTTTCAATACTGTCCCACGAGACCAAAGCGTCGCCTGAGTTTCGATATCGTTAGGACGCGGCAACCCCAATTCGCGGGCGGGAGTGATGAGTAGTTCCTGTTTGAACAAGCGAGAAGAATTCGATGCCCGAAAGGCCCGCATCCAACGAAGCATGCAGGCCGCAGGCCTCGATGCCCTCCTCATCACGTCGCCGAGCAATGTCTGGTACGTAACGGGATTCTGGGAGTTCATTCCGATACGGATGGAGTTCGTCCTGCTGCCTTCATCAGGCGACGCTTGTTTCATGGTATCGAAGAACGAGCACGAATATGCGGTGAAAACGAGCGTCATCGACGATGTACGCTATTATACGGAATTTCCGGAGGTGGGACGCCGGCAAAGTCCATTCGAGATATTGAGCGACCTCGTTCATGAAAAGGGGCTCGCCGAAGCGACGTTTGGCATTGAGGAGTCCGCTCTTCCGATAGCCGACTGCCGTCGTATCGGAACATTGCTGCCACGGGCTCGCCTCCGGGATGGATCGGCAATTCTTCGCGAGCAGCGGATGATAAAGTCTCCCTACGAGATTGGGCTTCTGCGCAAGTCCGGGAAGGTGGCAGTCGCTGCCTGGAATGCAACGCTGCGCGTCGCCAAGCCGGGCATCAGGGAGTATGAAATTGCGCAGGCGGCGCGGATGGCGGCTACGGAGGCGGCGGCCGGAGAATTCGGTCCTGAAGACATCAACCATTCGCCGTTGACCGACGGCGTTCAGTTGCTGCAATCCGGCCCGAGATCATCGATGTCGCATGGACGCGCGTCGCCCAACCGCCTGAAGCTTGGCGACCTGGTTGCGATATGCTTTTGCATGACGAACCAGTTTAAAGGCTACCGGGTAGGGTTCTCTCGCAACTTTGCCCTCGGCGCGGCATCCGAGAAGATGAACCGTGTCTATGCCTTGCTTTACCGAGCCCAGCAGATCGCATTGGGGGAGGTGCGCCCAGGCGTCAAGGCAAGTCATTTGGATCGAATTGTACGGGGAATCATCTCCGAAGCCGGTTACGGCGAGCATATCGAGCACCGCTTGGGTCGCGGGGTCGGTCTCGACATTGCGGAGGCTCCTAACCTCAAGGAAGGTGACGATACGCCACTAGCAGCCGGTATGACCCTTTCTGTCGAACCGGCTGTTTACATTACGGGCGAGTGGGGAATCCAGATCGAGGATTCGATTGTTGTGACCTCCACAGGGTTCGACTATCTGACGGTCGCGCCTGAGCCGGAGCTTCCTGTGATTTGAGCTGATCCCCTGGTGTGGTTGGATCAGTTCGCGCTCGAAGGCCGCGATGCCTGCACGGACAGTGGCCACCACGCGGCCGTGCGGTGTTGCGGGAGCGAAGCCAAGTCCGTTCATCGCGATCATCGACACGCGCCAGGCCTCGAGTTCCGTCAGCCTTCGCCGAGGGCCACCTTGTGAGGCTCGGCCGCTATGTGTGAATTGCTGTGCTCGTAAGGACGCGACTATGAGCACACGAAGCTGCACAGCATGAGCCAGATCACGGTGTTGACGGGCCTTGAGCGCCATCGCCGATGGCGGGAGGATGAGCGCCGGCAGATTCTGAGTGCGGCGTTTGCCCCGGGAGCGTCGGCCCGGCAGTATGATGTGGCCACCAGTCTGATTTACAAATGGCGCCAGCAGGGGCTGTCGGCGAACGGCGACGGGACTGCTTTCACCCCGGCGGTTGTGGTGGATGAGCCGGCGTGTTTGCCAGATAAGACAGCATCGGAGGGCGAGGCGCCGATCTGCGTAGAATTGCCCGACGGCACGCGTGTGCGCATTGGTGCGACGGCGTCGGCAAGTCTAGTAACTGCGACTTTACGTGCATTGCGATGATCCCGATCGCCTCTGGGGTGAGGATCTGGCTTGCGACGGGACACACTGACATGCGCCGCGGCATGCGTAGCCTGGCGCTGGGGGCCGGAGCCACTGCTGCCCGAGCAACAGCGCGACCTGCTGGAAATCGTCGAGGACCGCTATAACGTCGGCTCGCTGATCATCACCAGTCAGCTGCCGGTTGATCGTTGGTACGAGCTCGTGGGCAATCCCACTCTTGCCGATGCCATCCTCGATCGCATCGTCCACAACGCCTACCGGATCGAGCTGAGCGGCGAAAGCCTGTGCAAGCCGCGAGCTGCCGCTTGACCCCGATCGGTCCATCGTGACATGAGCCAAGTCGACCTGCCGGACGTCACCGCCTGGACGCCATCACCTCAGAACGGTGGACGGCATCAGATTGGAACAGGTGGACGCCTTAGGTTCGGTATGCCTGGACGCCATCGTCGGAATCCGCAACGAAGTCGCCTGGTCAGCCGCACTATCTACTCAGGCCGACACATCACAGGCCTAAGCCTGGAGCCAGAGCTTTGGGAAGGGTTCGACGAAATCCGTGCCGCAAATCAGCTTAGTCGTAGCGAGTTGGTTCGCCAAATTCAGAACTCTGCACCTGATACCAAGCGGACAAGTGCCGTCCGCGTGTTCATCATCCAGTACTTCCGGCTTCGGTCCGAGCTGCGTAACTGCCACAGCGGGGTAGGGGAGGTGCCTCTCCCGCGGCGGACTAGATAACGCGGGTTATGGTGAGCGGGCCGTGGTGTAGACGACGTTCAACCGCCGCGCGCGCTGGGATAGTGCGCCATAAGGACGTTCGGTTGCACGGTCGCGGGTAGCTGGTGCGACCGGTGCTGGGGCATGATTCCGCCCCATCCGTCCCGCCGAGTCGCCTGTCGTGGAACCTCCGCCGACTGTCGTCACCCGCATCGCGCTGTATGAGCAGGTGTGGGCCGCCCCGATGATGAAACTCGCCACGCAGTACCGGATCACCGGAACGGGCCTCGCCAAGGTGTGCCGCAAGGCCAATATCCCGGTCCCGCCCCGCGGCTATTGGGCCAAACTCCAGTACGGCAAGCCGGTGATCAAGCGACCGCTGCTGCCACCTGCAAACGGCGCCGGCGAGACAATCACGATCCAGCCGAGCAGTCCGGCCGCCGGTGCCGATCCGGTTGTCGATGCGCGCGCAGCTCAGGAACAGATGCCGGAGAACCGCATCGAGGTGAGCGACCAGCTTCGTCGGCCGCATCCTCTGGTCCAGGCGGCGAGGACGGCGCTATTGAAATCCCCTTGCGGGGAAGGCGCCGCACTGGCCGCCGCGAGCGTTGGTACCAAGCCTGAACCGGTTCTCGACATCCGCGTGAGCCCGGCTGCACGCCATCGGGCATTGCGCTTGATTGATGCGTTGCTGAAGGCATTGGAAGCGCGTGGGTATCAGGTCAGTACCCGCGGCGTCACGATTGAGGGTCAACTGGTGCCGATCGGCGTGACCGAGAAAGACGACCAGACACCACATGTCCCGACCGCCGCCGAGCGGGCCGAAAAACAACGCTATCCTTGGATGCGCATCCCCACCTGGGATTATGCACCGAACGGGCAGCTGTCGATCCACGCGGACGCCTATGCCTGGTGGCGCAAGGATCTCCGAAAGCGTTGGAGCGATACTCACTCTGTACGGCTCGAAGACAAGCTGAACGATGTCGTTGTTGGCCTGGTCGCTTTGGCCGCAGCTTTGCGGCAACGAGCGGATGAGCAACGGCGCGAAGCTGAAGCGCGGGCAGAACAGGAGAGGTTGCGGCAAGAGAGGGCGCGCCAGGCACGCATGGAGAAGGCGCGTCGGGACCATCTGGTCGCCAGCACCGAATCCTGGACGGCGGCCGAGCCAATCAGGCGGCTCGTTGCCACGGTCGAGCAGTGCGCGGCCCTCTGGCGATGCCGGGATGTCAGCCGATGTACACGATATTCCGCTGGTAATCCCGGCGATCCGGGAGTTCTGGATGCCACAGCGCGCTCGGAGCTGGTCAACCTGACCCTGCGTCAAGTCCTGGGGTCCTCGTAGCGCTTACCATTTTTGCCGGGCGAGTGCATGTGGAATGGGACGCGGCCGCTCCGGTGACCGCTCCGGGCAATAGCCATTCCTCATCGACGTTCTATCTTCGCGGGCCGGCGCGAAGGTACAAAGGGGGGTCAGACCCGGTTCGCGGTCTTTCGATGGTCGACGGCCCATTTGATCAGGGCAGCCGTACTGCTGATGCTGAGCTTGCCCTTGATTTGTGCGGCGATACTGGCGGAAGTTCGATAGCTAACCTTGAGTTGATCCGCGATTTCAGCCAGAGTTCTGCCCTGACCAAGCAGATCAAGCACGTCGCGGTCCCGGGTTGAGAGGTCGCCGAGGGGATCAGGTGCGACCTCCGTTGCCCGCTGGCATAATTTCTCGGACATTGACGCGGTTAAAAATATTCCACCGCTATCGACTCTCTGGATTGCTTCCAAGAGCAAGTCGGGATCGTCATTTTTGGTGATGTACCCCTTCGCCCCCGATTCCAGCGCCCGCGCAGCAAATGCCGGATCTTCGTACATGCTGAAGACGATGATCTTCGGGGCATGCTCAAGTGACATCAGAGGTTCGACGAGGTCGAGACCGTTTCCATCTGGCAGCCGTAGGTCTAATACGACAATCTCGGGGTTAAACTCCTGGGCGAAGCGCAATCCGTCTGCGGCAGTTGTGGCCTCGCGTACCTCGTTTCCTGGCGCGCCCTGAAGCAGGCTGCGGCAGCCGGCCCTGACGATAGGATGGTCCTCAATGAGAAGAATTCGCATGCACTGGCTCCGTGCTGGTTGCTAGCTCTGGAATCTGGGCTTGCACGATGACGCCGCTGGAGGAAGCATTCATGATCTTCAGCGTACCGCCGAGCTGGCGAACGCGCTCCGTCATCCCCAGCAGTCCGAAACCGGAGCGGAAGCTGTTTGGCAAGCCCTTGCCATTATCCACTACAGAAAGAAAGATGGACCGACCCTGGGTGTGGCTGCTTCCCTGCGCCACGCGCCACTCAAGGCGAATCTCTATAGCTGATGCCTGCGCATGTCGAACAGCGTTGGTCACTGCCTCCTGAACGATGCGATACAGCGTCAGACCAACGGCCTCGGCTGGCTCGTCAGAGCCTTGAAATATCGTCAACGACCACGCTATGTGGGGGTAAAGCGATTGCCATAACGCTAGCAGTTGCCGCAAAGCCTCGCTCAAGCCCATCTGTTCGAGCAACAAGGGCCGCAATCTATCCAGTATGCGATAATTAAGCTTCTGAATGCCATCTGTCAGTTGGGCGATTGCGCGTGCATGCGCCTGAACTCCTATACTCCGATGCCCTTCGGATGGTGGCGACTTCAGAATGCACGAGGCCTCTGCCCGGATGCCGAACAGCGCCGGCCCGAATTCATCGTGGAGCTCCGCCGCCAGTTGCTTCCGCTCCTCTTCCTGCACCGTGAGCAGCTTATCGATCAAACGGCGGTTATCCTCGGTCACCCGACAAAGCGACTGCGCCAGGTGATTGAACTGCTGGCCAATCCGGTGGAACTCCGCGATCTGGATCGATGCGATGGGCCGATAGTCCTCCTGTTCCAGGCGGTCAAAGCCATTAGCCAAAAGCTGAATGGGCAGGAGTGACCTTCGCACCGACCAAAGGAGCGAACCGACGATCAACAGACAGAGCGCAACCAGAGCGCCAGAAAAGAGCTCTACCTCGCTGACGATTTCCGCAATTTCATCCGCCGAGTTGGATCGCAACCGGATGTGACCAGCCACCTCGCCCTTCATGACGATAGGAAATACCTCCCCCCAAGGTGACAGCGCGAGCAGGCGCGCGAGCCATGGTCGTGACCTCGAGAGATTCTCTCCGCTTCGAAGGTAGCTGCCGCGGAACAGCGTCGCGTCCGCGGGCACGAGTTCGAACTGTACATGGCGTACCCGCGGCTGCTCCTGTGCCAGGTGTTCGAAAGCAAGGGCAGGGCTGCTGGTATCGGCGACATTGTGCAAAGAGGTGGTCACGAGCTCCCGGCCCAGCTCCATTGCTGACCTGACCTCTGCGGCAATCCGTGCCCTCGCATCGACCAGAACCGTTCCCACGGTCGCGACAAGACCGGCAAACGGAATAACCGTTGGAATTGTCACCAGCTGATTGCGCAGGGATCGCGGTCGTTCCTGCATTGATGCGGTTGATGGCCTGCCCCGGCTTTTTCTATGCCCGAAATACATTTAGCACCTCGGCCAAAGCCCCACTTACTCTGACCCACTAAGCAGAACTGCCAAACGAAGCTTATCACAGCGATAGCTCGAGCGCACTACCATTCCGCTAGGGGATTCATAAAATGCAAAGTTTTCTGCACTTTTTGCAATAGACGGAGGAAACGGTGCCTCGATACAATTAACCGCTTCGTTATGGCGGACGATTCCGCACGTGGCGAAGGCTGTACCGGTGCTACCGTGAGCGGAGGGGGCCGGGGCTCGCGTGCGGTCTCAAAAAAGAACCGATCGGGAGAGGCGCGTGAGACATTGGGTGACAGTTGGTCTGCTGGCTATGCTCCTTCCCTGTTCCGCGCTCGCACAAGCGCCCGACTCAGGGTCGCCACAGGGGACCGCCTCCGCGCCGGCCGCCGATCAGGCTGAATCAAGCGGATCATCCGGTCAGGCCGGGTACACGTTCGTAGCGGACAGCACCGGGGGCCAGGCGTTCACGGTCGTTGGCGGTCAGAACTTCATTGGTGGCAATGGCAATTTGACTGTTTGGAACACCGTTCGTGCGGCTTCGGTCGGCGGGGGGATCAACTCGATAGCAGCAGGGGATGGAAACGACCTGTTCGGCGTTGTTCCCGGTTCCACTTACGCTGTGGCCGCAGGCAACGGCAACGATACATTCTTCGGCAACGGCAGCAGCACGATGGCAGGCGGCATCGGCAGCAACCTGTTCTTCGCCGACCCCGCAGGAGGCAGCAACCTCATACTATCTTACGGACAAGACACCGTCGTCGCGAATCAGGGCGCCGTCACGGTGGCGACGTACGGGACCGTGCCGCTTATTTACGGCGGCTCCGGCAGTCTGGAAGTGTTTGGCAACAGCGCGACTAGCGAGACGGTGGCCGGCGGCTCGGGTTCGGCGTCAATCTTCGGCGCCAAGTCGGGGGTCTATTTCCTAGGCGACTCGACCTCGCTCTTTGTCGGCGATCCCTTCAGTGCCAGTACGATCGTCGGGAGTACCGGATCGGAGACGGTGTTCGGTGGCGATTCGGCGAACGAACTCGTCTTCGACAATAGCTCGTCCCTGACCTTCGTGGCCGGTACCGGCAACTCCGCCACCATCATCGGTGGCTCGAGCGCCAGCACATTGTTTGGATCTGCCGGCTCTGCAATCACCTATTTCGCGACTTCGTCTACCGCCGGTGCACTGTACGCGGCCGGTTCGCGAAACGAGACGCTGAACGCCGCCGCCGGCTCGCCCGCAAGCAAGTCGATATTCGGAGGCGCGGATCCGACGGCGGGCAATTCTTTGGTCGGCGGAGCGGGGGACGATACGTTTACCGCCGGCACTGGCAGCGACACAATGGTCGGGGGCACCGGTGGTAACGACTTTGTCTTTAGCTTTGGGCAGGCAGGTGGCAACGACTTTATCGTCGGCTTCAATCTGAGCGATATGGTGCGGTTTTTGGGATATGGCACTGCCGCCGTGGCGACTGCACTGGCCGCTGCCACGGTAGCGGGGGGCAACGCCACCATCGCGTTGTCGGACAACACGAAGATCACATTTGAGGACATCTCGACGCCGAAGCTGATCCATTTCCTCGCGACCTGATTAACGAGCGGGTGCCTACCCACCTCATCTCCGCTGCCCAGCCCTGTGGGGCGGTGTAACCGGGGAACGCTGGACTTCCCTGATCCATCGGAGTTGAACGTTGTTGTCATCGGACGTTTACCGACAAAGTGCGCAGCAGAGTAACAGACAGGCAATTCTCGTGTTAGGCGCGCATCGAAGCGGTACGTCGGCCGTCGCGGGAGCAATCCGCCTACTCGGCGCCGCGCCGCCCGTTCATGTGCTTCCACCCGCAACCGATAATCCAACCGGATTTTGGGAATCATTTGCCGTCATCGGTGCGAATGACTGGATCCTGGCCACTGCCGGCACCGCGTGGTTCGAGTGTCTGGCCTTCGACTCCAATGCCCTTAATTCGGGTGCCCGTACCACAGCTCTGACCTTCATTATGCTGAGCCTGAAGGAGGAATTCGACCAGAAACGGCTACTGCTGGTGAAGGATCCTCGCATCTGCCTGCTTCTTGATCTGTGGCTGCCGGCGTTGTTGGCGCTTCAAATACGCTGCGCTGCACTTCTGGTGCTGCGCCATCCAAGCGAGGCAATCGCCTCGTTGGAGCAACGCAGCAAGCTGCCTCAGCCGCATGGGGCCGCGTTATGGCTTGGCTACATGCTGGCGGCTGAACGTGCCACACGCGGTTGCCGCCGCTGCATCCTTTCCTATGACGAGCTCGTGAGAGACTGGCGCAGCGCCTTGCTGCGCGCCGGCCGCGAAGTCGAGATCCCCTGGCTACTGGGGGTCGATGAAGTTGCCGTGCCGATCGAGCACTTTCTCAATTCCGCTCTGCGTCACCAGCGAGGTGGCAGCACGACGGGGTTGCGAATGGGACGAGCGCCCATGGGTGCCTGGCTTGAAGAAGCTCATGACGCCCTGCTCTGCCTTGCGCGTGATCACGCTGCAATGGGACCGTTGGTGCGGCTTGATCAAGTACATGCCGCCTTCTCGGTTTGGCGTCGCGATGAGGGACAGCGCTTGGCCGCCTCGCTCCCGGCGGACCACTATGTCCGCGGGATCCCTCAGTTCGGAGTTCCGGCGGCCTGGCATCGGAGGGTTCCACGCCTGAAGCCGCAGGCTCCTGGCGGCTAGGCAGCGTCGGGCGCACGCTGCTACGTTTCGAGCGAGAGTGGTCTCGGAGTCTATGATGGCAGGTGGAGGGCTTCGACGAGCGCATCGTCAGCCTGTACGCCCGGGGGATGTCGGTGCGCGAGATCCAAGGCCACTTGCGGGAGATGTATGGCATCGAGGTATCGCCGGATCTGATCAGCCGGGCCACGGAGAGCGTGCTGGAGGAGGTTCGCGAGTGGCAGGGCCGGCCGCTGGAGCGGCTGTATCCGATGGTGTTTCTGGATGCGCTGCGGGTGAAGGTTCGCGACGAAGGGCTGGTGCGCAACAAGTCGATCTACGTGGTGCTGGGGGTCACTTGCGAAGGCGAGAAGGAGGTGCTGGGGCTTTGGATCGAGCAGACCGAGGGGGCGAAATTCTAGCTCAAGGTTCTGAACGAGCTGAAGACCCGCGGGGTGGAGGACATCCTGATTGCGGTGGTTGATGGGCTGAAGGGTTTCCCGGAGGCGATTGCCGCCTGTTATCCGCGGACGATCGTGCAGACCTGCATTGTGCATCTGATCCGGGCGTCGCTGGCGTTTGTTTCGTGGAAAGACCGCAAGGCTATCATGCGGGACTTGAAGCAAATCTACCGGGCAGAGACGGCGGAAGCCGCCCTGCTGAGGTTAGAGGTATTTGAAACCAAATGGGACAAGCGCTACCCGACGATCGGCGCGACCTGGCGGCGGGCCTGGGACCAGGTGGTGCCGCTGTTTGCCTTTCCGCCGGAGATCCGCACCATGATCTACACCACCAACGCGGTGGAAAGCCTGCACCGGAGCCTGCGCAAGATCATCAAGACCCGCGGCAGTTTCCCCAATGATGAGGCGGCGTTGAAGCTGCTGTTCCTGGCGCTGCGCAATGCCGCCATCCGCTGGCGACGGCCGATTGCCTGGACCGCGGCGATGGGGCAATTTGCCATCCTGTTCGGCGATCGTTTCCGCGCTATCAGCCAGCTAGCTGGCTGATAG
>Ga0335075_10007870_pt1 | contig 16366 bp, 15 predicted proteins | sample Lox_Sample_24_FD_206723 | JGI IMG/M metagenome (GOLD analysis project Ga0335075, IMG submission 206723) | Soil microbial communities from Loxahatchee National Wildlife Refuge, Florida, United States - Lox_Sample_2.4 | ecosystem: Environmental > Terrestrial > Soil > Wetlands | place: USA... | reverse complement strand
CAGCCGTTCAACCGCCCGCCCGACAGCCACCCCGTCATCGTCCCGCAGCCGCAGGCCGTCTTTTTCGATCCCATCCGCCGCCAGAACGTCCACTGGGAAGCCCTGCACACCTTCAATCCCGCAGCCATTGTGCGCAACGGTCAGGTGTACGTGCTCTATCGCGCGGAGGACAACACCGGCTCCATGGCGATTGGCGAACACACCTCGCGGCTTGGCCTTGCCGTCAGCAGCGACGGCATTCACTTCCGCCAGATGCCCGAGCCTGTCTTCTATCCGGCCCACGACAGCCAATACGAACGCGAGTGGCCCGGCGGAGTGGAGGATCCCCGCATCGTGCAGACGGAAGACGGCCTCTATGTACTCACGTACACCCAGTGGAACCGCGTCACGTGGCGGGCGGCGATTGCTACTTCACGCGACCTCATCCACTGGATCAAATACGGCCCGGCCTTCGGCACCACCGGCAAATATGCCAGCCTGCGTTACAAATCCGCCGGCATCGTCACCCGCCTGGTCGGCGACCGCCTCGTGGCCGCGCGCCTGCACGGCAAGTACTGGATGTACTGGGGTGAGGGCACCATCAGCCTGGCCAGTTCCACCGACCTGATTCACTGGACGCCAGTCGAGGGCCGGCCCGGCAATCCGGTTGCGCTGCTCGCCCCGCGCCAGGGACGCTTTGACAGCGCGCTTGCCGAAGTCGGCGCGCCGCCGCTGCTCACGCGCCAGGGAATCGTCCTGCTCTACAACGGGAAGAACGCAACGGCCGGCGGCGATCCGCGGATCGAGCCGGGCGCGTATTCCTCCGGCCAGGCTCTCTTTTCAGCCGCAGAACCCACGCGGCTCCTCGCTCGCTCGGCGGATCCCTATTTCCGGCCTGAGGAACCCTGGGAACGCAGCGGTCAGTATGCGGCGGGCACAACTTTTGTCGAAGGCCTGGTCTTCTTTCACCACGAGTGGTTTCTCTACTACGGCTGCGCGGACTCCTTCGTGGGAGTCGCCGTGCGTCGCTGAAGATCGCCCTGCGCGGCGCCGGGGAAGGTACCGCTGGCCGTGGTGTATAAATGACCCGGAGCCGAGCCCACCCGAATGCCCGCCGAACCCTCAGGCCGGAACCCCAACCGTCCGCAGCGAAGTGGGCTCGTTGACGGCATCGTTAAGGCCGAGCGGCTGCTGCAGATCGCCATCATCCTGCCGCTGTCCGTCGTCGTGGGATGGCTCATCGGGGCCGGGCTCGATAAGTGGCTGCACCAGCATTGGATTTACCTGGCCGGGATCGTCTTCGGCTCCGTTGCCGGTTTCTGGGAGGTCTTCCGCGTGGTGCAGAATAATGAGAAGCAGGACCCCTGAATTGACCCTGTCTCCCGAATCGCAGCCGCTGCCCGGCGGTGAGGCCCCGATCAGCGATGAAGACTTCCGGCGCATGATGAACCGGGCGCTGCGCCACGTCGCGATTCTCTCCGTCGTTCTGGCCGCCGTGCTCACCTTCGCGATGGGCTGGCGTTCCGGGCTGATGTTCCTGGCCGGCGCGGCCATTTCCTTTACGGGAATATGGGAGTGGCGGGGCCTGGCGCTGGCCATTTTCGCCCGTCTGGATAACCAGCAGCACGTGCGCCCCATGGGCCGCACGCTGGTCATGTTTTTTCTCCGCCTGGGGATGGCAGTCGTGATTCTTTATGTTAGCCTTAGGAGTTTACACGGCTCGGTTTACGCGCTGCTGGCTGGACTGGGACTGGCGATTTTGGCGCTCTCCCTCGAGGCTCTTCGCCTGCTGCGCGGCTAAGCCCGACCTCATCCTTCTGCGGTTGCAACCCGAAAAATTATGCTGGCCTGCATCGAATTTCTCACTCATCTGCTGAACCACTGGTTTGCCGCGCCGGTTGATGCGCTGCTCGCCGCCCTGCACATTCACATCCTGCATACGGCCACGCCCATCGACAACACACTCACCGAAGAGCTGATCGTCTTTGGCGTTCTGATTCTCTTCTTCATGATCGTGCGCTTCTCGCTCAGCGTGGAAAAGCCGAACAGCGCGCAGCATCTGGCCGAGTACATCCACGAATTCGTTGAGGGCCAGGCCGGCCAGGTGATGGGCCATGGATACGACCCCCACCTGCCTATCCTCACCTGCCTGCTGGTCTTCATTCTGCTCTGCAACTGTTTCGGATTGCTGCTCCCGATCGAGACGCCGACTTCGAATCCGGTAGTGCCGCTCGGCCTCGCTCTCTGCGCATTCGTCTACTTCAACTGGAAGGGCGTTCGAGCGCAGGGTCCGCTCCGCTACCTGAAGCACTTCATGGGCCCGGTGTGGTGGATGTCGTGGATGATGTTCCCCATCGAGATTTTTTCCGTTTTCATCCGCATTCTTTCGCTCACCGTTCGTCTCTTCGCCAATATGCTGGCCAGCGATCTGATCACGCTGATCTTTTTCTCGATGGTGCCATTTGCTCTGCCCATCGCCGGATTGGGGCTGCACCTTTTCGTGGCATGCATCCAGGCGTACATTTTCATGCTGTTGACCTCGATTTACCTGGCGGAGGCGACCGCGCGCGAAGAGCACTGAGTTTTTCAAATCCCGCCGGAGCACCGCTTCCACTCCGGCCCGGAACCGCCGTTCAGCGTGAGGGGGCCAGCACGGTGAGCCTCAACCACCCACTGGCGGCATATCTTACGGAAGCAGGAGAGAACGATGCGTAAGTTACAGTACTTCTTCATGACGCTGTCCGCGCTGTTCCTGGCGGCCCCGGCGTTCGCTCAAACCACCGGTGGCGGCAGCAGCGCGGCAAGCCTGGTGCCCATCGGCGCCGGCATCGGCATGGGAATTGCCTCCGGCCTTTGCGGTATCGGCCAGGGCCGTGCGGCCGGCTCGGCCACCGAGGCCATTGCCCGCAATCCAGGCGCCCGTGCCGGTATCATGACCATGCTCATGCTCGGCCTGGCCTTTATGGAATCCCTCGCCCTGTTCACCTTCGTCATCATCATCATGAAGGTGAAGTAGTTTTCTCCCGGCACAGAAAAACGCCCTGACCGGCGATCCCGGCAGGGCGTTTTCTTCTGCCCGCGAGCGTTACTGCTGCAGCGTCCGCAGATAACGCGTCAGATTGGAGATCCTCTGCTGCTCAATGCCACTCGAGATGGCACTGCCGCTACTGAGCGAGCGCAGCGCCGGTCCCCATACCGGCATGGCCAGCGATCCGTGCGCCGGGGTATCCACCCCGAACTTGAGAATTGAGTAGATGTGCGCGTCCGGGAACTTCCCTCCATTGTCCCGGCTGAGCGTGGTCAGGTCTGTGGGTTCCTGTTTCAGCGCCACCGCGGCAGGACCATTGCCCTTCCCGTCCAGTCCGTGGCAGCTTGCGCAGTAGGCGTTATACATCTGCTTCCCCGAGGCGGGCGACGTCGGAGTAATCGGCACCTGCTTGATTTGCGTAGTCGTCTGGGCTATCCCGAAAGCGGCGGCAGCCAGCAGCCCCGCCACGAATGCGACATGGATTCGATTCGGCATAAAACCCTCCTTTCCCGGGAGATTATCCTCGTCCTCCAAAACATTGACTGTCTGTGACGGCAGGTACAAACCGGCAAGGGGGTCTGCCTTTGGTAATGGGGAGCGTCGGCGGCGGAGGGACAGAGCGATTCGCCGACCGGAATAATGCGGTTAGGGATGAAGCGGTTAGCAGACAGGACTGTTGCAGTTCGGGACAACACGCCGCATGGCGGGACAGACGATCAGGGGACCCGGGCATTCCGTGCTGGAAGAACGATGAGGGTTCAGACTTTTCGAGATTGGCTCGTTTGGCAGGAATTGGCGGAAAGTTCCGGGCTTCTTACCCACTGGAACATCGAGACTATGAATTCAGCCTGCGATGAGATCGGCCGCATGATCCACGGACTGATGAGGCCGCTGGCCGTGCACACCGACCCGCCCAACCCGGAAAAACCATTCGAGCAGCCAGACGGCCGGAGTTAGCGGCTACATTCCTATCCGTTTCATCCCTGACTGCTGGCCGCTGCACCCCTGCTTACGTGATATCGTCCGTATCGAATGGCGCCTTGACCGGGACGCCGTGCACCTGGCTCACCAGATCGCGCACCACGTCTTCCAGTTGGCGCTGGCTCTCCATCACAGCGCTCATGGTCTGCAGCTCGCCCGGTTCCTCGATCCGCTCCAGCAGCACCACGGCATGCGCCTGAGCCACGTGGTCCGCGTCCAGTCCCTCGGGTGTCTTGGCCTTGATGCCGACGTTTGTCGCGGCAATGTCCAGCAGTTCCGCCACGCGCTCCCGCATCTCGCCGGAGATCGGCCCAATCCGCGGCGCGTTCAGTACAAGCGTGCTGTCCACGTTCACAATGCGGTATCCGGCGTTCTGGATCTCCTCCATCGCAACGTTCAGGAAGATGGCCGAATCCGCATCCTTCCAGCGCGGATCGCCGGGCGGGAAGAAGCTGCCGATGTCGCCGGCCGACACCGCGCCCAGCAGCGCGTCGGTAATGGCGTGCAGCAGCACATCGCCATCCGAATGGCCCGCCAGGCCCTCGGGGTGATCAATGGTCAGGCCGCCGATCTTCAGCGGCACGCCAGGTTTGAATGCGTGCGAGTCCCACCCGTAGCCGATGCGGATATCCATGATATGTCCGTGGATTGCGTCTCTGTCAGTTCAGAGTAAATCAATTCGCTGTGCCGGACCGATGCTTCAGATAGAACTCTGCCAGTTCCAGATCGCCTGGCTGCGTGATTTTCAGGTTCGAGGCCGATCCCGGCACCACAAACACCTGCGTTCCCGCGCGTTCCACCACACTGGCCTCGTCCGTGCCCACAAAACCGTCGGACTCGGCCTCGGCAAACGCCCTGCGCAGCAGCCCGCATCGGAATCCCTGCGGCGTCTGCGCCTGGACAATGTATTCCCGCGGGATGGTCGCCGTCACAATCGCGCCGTCGGCGGTTCGCTCCACCTGCTTAATCGTGTCCAGCGCCGGTAATCCCACAATCGCCGCGCTGTGCTTCTCCACCGCTTCGATCGTCCGCCGAATCACCGCCGGCTCAATGAGCGGCCGCACCGCGTCGTGTACCAGTACAATGTCATCGTCGTGGCAATCCAGCGCTCGCAGCGCGTGACCCACGCTGTCCTGGCGCGTGTCGCCTCCCTCCACCACGCGCACATGCCCGGCAAAGCCGTGCTCCTGGACCTGCGCGGTCATGCGCTCCATCTCCGTGGCGCGCACAGCGACCACCACGGAAGACACCTCTTCCACCGCCGCGAAGGCTCGCAGCGTGTGGACGAGGATCGGTACGCCCGCCAGCTCCAGGAATTGTTTCGGCGCCGACTGCGTCGAGTGCCCGGGCGCCATCCGCGTGCCCAGCCCGGCGGCCGGCAAAATCACGAATACCCGCATAGAAAGAGGAGTATACCGCAGCGAGACAAGGTATAGGGTTTAGGGTGTAGGAACGATCGCTACGAGCCACCGGCTTCGGACTCGACCTGGATCTTTGGAGGAAGAATGCGGAATTCCGTGGTCAAACTGCTGCTGCCCGTCGTTTGTGCCCTCGCCGTCGTCGCCGCTTCAGCGTGGGCGGCGAGCGAAGACATGAGCGTGATGGCGCAAACGCCGCCGATGGGCTGGAACAGCTGGGACTCCTGGGGCATCGGGATCAACGAAGCGCAATTTCGCGATACCGTCACCTGGTTCCACAACCACCTCCAGCCCTACGGCTGGGAGTACGTCGTCATCGACGAAGGCTGGTTCGCGCAGCAGCCGGACCATCCTGCTGGGCATCAGGACTACACCCTCGGCAGGGACGGCCGCTACTGGCCTGCCGTCGATCGTTTTCCTTCCGCCGCCGGCAGCAAAGGATTTGCCCCGCTTGCCGCCTGGGTGCACTTCCTCGGCCTCAAATTCGGCATCCACATCGTCCGCGGCATTCCCCGCGAGGCGGTCCAGAACAATCTGCCCATCGCCCACTCGCACTTCCGCGCCGCTGAAGCGGCCGACACCAGCGATACCTGCGCCTGGAACTCCGACACGTACGGCGTCCGCGACAACAAAGCCGGCCAGGCATATTACGATTCGCTCTTCCGGCTCTACGCCAGCTGGGGCGTGGATCTGGTGAAAGTCGACTGCATTTCCAGCCCATGGCACGGCGCTGAGATTGCGATGATCCACCGCGCCATCGAGCGCAGCGGCCGGCCGATGCTCCTCAGCCTCTCGCCCGGCCCCACGCCGCTCGCCGACGCCCAGGCCGCCGCCGCGAACGCCGAAATGTGGCGCATCTCCGACGACATGTGGGACGTCTGGTCAAAGCCCGCGGGCGCGCCCCAGTTTCCGCAGGCGCTGAAGAATCAGTTTCCGGTGATCGCCGCCTGGGCGCCCTGGGCTGCGGCCGGCCACTGGCCCGACGCCGATATGCTCCCCTTTGGCTATCTCGGCCCCCATCCGGGCTGGGGCGAGCCGCGCCAGACTCGGTTCACCCACGATGAAGTTCGCACCATGATGACGCTGTGGACCATCGCTCGCTCTCCGCTCTTCATCGGGACCAATTTGCTCAAAATGGATGCGTTCACTGAAAACACCCTCACAAACACCGAGGTGATCGCGGTCGACCAGTACTCGCAGAACAACCACCCCGTCATCCAAACCGCCGATACGGTCGTGTGGATGGCCGAGGCGCCGGAGCATGGGGGCGATTACATCGCGCTCTTCAACCTGAGCGACAAGACGCGGACCGTCACGGCGACGTGGCAGCAGCTTGGCATCGTCTACGGCAAGTGCCAGGTCCGCGACCTTTGGGCGCGCCAGGAAATCGGCTACAACACACAGGTGAGCGCGGCGCTGGCCCCGCACGCATCCGCGCTCTTTCAGGCGCAGCACCCCTGATGCTCTTTGTGGTGACGCTTCTTACGCGGCCGAGCGGCGAAACCAGCGCACCCTCCAGCTCTTTTCCGCCGACTGGAACAGATACACGCCGAGGATCGCGATCAGCGGCTCCAGCGGATGCCGGAAGCGCGCGCTGACGCTCACAAAGTAGTACGTAACCGGCAGCAGCACAAACGCCCACAGAAACAGCCCGGCCGCCGGCCTGCGCCGCCGCAGCGCCAGCACCAGGCCGAACAACCCCGCCAAACTCGTGAACTGGTAATTCAGGTTCCGGCCCAGCGCCACAATCCATTTGTGATTGGCGGCGTGGGGCACGTCGAACCAGAAAAAGTAAGCCCGCCGCAGCGACAAATCCGCAAAGCGCCCTGGATTCGCCTCGATCCACCGCTTCGCCTCGGCACCGCGCATCTTCGAGTACGCCAGTTCGCCCATCTGCCTGTAAAGCTGCAACTGCTGGGCGTCCTGGAAAGGATGGTCGTACTCCATCAACAGCCCGTTTGCGTCTGAATTGTTGCCCAGGTACAGCTCGGCGCCGAAATTCCCTCGGAATGGCACGAAGTGGTGGAAGACGAGCGCATTGCGGACCATCCACGGTGCCACGCATCCGGCAAAGATCGCCGCGGCCAGCGTTGCCTTCGCAATCTGCACCGGCCAAACGCGGCCTCGCGGCACGCCCAGCAAAATCCAGATCCCGCAAGGCGGCAGAAACAGCGTCAGCGTGGGATCGCTGAGCGCGATCAGCGCCCACAGCACCGCGAAAGTCACCCACTGCCTCGTGCTCGGCGCGGACTGCGCGCCTGGCTCACCGGGCTCGCCGATTTTGCGCATCCGCAGGGCCAGCGCCAGCACCCAGGTGAAGAGAAACGCCGTCAGCGTCATCTCCCACACCCACTTCACCGCGTACTGCATCGCCGCCGGATAGAGCGCCCAGATCCACGCCGACCACCAGGCAACGTTCCGGTTGAAGCAGCGGATGGCGATTTCCCAAACTGCAAGGATCATCAGCGCGTTCAGCACGCAGTCGAAAGCCAGAATCATCCACGCGGAGACGGCCACGTATACGCCAAAAACTTTGAACACGCCGGCCAGAATCCACGGAAACAGCGGCGCTACCCACGCCGTCGGCCCGGTGTGGCCGCGAAAAGGATCGGCGTAGCCGTAGCCCGTCGCCAGCGCGCGCGCAATCCGCCCCATTTCGTATCCGAAAGCGAAATGATGGTTATAGGGCTGCATGTGCCACGTGCGTGCGAGCGTCATGTACGCGATCCGCACCGCCAGCGCGACCCACACAATTCGCCACGGTGCCCGCTCCAGCCCCCGTTCAGCGCGCGCACCCGCGGCCCGCACGGCCGTCATAGCTGCCTCGTCTCCTGGCTGCTCTCTTCCAGTTCCGCCGCCGTCAGCGCTTCGGGCGTCAGCGCCCCGGCACGCCGCAACCGCGGGAAGAACGCCGCCCATAATCCTGTAATCATCATCGATCCGATGCCGCCGATCACCACCGCGCGTACCGCGCCCCACCACTGCGCGGTGAGGCCGCTTTCAAATTCGCCCAGCTCATTGGACGTGACGACAAAGAGCGAATTCACCGCGCTCACCCGGCCGCGCATTTCCGGAGGCGTCGCCAGTTGCAGCATCGATGCCCGAATCACCACGCTCACCATATCCGACGCGCCCACCACATACAGCGCTGCCAGCGAGAGAGCCAGGTTCCGCGACTCCCCGAAGAGCACCGTCGCCGCGCCGAAAATGGCCACACATACCAGCATCTTCACCCCCGCGCTTCGCCGGATCGGCCGCCACATCATCCACAGCGACACGGTCAGCGCCCCCAGCGCCGGCGCCGCGCGCAGCATGCCCAGTCCCCGCGGCCCCGTATGCAGAATATCCTCAGCAAAAATCGGCATCAGCGCCACCGCTCCGCCCAGCAGCACCGCGAACAGGTCCAGCGAAATCGACCCCAGCAGCACCTGCTTCTTTGCGACATAGCGAATACCCGCCAGGATTACATCCTTTGAGAAGGCGCGATGCTCCATCCGCCCCGGCCGCACTTCCAGCGATGCCATCAGCGCAAGAAACCACAGGATCGAGCAGAACGCAAAAGCATATGCCACGGCCGCGCCGTGCAGCCGCCCGCGCAGCGGCAGCGTATACAAAATGCCGCCCAGAGCCGGTCCCACGATATTGGCGATCTGGAAAATCGCCGATCCCCACGTTACCGCGTTCACAAAATTCGCCTGTGGCACCAGGTGCGGCACCAGCGCCGAACTGGCCGGCCCGCTGAACGCCCGTCCGGTGCCCACGGCAAAGAGCACCACAAAAATCGGCCACACCTCGTGGATCCCGATCCATGCAAAACGCAAAAGGATCAGCGAGCACACCGCCTGCAGGCTGTAGCACGCCAGGATGACCTGCCGCCGGTCGAAACGGTCAGCCGCATGCCCGGCCGGCAGCAGAAACAGCAGCCCCGGAAAGAAGAGCATTAATCCCGTGTAGCCCAGGTCGATGGCGCGGTGCGTGATGGCGTACACCTGCCACGCCACCGCGAGCGCCTGCGCCTCCGCTCCGATAATCACGAAGACGCGCGCGAGCTGATACCGGCGGAAGTCGCGGGAAAGAAATGCGGCGGCGGGCTGGGGCATTCCTGCTTCATTTATACCGGCCCCACCCCTGGCAATCCAGCGAACCCCGATCGCGCCTCGCAGCCCTGCCCAGTTCCCCTGGCGGGGGGCGGCGGGTACGCTGGTAAAGTGAGCTCGACTCCCCAGCCGGCCATCGCCGGTGCCAACCCCGCCCTCGAAACCATTCCGGAGCACCCGCATCCGCATCTTGGGTTGCGCCCCGCGCGCGCCGTTGCCGCTGTTTGCGTCTGCGGCGTCTTCGCCTTCCTCAACCTTTACTCCACCCAGCCGCTTCTGCCGCTCTTCTCGCGTCTGTTCCATGCATCCGAGGCCATGGCCGGTCTTACCGTCAGCGCGTCGACCTTTGGCGTCGCCCTCGCCGCCCCGCTGATCGGAGCCTTCACGGAACGGCTCAGCCGCAAGCGCGTCGTCATCGTTTCCACCCTGGCCCTGGCTCTCCCCACGCTGCTTGCCGCCACTTCGCCCAGCCTGCACGCGCTGATTGCCTGGCGATTCGTGCAGGGGCTCGCGCTGCCCGGCATTTTCGCCACGATCATTACGTATGTTGGGGAGGAATGGCGGCGCGACTCCATCGCCCTGGTCATGAGTCTTTACGTCAGTTCCACCGCCATGGGCGGCTTCCTCGGCCGCTTCATCGCGGGAATGATTACCGGCACGCTCAGCTGGCGCTGGAGTTTCATCGTCCTCGGCGTCCTCACGCTGCTCGGCGCTGCCATGATCGCCCGCTGGCTGCCGCCCGAATCGCCGCGCACGCCGCTGCCGCCCGAATCGCACGCGCACGGCCTGCGCATGGCCCTCAGCCATTTCCGCAATACCCGTCTGCTGGCCACCTTTTCGGTGGGCTTCGGCATGCTTTTTACGCTGGTCGCTACGTTCACGTACGTAACCTTTTATCTCGCAGACCCGCCTTTTCGCCTCTCCACCTTCGGGCTCAGCAATATCTTCGCGATTTACCTCATTGGCCTCGCGGTCACGCCGCTCGGCGGATATCTCGTCACCCACATCGGCATGCGGCGCGGCATCCTGCTGGCGATTCTCCTTTGCATGGCCGGCGAAGCCGTCGCCCTGAGCCACTCCCTCTGGATCGTGATCCTGCCCGGACTCGGACTCGTCTGCTCCGGTGTCTTCATCGCGCAGTCCACGGCCGCCAGCTACCTGCGCATGGCTGCGCCACCCGGCGGCCGCGTCTCCGCCGCGGGATTCTATCTCGCCAGCTATTACATTGGGGGGACCGTGGGGGGTGTCGTCCCCGGCTGGCTGTGGCGGATCGGCCACTGGCCGGCTTGCGTCGCTCTCACCGAAGGCGTGCTCGTCCTGCTGCTCGCCGTCGCCCTCGCCGGCTGGACCAACGCTGGCTGGTCCACGCATTAAGGCATTTTCAGGGTTACCGTACCCTTGTTGCTTCTCGCCAAGGTCGCCGCTCCCTGTTGGTCGCGTCGACTCGATATCCCGGCTTCGGTTTACAGCAACCCTGAAAATGCTTTAGCGGTCGCGGGTGGGAAGGGACTGCCCCTCACAGGCCGAGCACCAGCCGGCGCATTGAAAATGATGCGGTTACCGGCTGCTCCTCGTTCCATTCACCAGAACCTGCCGAGGTTGCGAAACCAAATGTCTCGAAGCGGGTTCCCAGCTAAAAGGGCCTGTGTAAGCCGAGCACGTAAGCGAACAGGTGCAGCAGGCGCGCCGTGCTCACACGTGCGGCGCCTGGAGAGTCAATATGATCCTTCGCTCGGCGCGTTCGTGGGTCGCCAACCGACCACCCGCCATCCACACCTCTTCAACCCCGCAAACCCAAAGTGCTCGCGGCACAACGCTGCGTCGCTCGCTCACCGTGGGCCTGGCTGTGCTCGCGATCGCCATGACCGGCGGAAGTCTGCCGGCTCAGCAGGCGCCCGAGCCAGATCCGCAGCCGGCGTACCCGCAGGATAGCTATCCGCAACAGCAGCCGACTTACGGCGTCCAGCAGGCGGAGCCAGGGTATCCGCAAACGGCTCCCGAATACGGGCAGAACTCCACGCTCCCCGACCGATCCGAGTACGAAGCGCCACCTCCGCCCGACCCACCGTACGGATACGCTCCTGCTGCGCAACAGCCGCAGGCGCTCTCCCCCGATCAGCTGGAACAGCTTGTCGCGCCCATCGCGCTATATCCCGATGCGCTGCTGGCCCAGGTGCTCGCGGCCTCAACCTACCCCAACCAGGTCGCCGATGCCGCCCAGTGGCGCCAGGCCCAGATGGGCGCTCCTCCACAGCAGATTGCCGATGAGGCGAACGACCAGCCCTGGGATCCCAGCGTGAAGGCCCTCACCGCGTTTCCGCAGGTGCTGGCCGAGATGGATGAGAATCTGCAGTGGACCACCGAACTCGGCAACGCCTATTACAACCAGCCCCAGGATGTTTTCGCGGCCGTGCAGGATCTGCGGCAACGCGCCGAGGCCGCCGGCACACTGCAGAACACTCCCCAGGAAATCGTCAGCGACAACCAGGGCTATATTCAGCTGGCGCCTGCCAATCCACAGATCGTCTACGTTCCCGGTTACAACCCATGGTCTGTCTATGGTGCGCCGATCGCCCCGTATCCTGGTTTTTCGCTGCTCAGCTCTCTGAGTTCCTTTGTCGGGCCGGCCATGCACTTCGGCATGGGCATGGTAATGACGGCTTTCATGCCCATGAGCTGGGGTTGGCTGGGCTGGGGTCTCAACTGGCTCGGACACCTCCTCACATTCGACAACGCTGGTTACTATTCGCACAGTCCCACCCTGGTGGACTGGGGTCTGCCCTATGGAGGACCGCGGGCCTGGCGCAATGGCTATGGGCGCGGGTATGAAACCGCGCGGAGCGCAAACGGTTATGGCTGGCGCTCGAACCCAAACGCCCGCTTCGATTCGATGGGCTCGCGTTATGAAAATCAGCGGGTCCGGCAGCAGAATCTTGCCGAATATGCCCGCCGCGATGCATACAGCGATCGCTTCGGACGCTCCGATGATGGTGTGACGCGCATGCCGGCCTTCAATGCGCGGCCGCAGTACTCAGCCCGTGCACTGGCCCAGCATGACCGTCCTGCGCGTTATAACTCCGCCTGGAACGACCGGGGCCGCCAGAACTGGAACGGCGGCGCCCGGCAGAACGAATCCTGGGCGCGTACGCAAATGTCATCCCGCGGCTACGACGGCTCGCAGCGCTATGCGATGAGGAATGACCGCGCCTATGCGCAGGCGCCTCGCTCAGCATTCGGGGAATCGGAATTTCGCAGTTCCGCCTATGGTCGCAGCAGCTTTGGCGGATCCTCGGCGTTTCGCAGCTCCGGCTATGGTCGCCACGACTTCAGTGTGCGCTCCTCGCGTGGCTTCTCCCGTTCCTCTGGGAAATCCTGGAAACCCGCCAAATTCCGCGGATTCGCCGGAGGCCACGCATCCCGATCGTTTCGCGGCGGTGGCCACTTCAAGGCGCCGAAGATGAGCCACGGAGGGCACGGCGGAGGCCACGGCGGAAGACACCGGTGGTAGTCCGCGAGCGAAGAAGGCTCGTGACCGGGACCCATCTTCCTGATTTTCAACCGAGGCCGCACAGCACCGCCGAAACGGCCGGCTTACTCTCGCACCACAGCCTTCACCAGGTTGCGTGGCGCGTCCACATTCACCTCGCGCTGCACCGCGACAAAGTAGGCCAGCAACTGCAGCGGCACCACTTCCAGTATCGGCAGCAGGAACTCATCGACGGCGGGAACCGCGACGGACCAGCGGCTCAGCTTCGCGGCATCCTCGTCGCCCTCCACATGGATGGCGACCATCTCCGCGCCCTGCGCGTGCATGTCGCGCATCAACTGCAGTGTGCGCTCGTAACGCAGCGTCGAGTCGGGATCGTTCCGGTCGCGTGTGGCCAGCACCACCAGCGGCGCCTGCGGGCTCACCAGCGCGTTCGGCCCGTGCTTCAGCTCGCCCACCGGCAGCCCTTCGGCCTGCACGTAGGCTGACTCCTTCAGCTTCAGCGCGCCTTCGCGGGCAATCGGATAGTGGACCGCGCGTCCGAGATACAGGAATGTCTGCGCCTTCCGCAAACCGTCGGCCATCGCGGCCACGTCGCCTTCCCAACGCTCCAGATTTTCCGCGAGCAGCCGTGGCAGCCGCTCCATCTGCTCGCAGTGCGCGCTCACCGCGTGCGCGGTCATGCGCCCGCCAAGCCGCGCCAGATACAGCGCGAGCACGTAAAGCACGCTCAGTTGAGTCGTAAAACTTTTCGTCGCCGGAACCGCCACTTCCTTCCCCGCCAGCGTCGGCAGCGAAGCATCCGCCTCGCGCGCCATCGTGGACTCGGCGTTGTTGATGATCGCCACCGTCGCCAGCCCGCGCGCCTTCGCCTCGCGCAGCGCCGCCAGCGTGTCCGCCGTCTCGCCGGACTGCGAAATGGTCACCACGCCGGGATCGTGCAGCGTGTGCGTCGAGCGGTACATATATTCGCTCGAGTACTCCACGTCGACGGCGAGCCCGGCGTAGTCCTCCAGCATGATCTCGCCGGCCAGGCCCGCGTGCCGGCTCGATCCGCTCGCTGCGATGACAACCCGCTGGCGTCCGCGCAGCGACTCGGCCACCGCCGCAAACGCCTCCGCGTTCAGCGCGCCCTTCGGCGCGTAGCGCTCCATCGTTCGAGCCAGCGCTTCCGGCTGCTCGTAAATCTCCCGCAACATGGCATGCGCAAAGGTTCTGGCAGATTGCATAGACACTTTGATGGTAGCGGATGCACTGGCTGACAGCCAGCGGACACTATAGCATTTGGCACGAAGCCGTTTCGGTAGTCAGGCGGTTTCCGGCGGCTGGAGCGGCTGCCTCTTCCACCGCAGCACGGGCTTGCGCGCAGCCGTGGTCTCATCGAGCCGCGAAACGCGGGTGGAGTGGGGCGCATCGAGCACCACTTGCGGATTCTCCTCCGCCTCGCGCGCAATCTGCCGCATCGCCTCCACAAACAGGTCCAGCTCTTCGCGCGACTCGCTCTCCGTCGGCTCGATCATCAGCGCCCCCGGCACGATCAGCGGAAAGGACACGGTGTACGGATGAAAGCCATAGTCAATCAGGCGCTTGGCGATGTCGCCGGTCTTTACGCCGTTCTTCGTCTGCCGTCGATCGCTGAAGACCACCTCGTGCATCGAGGGCGTCTTGTACGGCAGCTCGTAAACATCCTCCAGCTTCGCCCGGATGTAATTCGCGTTCAGCACCGCGTCCTCGGTCGTCTGCCGCAGCCCATCCGGCCCATTCGCCAGAATGTACGCCAGCGCCCGCACGAACATCCCGAAGTTGCCGAAGAAGGCGCGCACCCGGCCCACCGACTGCGGCCGGTCGTAGTTCCAGTGTTTTTGTCCGCCCGCATCGCGCACCAGCACCGGGATCGGCAGGAACGGCTCGAGGAACGCCTTGCACGCCACCGGGCCGCACCCCGGACCTCCGCCACCGTGCGGCGTCGAGAAGGTCTTGTGCAGATTCAGGTGCATCACGTCCACGCCGAAATCGCCCGGCCGTGTCTTCCCGCACAGCGCATTCATGTTCGCGCCGTCCATGTACAGCAGCGCGCCCTTCGCATGCAGTATGTCGGCGATGCGATGAATTTCATTCTCGAACACGCCCAGCGTCGAGGGGTTCGTCAGCATCAAAGCCGCCGTATCCTCGTCGACCGCCTTCACCAGCGCTTCCAGGTCGATCCCGCCTTCGGCGTTCGACTTCAGATTCTCGACTCCATAGCCGCAAATCGCCGCCGTCGCGGGATTCGTTCCGTGCGCCGAATCCGGAATCAGCACCTTCTTCCGCGGATTCCCCTGCGATTCGTGCCACGCCCGCGTCAGCAGGATCCCGGTAAACTCACCGTGCGCGCCCGCCGCCGGCTGCAGCGTGATGGCGTCCATCCCCGTGATCTCGATCAGGCACTGTTGCAGCAAATCCACCACATCCAGCTGCCCCTGGGCCAGAAAATCCGGGCGATAAGGATGCGCTTCCGCCAGGCCCTCCACGCGGGCCACCAGCTCGTTCACCCGCGGGTTGTACTTCATCGTGCAGCTGCCCAGCGGATACATCCCCAGATCGATCGCGTAGTTCCACGTCGAGAGCCGCGTGAAGTGGCGGACAATCTCGATCTCGCTCAGCTCCGGCAATTCCCCCGCCTCTTTACGGTGCGCATCGCCCAGCAGCTCCGCCGCATCCACCTCCGGCACGTCGAGCGGCGCCAGCCGATAAGCCTTCTTCCCCGGGGACGACTTCTCGAAACTCAGCGCCTCGTTCTGCGTCTGGTGCGGCCGAACCTTCCCCAGAGTTCGCGGAGCCTCGGGAGTCTGCGTCGTTGTCTCGTTGCTCATCGCCTCGCCTCCACCGGCACATACCCCAGCCGTTGCGCGGCCAAATCGATCTTCTCCCGCGGCACAATCTCCGTCGTGCACCACAGCGTCGCGTGGGCCAGCTCCGGATACCACCGGTTCAGTTCCAGGCCGCCGACGATCTTCTCTTCGCGCAGCCGATGATGCCACACCGCCGGCGCTTCTTCCGTGTGCAGAACAAACTCGTTGAACCTCGGCGCTCCGTCGAATCGCAGCCGCGCGCCAGGCTGCGCCGACAGCACCTGCGCCGTGTACGCGGACTTGGCCAAATTCATCTCCGCCAGTTCCCGAATTCCCTCTTTGCCGTACACCGTCAGGAAAATCGTCGCCATCAGCGCCACCAGCGCCTGATTCGTGCAGATATTGCTCGTCGCCTTTTCCCGCCGGATATGCTGCTCCCGCGTGGAGAGCGTCAGCACAAATCCGCGGTATCCGTTGCGATCCGTCGTCTGCCCCACCAGCCGCCCCGGCATCTGCCGCAGATACTTCTCTTTGGCGGCGATGAC
>Ga0335075_10007869_pt1 | contig 16367 bp, 17 predicted proteins | sample Lox_Sample_24_FD_206723 | JGI IMG/M metagenome (GOLD analysis project Ga0335075, IMG submission 206723) | Soil microbial communities from Loxahatchee National Wildlife Refuge, Florida, United States - Lox_Sample_2.4 | ecosystem: Environmental > Terrestrial > Soil > Wetlands | place: USA... | reverse complement strand
CTGCTCGTAGGTGCCGCGGTCCCAGATGACCACTCCGCCCGAGCCGGTCAGCCCCTCGAAATCGTTGTGGGAGATCGCGTGATCCTCCACCTGGACGGCAAGCCGCTTGGCGGCCGGGTCCAGCGAAGGACCCTTCGGCACCGCCCAGGAGCGCATCTGCCCGTCGACCTCGAGGCGGAAGTCATAGTGATGTGCGGTCGCCTGGTGCTCTTGGACGACGAACACGCCGGCGGCCACCCCGCGGATGTGAAACTGCTCATGGCCCTCGACGCGGACGTCCTTGGTCTGGACCGAGCCCCGGCCCTCGAGCGCGGCCACGAACGCCGCAAGCGCGTCGGGCGCGCCCTCGGCATGGATCTCGACCGGTCCTCCGGGTGCTGCGTCGCCGCGGACCCAGCCGAGGACCTCGAGCCCGAGTGCGTCGTCGCGAATCGCGGTGGCGACCCCATCGTCGGCCGGTCCCGGCTGCAGCCGCGCGCGCACCGCGCGCGAGGTACCCGAGCCGGCCGAGCGTCGAGAAGCGGGCGTCACATCTGGCACCGTACAGTCCTTCGGACGGATGTCTCCGGAGCACGGCGGCGGGAACCCGCGATCGCCCGGGCCCCGGCTCGCCCGGCTGCTAGCCTGCACGCACCGATGGCCGTCCCCAAGCAAAAGCAGTCTCACGCTCGGACCTCGCAACGTCGATCTCAGCACAAGCTCGCTGCCCCGACCTACAACGAGTGCCCGCAGTGCCACAGCCCCCGTCGTCCTCACCGGGTCTGCCCCGAGTGCGGGTACTACAAGGGGCGCGAGATCATCGCCGAGTCCGGCTCGCAGTCGGTCTAGACCGCCCCGCGCGCATGGTCACGGTGGCCGTCGACGCGGGCGGGGCCGACCTCGGGCCCGCGGAGGTCGCGGCCGGTGCCAGTGAGGCCGCCGCCGCAGGAATCTCCGTGCTCCTCTACGGGCCGGCGCGCGAAATCGGTGAGGTGGGCGAGGGCGTCCGGGTGATCGACGCACCGATCTCGATCGCCAAGGCCAAGGATCCCGCGTACGCGGTCCGCTCCACGCCCGAGGCGTCGATCGTCCAGGCGGCACGGGCGGTGGCGGACGGAGAGGCTCAGGCGCTCGTGTCCGGAGGCTCAACCGGATCCGCGCTCGCCGCCGGTCTGTTCAACATCAAGCGCGACCGCGGGATCTACCGCCCGGCGCTCGCGCTCCCGCTGCCGATGCTCGCCGGGCCGCCGGTGCTGCTGCTCGACGTCGGCGCCAACGTCAGCTGCCGGCCCGAGCATCTGGTCCAGTTCGCCCACATGGGCTCCGCGTTCTCGCACGCCGTGCTCGGTCGCGAGCGCCCACGGGTGGCGCTGCTCTCCAACGGCGAAGAGCCCGTCAAGGGCACCCCGGACCTGATCGAGGTCTACGAGCGCCTGGCCGGCGAGAGCGGGACCGGCCTGAACTTCATCGGCAACATCGAGGGGACCCACATCACCGACGGTGTCGCCGATGTCGTCGTCATGGATGGGTTCATCGGCAACGTCACGCTCAAGGTGATCGAGGGAGTCTCGGGTCGCATGCTCCGCGGCGTCCACGATGCCTCGATGCGATCACCCCGATCGCGGCTGGGGGCGTGGATGGTCGAGCCCTCGATGCGCAGACTGCGCGCCGACATCGATCCCGAGGCGCCCGGCGGCGCCTACCTGCTCGGGTTGCGGCGCCTCGGCGTCGTCGCCCACGGCCGCTTCTCGCGCAATGGCTTCGCGCGGGCGATCCAGGTGGCGGCGCGAGGCGTCGAAGAGGACGTGGTGAGCGCGACGCGCGCAGCGCTCACCGCCGCCGGCGCGCTGCGAGAACCGGCCGGCTCACGCGCGCGGGACGGAGACTGACCGGTAGTAGTGTCACGGGCGTGTCCGACCCGACCTCTACGGTGTCCGCCCGATGAATCGAGAGCACGTCCTCGCGCTGATTCGCGCCCATCTCGCCGACGAGCTGGAGCTCGACCCCGACTCGCTGAGTGAGGCGACTCGCTTCAAGGAGGACCTGGAGGCCGATTCGCTGGATCTGTACACGCTTGTCCAGGAGCTCGAGGACAACTACGGCGTCACGATCTCCGACGAGCAGGCCGCGCACATCCTCACCGTCGGACAGGCGGTCGACTTCGTGCTCGCCAGCGGCGCGGTTGCGTCGACCCCGAGCGCGGGTTCCGACTCTGAGTGACCGAGCCATCCGTCTCGACCTCGAGCGCCGACTCGACCTTCGAGGACTCGGCGGCGACGCTTCGCGACCTGCTGGAGCGGCTCGACGCCGAGAGCGTCGCGCCGGTGTTCCAGCACTCCTCCTGGACCGCCAAGCGATCGGAGTCCTACGAACGACTCGCGTTCCTCGGCGACAGCGTGCTCTCGCTGGCGGTCTCCACGCATCTGTTCCCACGGCTCGATGCCGACCGCTACGGCCCCGGACGGCTGACCAAGATCCGTGCCCAGGCGGTCTCGGGGCGCTCCTGCCGGGTGGTCGCCGAACGGCTGGGGGTGCCGGCCCGGTTGCTCGAGGCCGCGCCGCCGAGTGCGTCGGCCGGGGTGGCGGCGCTGATCAGCACCGAGCGGGTGCTCGCCTCCGTGATCGAGGCCGTCATCGGCGCCATCTACCTGCAGTTCGGCTACGAGACGACCGCGGCGGCCGTGGTGGAGGCGTTCGCCCCGCAGATCGCCGAGGCGCTCGAGCATCCCGTGGACTTCAAGTCAGCCTTGCAGGAGCGCCTCGCGCGCCGTGGCGAGATCGTCGGCTACGCGGTCGTGGGGGAGCAGGGGCCGCCGCACGACCGGACGTTCACGGTGAGCGCCTCCGTCGAGGGCATCGAGCTCGCACGCGGCGTCGGACGCTCGAAGAAGGATGCCGAGCAGGAGGCCGCCCAGCTGGCACTGGACGCGATCGACGTGGAGGCCGTCGAGGGATGACCAGGAGCGCCGCGTGCATCTGAAGTCGATCACCGTCAAGGGATTCAAGTCGTTCCCGGACCGGACCCGCCTGGAGTTCGGGCCTGGTACGAGCGTGATCGTCGGGCCGAACGGCTCGGGCAAGTCGAACGTCACCGACGCGGTGCTGTGGGCGCTCGGGGAGCAGTCGCCGGTGGCCGTGCGCGGCCAGTCGATGCAGGACGTCATCTTCGGCGGCGCGCCCGGGCGCAAGGCCGCGACGAGCGCCGAGGTCGAGCTGGTGCTCGACGATTCCGACGGGACGCTGGGCCTCGGTGTTCCAGAGATCTCGATCTACCGCCGCTTGGACCGCAGCGGCGATGGCGAGTACCGCCTGTCCGGCGCGCGTTGTCGGCTTGCCGACGTTCAGGAGCTCCTCTCCGACACGGGCCTGGGTAAGGAGATGCACTCGGTCATCTCGCAGGGCAGGGTCGAATCGCTCGTCACCTCCAAGCCTCGCGAGCGGCGGATGTTGATCGAGGAGGCGGCCGGCCTCGGCAAGCACCGCAAGCGCCGGCGGCGTGCCCAGCTGAAGCTCGCCCGCACCGAGGACAACCTCGACCGCGCGCTCGACGTCGAGCGGGAGGCTCGCGCGCGGCTGCGGCCGCTCAAGCGCCAGGCGGAGGCCGCGGAGTTGCACGAGCGCCTGGAGCGCCAGTCGCTCGAGATCCGCTGGGAGCTCGTCCGTGACGATGTCCGCGCCCGACGCCAGGCGCTGGCCGCCGCCGAGCGGGCCGCCGGCGAGATCCGTGGACGCCGCCAGGCTCTGACCGTGGAGTTGACCGCCACCGCACAGCGGCGGGAGGAGGCCGAGGAGGCGTTGGCCGCGCGCAGCGCCCATCGCGAGGAGCTCTCTCGCCGTGCCTACGCGGCGCGCAGCGCAGGGGAGCGGATCGGATATCGCGCCGATTCGATCGCCGCCTCGCTCACCTCGATCGAGGGCCGCCGAGCCCGCTCCGAGCAGATCGCCGAGGGCCTGGAATCCGAGCTCGCCGCCGCGCACGAGGATCCCGAGGCGGCGACTCGGATCGAGACGATGCAACGCGAGCTGGAGGCGCTCGAGCGAGATCGAGAGGCCGAGCTCGCGCGTCAGCTCACCGATCTGGAGCGCGAACGCGAGGCGGCGACGGCGATCGTTCAGACGCGCACCCAGGAGCTTGAGCAGGCGCTTGACGCCCGCCGCAAGGCCGAGCAGGCCGCCGACGGCGCCCGCCAGTCGATCCGCGGGGCAGAGCGCGCCGCGGAGGCGGCCCGCCGTGACGCGGCTCGTGTGGGCGGCGAGCTCGCGGCGGCCAACCAGTTCCTGCGCAACCACGCCAGGACGCCGCAGGGGGCCAGTGCGCTGGCCGATGCGCTCGAGGTCGATCCCGGGTACGAGCTCGCGGTCGCGGCGGCGCTCGACGGCAGGCTCGCCGCCGCCGTCGTCGACGGCCGAGACGCGGCCTCGGGCCTGCTGGACCGGACCGGCGCCGACGGAGGCCGCGCGCTGGTGCCGGACGCCGACCCTGCCGCGGACGGCGCAGACGGCGCGAGCTGGCGCGGATCCGGAGCGGCGGAGCGGCTGGCCGATCACGTCCGCTGCGGCGAGCCACCGGCGGCGCGGCTGATCGCGACGCTGCTGCGCGATGCCTGGGTAGTCGAGGATCTTGCCGCCTGCGCCGATGACTTCTCGGGGCTGGCCGTCACCCGGACCGGCCGCGTCTGGTCGGCGCGCACGCGTGAGCTGCGACAGGCGCCCGCGGTGGGCGAGGAGCGCGTTCTGGCCGAGCGCAACCGCCGTGACGCGTTGGTCGCGGAGAGCGAACGAGCCGTCCAGGCCGAGGTGACCGCGAAGGCCGCCGTTCAGGAGGCGGCCGGCGCAGCGCACGGCGCGGACGGCGAGCGCGAGCGGCTGACTGCGGCGCACCGGGCCGCGACGCACGCGCTCGACGAGGCCCGTGAGGCGGTCCGCCGACTCGGAGCGCAGATCGAACGCCGCCGGTCGGCCCCGGATGAGGGCGAGAACGCCGGACGCCGCGCACAGCTGACCGCGCAGATCCGCGCCGAGCGCGCCACCCTCGAGCGCGAGGCTGCCGAGCGCGAGCAGCGGGCACGGCGCCTGGCTCGCACCCGTGCGTCCGCCGAGCGGGACGCGGAGCTGATTCCAGTGATCGGGCAGGTGCTCACGCGGGTCCGCTCCGCGGGCGAGATCGTCACCGCCCAGCTGGAGTCGTTCGACGCGGCGCTTGCCGCCGACCGCGCGGCGGGGGAGACGGCGGCGGCACAGCTGCGCGAATGCGCGCAGCGCGAGGCCGAGCTGCATCAGCGGATGGGCCGGGAGAACGACGCCCTCACCGGGGCGGAGGTGACGCTCCAGCGCAGCCGCGACCAGGCCGCCGACGCCGAGAGCGAGCTGGGCGCGCTCGCCGGGCGGCTGGAGTTGGAGGCCACCCCCGCAGAGGATCCGCTCGACGACGAGAGCCGGTCGGCGCTGAGCGCGCGGCTGGAGCGGGTCGCGCGGCGCCGGGAGCAGCTTGGGCCCGTCAACCCGCTCGCGCAGGAGGAGTACGCCGAGGCGCTGGAGCACGTGGAGGAGCTCGAGACCCAGCGCACCGACCTTGAGACCGCGATGCGCGAGCTGACCTCGCTGATCGCCGACACCGACAAGCAGATCCGCACGACCTTCGAGCAGACGTTCGCCGCGACCGCGGCCGCGTTCGAGGATCTCGCGGCACAGTTGTTCCCGGGCGGCAGCGGCCGCCTGCGCCTCGTCTCCGAGCGCGAGGGCCCGGCTCGCGTGATCGGCGGGGAGTCCGTCGATGAGGGCGAGGGGGCCGACCGCGGAGACGAGGACCACTCGCCAGAGGGCGAGGCGGACGGCGGCGGAGATGAGGAGGACGGCGATCGCGAGGACCTGCTCGGCGTCGAGATCGAGATCACGCCCGCCGGCAAGGATCCCAAGCGACTGTCACTGCTCTCCGGTGGAGAGAAGTCGATGACCGCGCTCGCCTTCCTGTTCGCGGTCTTCCTCGCGCAGCCCTGCCCGTTCTACATCCTCGACGAGGTCGAGGCGGCGCTCGACGATCTCAACATCAGCCGGTTCCTGGCTCTCCTCGGTGAGTACTCCTCGCGCGCGCAGTTCATCGTTGTCACGCACCAGAAGCGCACGATGGAGGCCGCCGACTCGCTGTACGGCGTCTCGATGGCCTCCGACGGCATTTCCAAGGTGATCTCCCGCCGCCTGCCCGGCGCGGTCGCCGCCGCCGTCTGAGCGTCGCTCTGAACCTTTTTGTCACACGCCTCTCGTGAGGGCGTAGGGTTGCGCCTCCGCCCCGCTGCCAGGCGACGGGGAGAACATCTGCAAATTCTCCATGAACGGTTCCCGGCGCCCTCGAAAACCTAGATTGGCCGCGTGCTCCTGATCCTGATTACTGCCGCTCCCGTTGCGGCGATGACCGCGCTGTTCCTCACCTGCCGCACCCGCCCGAGCTCGGAGGCGCCGACTCCGCAAGGAGCGCACCGCCCGGCCATGGAGGGCCGCTGGGAGGCGCTCTCCGCCGAGGTGGCGCGGCTCGAGCGCCGGCATCGCTCGCCCGGTTCGGATGCGGCGATGCGCAGGCGGCACCTGGCCGCCGTGCTGCCGGCCGACGCCCGGCGCTGACGCGGAAGGGCCCTCGCCCATCCTCAGCGCCGGGCGCCGAGCCCGGTCGACGAGGGACTCCGTCCCGTCCGGCCCGCCGGCCTGGGTAACCTCGCGCCGGACATGGCCCGCGACTGGCGAGAGATCTTCATCATCGACGGCGAGATGCCCGCGGCGGCCGCGGCGCAGGACGAGCCGGAGAAGCGCGTGGGCCGCTTCCGCCGTCTGCGCGAGAGCCTGCGCAAGACCCGCCAGGCGCTGCAGACCGAGATCCAGGCGACGCTGTTCGAGGATCTCTCGGAGGAGACTTGGGAGCGCTTGGAGGAGGCACTGATCTATGCCGACGTCGGCGCCTCGACGACCGCCAAGGTCGTCGCCCAGCTCGAGCAGGAGGCCGCCGAGAACAAGCTGACCGGGGGCCAGGAGCTGTCGGACCGGCTCGTCGAGCTGCTGGCCGAGATCGCGAAGACCGGTCAGGACACGATCGACCTCCGTCCGGAGCCGACGGTGATCCTGGTGGCGGGGGTCAACGGAACCGGTAAGACCACGACCCTGGGCAAGCTCGCCTGGCACCTGTCGCGCGAGATGGACCGGCGGGTGATGCTCGCCGCCGGCGACACGTTCCGGGCGGCGGCTGTCGAGCAGCTCGAGGTCTGGGCCCAGCGCGCCGGGGTCGGCTTCGTCAAAGGCGATCTCGGGGCGGATTCCGCCGCCGTCGCCTTCGAGGCGATCGCGGCGGCCCGACGCGAGGACGCCGACGTCGTGCTGATCGACACCGCCGGGCGCCTGCACACCCAGGACAACCTGATGGCCGAGCTGGCCAAGGTGCGGCGAGTGATCGACAAGCAGATCCCGGGTGCGCCGCACGAGACCCTGCTCACCGTCGACGCGACGACGGGCCAGAACGGGCTGCGCCAGGCCAAGCTGTTCTCCGAGGCGGTCGACGTCTCGGGCATCGTCCTCACCAAGCTCGACGGGACGGCCAAGGGTGGGATCGCGCTGGCGATCGCGTCCGAGCTCGGCATCCCGGTGAAGCTGATCGGCGTGGGCGAGCAACTGGAGGATCTGCGCCCGTTCGACGCCGACGAGTTCGCGCGCGCGCTCGTCGGCGCGGGCTGAAGGCGCGCGCCCGGTGCCCTGCGGCGCGCTGTCATCTGGACTCGTCCGTCCGAAGGACTGGGCTCAATCTGGACTCGTCCGTCCGAAGGACTGGGCCTAGACTTCACGGCGTGTTCGACAACCTCGGAGAGAAGCTTCAGGCGACGCTCGCCGACGTGCGCGGCCGCGGGACGCTGACCGAGGACGACATCAACGCGGCGATGCGGGAGATACGCCTCGCGCTGCTCGAGGCCGACGTCAACTTCAAGGTCGTGCGCTCCTTCACCGCGACCGTCAAGGAGAAGGCGCTCGGCGCCAACATCATCGGCCAGCTCAACCCCGGCCAGCAGGTCGTCAAGATCGTCTCCGACGAGCTCACCGAGCTGATGGGTGGCGCTGCCAGGGACCTCGCGTTCGCGCCCCGCCCGCCGACGATCATCGTCATGGCCGGGCTGCAGGGATCGGGCAAGACGACGGCGACGGGCAAGCTTGCCCGCCTGCTGAAGTCGCAGGGCTCGTCGGTGGCGGTGGCGGCCTGCGACGTGTACCGCCCCGCGGCGGTCGACCAGCTCGTCAAGCTCGCCGGCCAGGTGGGCGTCGACGTCTACGAACAGGGCACCGACGTCTCACCGGTCAAGATCGCGTCGTGGGCCGCCGACCGCGCCCGCGCCGAGGGCAAGGACGTCTTGATCGTCGACACCAGCGGTCGCCTGCACGTCGACCAGGAGCTGATGTCGGAACTGGTCGACATCAAGAAGGCGATCAACCCGACCGACATCCTGCTCGTCGTCGACGCGATGACCGGCCAGGACGCGGTCAACGTCGCCGAGGAGTTCGGCCGCGCGGTCGACTTCGACGGCGTGATCATGTCCAAACTCGATGGCGACGCGCGCGGCGGCGCGGCGCTCTCGGTGAAGGCGATCACCGGCAAGCCGATCCTGTTCGCCTCCACCGGCGAGAAGCTCGACCAGTTCGAGCGCTTCCACCCCGACCGGATGGCACAGCGCATCCTCGGGATGGGCGACGTGATGTCGCTGATCGAGCGCGCCGAGGCGAACTTCGACGAGCAGCAGGCCGCCGATCTGGAGCGCAAGCTGCGCAAGCAGGAGTTCGGCCTCGACGACTTCCTGGATCAGATGCGCCAGATCAGGCGCATGGGACCGCTGCAGAATCTGCTCGGGATGATCCCCGGGCTCGGCAAGGAGCTGCGCGGCGTCAAGCTCGACGAGAAGGAGTTCGACCGCCTGCAGGCGATCATCCTGTCGATGACCCCGGAGGAGCGCCGGCGGCCGGAGTTGATCAAGGGCTCCCAGCGACTGAGGATCGCGAAGGGCTCGGGCACCAACGTCCAGGCGGTCAAGGCGCTGATCAAGCAGTTCGAGCAGATGCGCAAGGTGATGCGGCAGGTCTCCCAGGGCCGGATGCCGGACCTCGGCGCACTCATGCGGCAGGCCGGGGGACGGTAGCCGGGAGGGCCGGTGCGTCGCCTCTGGAGTGAGTCCGGGCCGGCGATCGCGGTCCTCGTGTGCATCGCGATCGTCGTCGTGCTCTGCCTGCTGGCAAGCCCGACCTGAGGGTTTGATCTCTCGCGCGCTATCCTCGTCGCTCGCTTATGGCAGTCAGACTTCGACTCACCCGCATCGGCGGACGCAAGAACCCCATCTGGCGCGTCGTGGTCGCCGACCAGCGCTCCAAGCGTGACGGTCGCGTGATCGAGACCGTCGGGCACTACAACGCCCAGACGGAGCCGTCCACGATCGTGCTCAACGAAGAGCGCATCCGGGACTGGCTCGGGCGCGGCGCGCAGCCCTCGGACAGCGTCCGCAAGCTGCTCCGCACCCAGGGCATCTCCTGAGGGGGCGCCGATGACCGGTCAGCCCGCCGTGCGGGAGCTGCTCGAGTTCCTCGCGAAGGGGCTCGTCGAGCATCCCGACGAGGTCCGCGTCTCAGAGCTCGACGAGGACGACGGCTCGGTCGTGCTGGAGTTGTCGGTCGGCGAGGATGACTACGGGAGCGTGATCGGCCGGGGCGGGCGGACCGCCCAGGCGCTCCGCACCGTGGTCAAGGCCGCGGGCACGCGGGAGGGCCGTCGCGTGTTCGTCGACATCGTCGACGACTGAGAGGCCGGCCATGAGCGACGCTGGTCGCGACGGTCCACCGGCCCAGACACCGCCTCCGCCCGGCCTGCGAGCCGGCACCGTCGGGCGGGCCCACGGTCTCGACGGGAGCTTTCACGTCGGTGCCACGGCCGAGAACGTGATCGCGCTGCTCGAGGTCGGCTCCGAGGTGTTCGTCGGCGGTCGTCCACGGCGGATCGTGCGGCTCGCCGGCCGCGTCGCACGGCCGATCATCCGCCTTGACGGCTGCGAGAGCCGGGATGACGCCGAGGCACTCCGCGGTCTCGAGCTCGAGCTCCCGCGCTCGGCGGCTCCGCCCCTGGAGGAGGACGAGTGGTGGGCGGAGGACCTCGAGGGCTGCACGGTCCGCGACGGCGAGAAGACGGTCGGCGTCGTCACCGCGCTGCTGGGGCTGCCCTCGTGCGAGGTGCTCGAGGTCAGGCGCGAGGGCCAGGAGGACCGGGCGCCGTTGCTCGTGCCGCTGATCCGCGACGCCGTCCGCGAGGTCGATCCGGAGGCGCGCGTGATCGAGGTCGACCTCGCGTTCCTCGGCGAGGAGTAGTCATCCGCATCGACGTGTTCACGCTGTTCCCGGACTGGTTTGACTGGTTCCGCAACCAGCGTCACGTCACGAACGCGCTCGCCGCCGGCCACGAGCTCGGGTTCGTCGACTACCGCGCGCACACGCCGCTCGGCGCCGGCCAGGTCGACGACACGCCGTTCGGCGGCGGGGCGGGAATGGTCCTCCGGGTCGACGTGGTCGAGGCCGCGATGCGCGCCCGATACGGGGAGGATCCCGTCGCGGTGCGGGAGCACCGCCGGGTGATCGCGCTCGAGCCGAGCGGCCGGGTGCTCGACGACGCGCTGGTCGACGAGCTCGCCGCCGAGCCGAACCTGACCCTTTTGTGCGGGCGCTACGAGGGCTTCGACGAGCGGATCGTCGAGCACTTCGCGACCGACCGGCTGTCGATTGGGCGCTACGTGCTCGCCGGGGGCGAGCTGGCGGCGATGGTGGTTTGTGACGCGGTGCTGCGCAAGCTCCCAGGAGCGCTCGGGCACGCCGACAGTGCCGTTGAGGAGTCGTTCAGCGCGGCGCTCGAGGGTGGTCCTGAATATCCGCATTACACCCGGCCGGCGGTGTGGCGCGGATGGTCCGTGCCGGAGATCCTGCTCTCCGGGCACCACGCGCGCATCGCCCAGTGGCGACTGGAGCAGAGCCGCGCCCGCGGTCGAGGCGAGCCTGGAGGCGAGGCGCGGCGGCGTTAGCCGACGCTCACCGAAAGCTCGCGCGGGCGTTCCGGGCACCCGGCGGGCTTCACCGGGCGCCAATATGCAGTCCCTCTTGGAGCCGCTAGCATGGACCGCCGTCACGGACTCAAGGACGCCCGCCGGCGGTCCGGACGCTGATTTCCGAGGGGCCGCATTCGCCACTCGAACCCACACCTTTCACCATGAGCACTGTCATCGAAAGTCTCGAGCGCACTCAGCTGCGCCGCGTCCCGGAGTTCGACGCCGGGGACCGCCTCCGCGTTCACTTCCAGGTGATCGAGGGAACCCGCCGCCGCACCCAGGTCTTCGAGGGCGTGGTCATCAAGCGCCAGGGCCACGGAGCGCGCGAGACCTTCACCGTCCGCAAGCAGTCGTTCGGCGTCGGCGTGGAGCGCACGTTCCCGCTGCACTCGCCCAAGATCGAGCGCATCGAGGTTGCGGCCCGCGGTGACGTGCGCCGCGCCAAGCTCTACTACCTGCGTGGCCGGATCGGCAAGCGCGCCCGCGTCCGCGAGCGCCGTTCGACCGGGCCCGAGGTCGCGGTTGAGCGCGAGCTGCTCTACACCGAGGAGCCGACCGAGGCGACCGATGCGAGCGGGACGACCGCCGAGGAGGCCGTCGAGCAGGACGGAGCCGTCGAGCCGCTGAGCGAGGGCGCTCTCGAGGAGGGGTCGGCCGAGTCGGCTGACTCCGTCGCCGAGCTCCCCTCCACCGACGACGAGCCGGCCACATCCGAGCCTGACGAGGAGCCGGCGGCCACCGACGAGTAGCCGGTGGCGCGCGCTCGGGCCGGGGCCCGGGTTGAGAGCGCCGGGGCGGCAGACCGCATGAGCCCGTCCCGTTGACAATGGCGAGCACGTCGAAACCGAGGAAGCGCCGGTCCGCATTCGGCGGCTTTGTTGAACTCGTCGTCACGGTCGCGATCGCGATCGCGCTCGCGTTCCTGATCCAGGCGTTCGTCGTCAAGCCCTACCGGATCCCGAGCGTCTCGATGGTGCCCACGCTCAAGGTCGGCCAGCGGATCCTGGTCAACCGGCTCTCGACCCATCCGAAGCTCGGCGACGTCGTCGTCTTCCATCCGCCCGCGGGGGCCACGCCCGCCGATCCTCAGACGCAGGCGAACTGCGGCAACCCCTCGCAGGGATATGGCAAGTCCCAGCCCTGCGCCACTCCCACCAAGGCGGAGTCCTCGCAGACGTTCGTCAAGCGCGTCGTCGGGCTGCCCGGCGACACGCTGCGGATCTCGGGCGGGCATGTGTGGCGCAACGGCAAGGAGGAGACCGGCCGCTACATCCAGTCCTGTACCGAGGGGGCCGGTCAGTGCACGTTCTCCAAGACGATCAAGGTTCCGGCCGGGATGTACTACATGATGGGTGACAACCGTGGCCTTTCCGACGACAGCCGCTTCTGGGGACCGGTCCCGCAGAAATGGATCATCGGCGTCGCCTTCTTCACCTACTGGCCGATTGACCGGATCGGCACCATCTGAGGCACCGCGGCGCCCACGCCGCCACGCCCGCCCAGGGCGCCGGCTGCTGAGTCATGACCGGGGCCTCGGTGTCCGCTTCGTCGCAGGCGCCGACGAGGCGGGGCGCGGTTGCCTCGCTGGACCGCTCGTTGCTGCCGGTGTGCTGCTCGACCTCGAGCGCATCGGTCCCACGCAGGCCCGGGCACTGGGCACGCTCAACGACTCCAAGCAGCAGACGTCCGAGGGGCGAGCTGCGCTCTACCCGGTCATCCTGGGCCTCGCCGCGCGCGTCTGCATCGTCAGCCGCTGCGCGCCGGGGATCGACGCCCGCGGCCTGCACAAGACGAACCTCGCCGCGCTGCGCGATGCATTGGCGGGGGTCGCGGTCGACGGCTGCATCTGCCTGAGCGACGGCTTCCCCGTCTCCGGGCTGGCTCATGAGCAGCGTGCCGTGATCGGCGGCGATGCCAAGAGCGCGGCGATCGCCGCGGCCTCGGTCCTCGCCAAGGAGACCCGCGATCGCTACATGCGCCGCGTCGAGGCGTTGCATCCCGGCTGGCAGTTCGCTCAGCACGTGGGCTATTCGACGCCCGAGCACCGCGAGGCGATCGAGCGTCTGGGCGTCTCGCCGCTCCATCGCATGTCGTTCCAGTCCACGGCCTACACGCAGCTCGCGCTCGGCTGACCGTCCGCACGGTCAGAACACCCCCTCCCGGTGGTCGAGTGCGAGCAGACAGCCGGCGCGGTCGACCGTCACCCCGATCACGTCGAAGCGCAGGTCCTCCGCCCGCGGACGATCGCGCACCTGAGCCAGCCAGGCGGCGGCCATCCGCCGCACCTGCGCCTGCTTGCGCGGGTGGACGGCGTCGAACGGTGACCCGGCGCGCGCGCTCGCGCGCCGCGTCTTGACCTCGACGAAGACGAGCATCCCCGGCGCGTGGGCGATGATGTCGATCTCACCCCACCGCGTCCGGTGGTTGCGTTCGACCACCGCGTAGCCGAGACGGCTCAGGTGCGTGGCGGCGAGCTCCTCGCCGGCGGCTCCGAGCGTCCGGCGGGCGTCGGTCTCGGGTGTCGGGCGGCGGTCCGGGGCGGTGCTCATGACTCCGGGGACGCTACGGAAGAAGCTGTCACAGGTGGGTGTCGGACAGCCACGATTGTGTGCCAATTAACCTGCAAATCGGCACAAAACTGTGACGATGCGGCACCCACCTGTGACGCGATCGGGCGTAGCGTCTCGACCATGCTCGCGCAGGTCACGACGTTCGCCATCGATGGGGTCGATCCGCGCCAGGTGTGGCTCGAGGTCGACATCCGCGCCGGCCTGCCGGCATTCACGATCGTCGGCCTCGGGGACACGGCCGTCCGGGAGTCCCGGGATCGCATCCGCTCGGCCGTGCTGAACTCACGCTTCCGCTTCCCGGATCGGCGGATCACGGCCAACCTGGCGCCGGCGTCACTGCGCAAGGCCGGTCCGGGTTTCGACGCCGGCCTGGCCCTCGGGCTGCTCGCGGCCAGCGACCAGCTGCCGGCCGCGAGCCTCGAGGGGTGTGCCGTGTTCGGTGAGCTCTCGCTGGGCGGCGAACTGCGCGACTCTCCCGGTGCGCTCGCGGTCGCCGAGGGCGCACGCCGCGCGGGATGCACGCGCCTGATCGTCCCTCGCCAGCGCGCGCGGGAGGCGGCGCTCGTCGAGGGATTGGAGATCATCGCGGTCAGCACGCTGCGCGAGGCCGCGTCGGTGCTGGCCGGTGCGCCGGCGCCCCCGCTCCCGCGCGCCGAGGTGGAGCCGGCCCCCGCCGAGTCGGCGCCTGACCTCGCCGACGTGCGCGGGCATGAGGTGCCGCTGCTCGCGCTCCAGATCGCTGCGGCGGGCGGTCACAACCTGCTGATGGAGGGCGCGCCCGGGACCGGAAAGACGATGCTCGCGCGGCGGCTGCCCTCGATCCTGCCGCCGCTCTCCCGCGAGGAGGCGATCGAGGTCACCCGCATCCACAGCGTCGCGGGACTGCACGCTCGCGGGCTCATCCAGACCCGCCCGTTCCGGGCCCCGCATCACTCGATCTCGGCCGCCGGGCTGGCGGGCGGCGCATCGCCACCCCGGCCGGGGGAGGCGACCCTCGCCAATCACGGCGTCCTGTTTCTCGACGAGCTCTCGGAATTCGGGCGTCCCGCCCTCGAGGCCCTGCGCCAGCCGCTCGAGGACGGCGAGGTGTCGATCGTCCGTGGTCAGCGCTCACTCTCGTTCCCGACGCGCTTCATGCTGGTCGCGGCCACCAACCCGTGTCCGTGCGGGTTCGCCGGGGTCGAGGACCGCTGCACCTGCGGCGAGGCCGACCTGCGCCGCCACCGGCGGCGGCTGAGCGGACCGCTGCTCGACCGCCTCGATCTGCTCGTCGATGTGCGGCGTCCCGCCGACGCCGAGCTGCGCGGCCCGTCGCACGTGAGCTCCGCCCAGGTTGGCGAGCGGGTCGCGGTCGCGCGCGAGCGCCAGCGCGCCCGGCTGCAGGGGACTGGCGCGGGTTGCAACGGTGACATGGACGCGCGGGCGGCCCGCCACACGGCGGCGCTCGACGGCGAGGCCGAGGCCGAGCTGGCGCGGGCATACACGGAGGGACTGCTGAGCGCCCGGGGGCGGCTTCGGGTGGTGCGGGTCGCACGCACGATCGCGGACCTTGCGGGCAGCGAGCGGATCGGCCGGCCCGACCTGCTGCTCGCGCTCAGCCTGCGCCAGCGCCTCGCCCAGGAAGGGGTGGGGGTGGGATGAGCGCGCGCGTGTGTCCCGACTGCGCGCGGCGAGCCTGGCTGCTGGAGCGGCTCGCCGGGCACCTGGAACCGGTGCGGGAGCGGATCGCCGAGCTGCTGGAGCTCGATGACCGCGCGCTCGTGGCGGCCGTCGGCGGCGAGCACCGCAGTGCGATCGAGGACGAGCTCGAGCGCCAGGAGGTCTCCGAGCTCGAGGACCGCGCCGAGCGGGCGGGCGTCGAGATCGTCTGCCGCTGTGATTCCGCGTATCCCGTGGCCCTGCGCGACCTGCCCTCACCCCCGTCCGTGCTGCACGTGACCGGCTCGCTCGAGCGGCTCACCGCTCTGCTCGAGGAGCCGTCGGTCGCGATCGTCGGCAGTCGCCGGCCCTCGAGCTACGGGCTGGAGACGACGCGTCGGATCGCCGGAGAGCTCGCCCGCGCCGGGCTGACCGTGGTGAGCGGGATGGCGCTCGGGACCGATGCGGCGGCCCACACGGGCGTCCTTGACGCGTTGGGAGCGACGGTCGCCGTGCTCCCGGGCGGCGCCGACGTCGCCTACCCGGCCCGGCACCGGCGATTGCTTGCGCGGATCCGCGAGCGCGGGGTTGCGGTGTCCGAGCTCGGGCCGGGGGTCATGCCGCGGCGCTGGATGTTTCCCGCGCGCAACCGGATCATCGCCGCGCTGGCCGACCTCACCGTGCTCGTCCAGGGCCGCGAGCGCTCGGGAGCGCTGCTCACTGCCGAGTGGGCGGCGCGGCTGGGGCGGGGGACAGGGGCCGTCCCGGGCCAGGTCGCAGGCCCGCTCTCGGCCGCGCCACACCGCCTGCTGCGCGAGGGGGCCACGCTCATCGCCTCCGCGCAGGATGTGCTCGATGCGGTCTACGGCGTCGGCGCGGTGCTCGTCCCGCGGCGACGGACCGCACGGCTCGAGCCGTCGCTGACCGCGCTGCTGGAGGCGATCGCCGACGGGGAGGAGGGGCAGGCCGCGTTCGCCCGCGCCGGCCTTGTCGGCGAGTCCGGAATGGCCGCGCTCGCGCGGCTCGAGCTCGACGGCCTCGTGCGGCGCGGCCCCGGAGGGAGGTACCTCGCGCGGTGATG